>WNGJ01008991.1_pt1 | contig 10639 bp, 11 predicted proteins | sample 5400611 | NCBI WGS metagenome assembly WNGJ01 (sample SAMN13153375, study PRJNA577476) | soil metagenome | isolation source: 40 cm soil or saprolite under Garry oak tree replicate 1 | place: USA:California | collected 2016-06-15
TTATATTATTATTTACGATCATGATGGTATGGAGCCACGCAGCAAATGGACGTTACAACTCCGACTGCCGAGGTTGCGCGGCGCGAAATAGTGTTTGTGGTACAAACAACCTGAGAATTCACATCTCTTTTCACGGCTTTTCTCAGGTTGTTTGTACCACAAACACTATTTCGCGCCACGCAACCTCGGCAGTCGGAGTTGTAACGTCCATTTGCTGCGTGGCTCCGTACCATCATGATCGTAAATAATAATATAAAGTCCACATAGTGCACTGTTTCAAAATATGTTATGTTAGGCAAGTCCTCATGTCCTCGTCGCCCATTCATTGCTCACACTCAGGCTAAGCAGGTACTATCACGCTGTCAATACGTCGCTCTTACAAGTCACTCAGCCTACACCCGCATCCGGCCAGCTTGACAGTTGAGTTGATGCGTTGGCCATAAACACGCGTAGCCTAGGTACTGTTCAAAACATGGCAAGTACGTAGTATGACCTCATTACCCGTTCTTTGCCCATACCACGCAGGAACTAGGCCCGTCGTCCCGATATGTCGCTCCAGTCTACACCGTATCTGGCCAGGCTGGACAGTCAGTTGATTCGTTGGCCCTAAAAAAAACGCGTAGGGTCATGTTCAAAATACGTCATAGGCAAATACATGTGTCCTCATCACTCGTTCATTGCTCACACTAGGCAGGGACTAGGCCTGTTGTCTTGACACGTCGCTACGGTCTATAACCGTATCCGGCCAGGCCGGACAGTTGATGCATAAGCCATATAGCTGCATTATGACCGTTTCTGCAGAGCGCTGGGCGATGCAGCCTAGCTGATTAACAAGGCACTGTAAGTCAAAAAAACTGCATTGATATATATAACCGCATTATTACTTTCTGTCGCAGGATGCTGAATGTGTGCGCCATTCGGTCAGGCTAGCCATTGATGCTTTGATAAACCCTAACTAAGTGTCATCTGTAAATCCACGTCCACCACCATTGGTAAGTTTTCCTCTGAGAATATCTTCCCTCAACTGACAACCGCTTATACTATCATATCAGATCACGCCGTATCCAACCACGCGTGTAGAGCACGAGCCGCCTCTTGAAGACACGAGGATTGATTTGGCTGGTTTTCGCTGCACGTTTCCTGTCTCTTGCACTAAACCGGTTACTTCTAATTCTTTCATAGATAAAACAATGTAAAGCTGGCATCTCTTCCAGCTTCAGTTATTACTACGCTCCTGTCAAATTATGACACTTACTTTTACATACTTCACTACCTACAGCCTAGACTCCTCGGCATGAGAGAACGCGCGCGAGGTATAGTCTGTTTGTACGAATCTGCAAATGCAATCTTCCTTCCCCTTTAACTTTTCTCTCTTTTGTGAAACCTTCGCCCAAAGGACTGAGTATTGAGGTAAAGGTCATATTGTATGCAGGTCTCTCTAAATCGCCCACTGCGGCTATACGAGCCAATTTGAGAATTGCACAGAGGCAGGGTGGCTGTGTAGGGTGAAGGAACGAGTCAACGACTCATATACAAGTGGCAAGGTTTAATTGTGTCAGCCAAACAATCATTCCCATTCATGCTCACACTACACAAGTCCTAGGCGACCCTGTTGTCTCGATAAATCACCCAGGCAATCTTTGATAGTATGGCAGGCTGCCAGGTCCCGCCTGTGTGGCCCACACTGAAACCCACAATGTATCCGGCCTGGCCGGACAGGTGAGTAGGGTAGGAACAAACCCGAACAAACCTGAACCCGAATCCGATCCAACCCACCTATCCAACCACCACTCTAAAAAATATGGGCAATGGCACGTCCCGAAAACGTCTGATAGGACAACTTAACTTAACTTAAATTAGCAGCACGGTACGCGTAGCACTATAGCTGATGTTAGGATTTAAAGAATTGGGAAGGAAAAGAAAATCGACCTGGTGAGTAATTAATCCGACCAATTTGCCCTTAAAAAACTCTATCGTTAAATATTGAATCTCGGGCTGACAAGTAATTCTTCTGACATATACGCAAGACAGCCATTGACAGCCATTGGAGCTGGCGAGTTGCTTCAATTCTTAGTCGGAAGCTCATAAGTAAGCATCTTTATCACAATTCTACACATACGTGAGCAGAAACTAGACTACGGTATGCCTCTTTAATATCCCGGCGTCAATCACTAGCCTAAGCAAATAGCCCAAGCGTCCAGCGCGGTTAATGACCCAGTCATATTTATGAAATCTGAGACTTACGCAGTGCCTGGCTTCTTTACGTTGATGTCTAAGGAGACTGCTGAGCCAGTCCTGCATTTTGCTACTCATGCTGGTAACGGATCTACTTTCTGCAAAGAGTGAGCGATGAACAGCCGATGAGGACACACGTACATGCTTATGGCATGTCTTCAACGGTACTTTATGTACATTTATGACTGAAGCATCAGCCGTCCGGCCTGGCCGGACATGGTAGTGTGGGCTAGGATGGCAGAACAGGCAGGGGATGAAGCTATATCAGGCATGACCGATGCTTCAACTGTCCAGCCTTATGCATGTTTATGGATGGAGCTGTATCAGACATGACCAATACTTCAACTGTCCGGCCTTATGGATGTTTATAGCTAACGCATTGGCAGAGCCGCAGAACAGGTGGGGGATATTGTATCATTATCATTATTCTACACATACGTGATAAGTAAACTAGAGTACATTTTTGTATGAATCGCTAGCCTGAATCACTGTTCTGCAATGGAGGGTCATGAAGCAGTTTATATCAATGCCGGTTTTTTGGGCTTACGCAGTGCCAAGTTGTTAGTCAGCTCGGTTGCAATTGCCCAGTGCCCTGGAGCTATGGATATCGATGTGGAGCTTTGAGAGGGAACTGTATAAGGAATTGAGTGATGAACGGGCGATGGAGACGTGTACTTGCCTATATAGCGTTCAGTACATCGCATGCGTTTATGGTTATGGTTTACGCATCAAGTGTCTGGCCAGGCCGGATACGATGTGGATTGGCTGACTTGCAACTAGCTGATGGGAGGGGCAGTGACGTATCGGGACAGCAGGCCTGAGCAATGAACAGGCGATGAAGACACATACTAACCTGTGACGTATTTTGAACGGTACCCTGTGCGTGTTTTATGGCCAACGCATCAGCCGTCCGGCTTGGCCGGATACGGTGTACACTGCAGCGACATATTGGGATAACAGACATGGTCCTGCTTGGTATGAGCAATGAAAGTGCCATGAGGACATACTGCGTACCTGCCTATGACATATTTTGAACATGGCCCTATACGCGTACTGGCCCGTATATATCAAACTCTCCAGCTGGCTAAATGCGGTGTAGGCTGGGTGACTTGTAAGAGCGATGCATTGACAGCTTGCTAGTGCCTGCATTGCGAGCGATGAATGGGTGATGGGGACATAAGGACTCGCCTATGATAATGTATAATGTATTTTAATCATAATGGTACGAAACCACGCAGCAAACGGATGTTGTAACTCCGACTGCTGAACTTGCACAGCGCAAAACAGTATTTGTGGGGCAAACAACTGGGAAAGGAAGTTCACGTGGCGCTATTTGTACCACAAACACTGTATTGCGCCGTGCAAGTTGAGCAGTCGGAGTTACAACATCCGTTTGCTGCGTGGTTTCGTACCACTATGATCATAAAACATCAGGGCGATTGCAGCCTACTGGGCCCGGTGTTCTCCCAGCCATGCGTAAGTCATGCCCGATACGGCTGTCTAATGCCATAGGCAGGTATGTGCATCCTTAAAACCCCTCTCATCGCTCACACAGGGACCAGGACCGCCTGAGTTGAGCGACGACCCTGCTAGCTTTGAGGTCTGGCAGGAAAGGTCGATTATCGGCATCGCGTCGGACCCCACAGGGCCACGAAGATTGGTGAATACAAAGGTAATCATACCATACCTTGATAGGATCGTCCCTTCGAGGATTTGTTTTGGTTCGAGGCTGACAGGATCCGCCGAGTTCGTTCAGTGATTCAGGGGTTTGCCAGTGGATCAAGAGGTGCTGCCGTAGAGTTGTTGTTTTATGCTTGTGGGGCATCGCGTGTGCCTCGGCACATAGAGCTTTGATCTTGAGAGGTGCTCGTGTATTTCCGGGCTTGTGCGCGACAGCCATGAGCAACAGCAGCTGGGAAATAGTTCTGGGACTTCTTTGGACTCGGCAATTCATGCCATTGGGTGATGCTGATCTGTTGTCAGCTGGGATATCTTCGGTCACCTGGCTGTCAGCGTAGATCGTCGAACATTTCAAGGCATCAATCTCCATCTCGAGCCTTAGGCACGGTGTTGCCCCACTCCGCAGGTTGTCCAATGGTGCCTCTCCAACTGCCAGTGCAGGCACCACCACCTGTAGAACTCGCTGTCGCCTTCAGTCATTCCTATGTGCCTGTCAACTGAAGCTACGACATCTACTTCTGCGTATTTCACTAGATGTAGTCAATTTGTATGAATCTGCGAATGGAATCCTCCTTCCCCTCCATTGTCTCTCTTTCGTGAAAACTCCCTCAAAGTCTCAGATCAAAATGAAGTTTTCCACTCTGTAGTGACAACAACCTCGAATTCAAAACAGCCCCTTCTCATTTTCCTCGTACCGAACCCCATCCATCCATGTGCTTCTAACCTTGGCAGTCGGAGCTGTAAACGCGTTCCCTGCATGTCTTCGTACCACCATGATCGTCAAACATCATAAAGCATACGTAGTATATGTTTTAAAATATGTTATTATGGGCAAGTCTCTGTCCTCATCGCTCATTCATCGCTCACACTACACAGGTACTAGCACCTTGTCAATACGTCGCTCTTACAAATAGCCTACACCGCATCCAGCGTTCATACCACCGTGATCGTAAAACAAAGCGTATGTAGTATGATGTTTTAAAATACGTTATTATAGGCAAGTCCTTATGCCCTTGTCAACCGTTCAGCATGTTGTCGATATGTCGCCGCCCCTCTCGCAAGTCAATGATCATAGGGCTATGTTCAAAATACATCGTAGACAGGTACATAGCACGTCATGATCGCCCATTCATTGCTCATACTATGCAAGGATTGGGCTTGTTGTTCCGATATGTCACTGCAGTCTACACTGTATCCGGCCAGGCCGGACAGTTGGTGCGTTGGCACGTAAGGTACTGTTCAAAATACGTTATAGGCAAGTACCTGTACCCTCATCGCCCATTCATTACTCACCATGCAGGGACCAGGCCTGTTGTCCCAATATGTCACTGCCGTCTACACTGTATCCGGCCAGGCCGGACAGTTAGTGCATTGGCACGTAGCCTAGGTACTGTTCAAAATATCTCACAGGCAAGTATTTGTGCCCTCTTATTGCTCACACTACGCTGATCTACACTTTATCCAGCCAGGCCGGACAGTTGATGCGTAAGCTATAAAGACGCTTCCACTTTATCTGATCCTTCAGTTCTGATGTGATGTCCACAGCCCAACTCTCTCTGACCTCCCACATCCACTGCCGTTTATTAAGCGAGAATATCACGTTTCCCTCAACTGACAATCGCCTGTACTGTTATATCAGCTCACACTGTATGAGTATCCAGCTAGGCCGGACAGTTTGTGGTGTGAAAGCTACAAACGCATGTAGGGTATGAGTTGCCTAGCTCACATCGTATCGGTCCAAGCCAGACAGTTGGCGTGTGGGCTCACTTCCTCTCTGGTGTTCGGATGTCTTCAGCCCTCGATGAAGAACAATGGTTGCTAAGATGCAATGGTTGATTTGGTTTTCACTGCGTGTTTCCTGTCTCTTCTGCATGATTCTTTCATAGATCAAACAACGATACAATGCCAGCATCTCTTCTAGCTTCAGTCAACACTTCTACATATTTCACTATACCGTTTAGGCTCCTCAGTGCAAGGTATAGTAGTCCATTTGTATGAGTCCGCAAATGCAATCTTCCTTCCCCTTTAACTTCTCTCTTTTGTGAAAACTCACTCTCTCGAAGGACTGAATATCGAAGTAAGATCGTATTGTGTGCAAGTCTCTCAGAGTTGCCCACTGCACATATCTGTTGTTTGTCCCACAAATACTGCTCCACACTGTGCAAGCTCAGCAGTCGGAGTTATAATGGCCTCTTTGTTGCTTGTTCCCATACCACCACCATCGTAAAATATATCGTAAAATATAAGCAACATAAAACGCACATAGCATAGCGTAGGATTTAAAACATGTCATAGGCAAGTCTCTATGTCCTCATGAGTCATCGCCCATTCATCACTCACACAGGCCTCGTTGCCCTCCCCTCAGCCAGTTGCAAGTCACCCAGGCCACGTTATATCCGGCCAGGCCGGACAGCTGATGTGCAAGCCATGCCTGACACTGTTCCCTCGCCCACATGTGCTTCTATATCAGGCAAGTCACCCAGGTCATATCATATCCGGCCAGGCCGGACAGTTGATGTGCAAGCTATGCCTGATACCGTTCCCTCTCCCGCATATGCTTCCATATCAGCTTACACTGTATCCGGCCAGGCTGGGTGATTGGTGTAGGGTGAAGGAATGAGTCAACGACCCATATACGATCGTGGTCTATTGGTTTGGTCAAATATCCTGTTTATGCTCATACTATGGGCCAAGACGATCTTTGATTTGGTTACCACCAAGTCCCGCCGGGCAATATCAACCCACACTGTATCCGGCCAGGCCGGACAGGTGAGTAGTAGACCCAACCAAACCAACCAACCACTATTGTAATAATATGTACATATATTAGCTATGTTTTTTGGCAGGTCATCCCGCAGGCAGTTCATAAATATTTGTTCATATTTGTAACATCAACAATGAAACTCGTGCCATATCAACTGAAACTTCCCACGCTTACCTTTCTGCGTCTTCTGAGATAGCACACCAGATTGTATTTACATACTAGTAGCAAATCCATTTTCCATTAGTATGACAAGTCAGCAAAGCAGTTATGCTGGTGGGCCGCAGGAACCTGTGAGTTTCCCCATTTACGGCGTTTATATTTAGCTTCATTTAGCAGTCGAACAGGCTAGGTCAGACAGGCAGTCATGAAGGGACACTGTCGGTGAGTGACCACAATATTCAATGCGCATCATTTAATAACGTTTTGTGCAGATGGACGTTGTGCGAGAGCCAGCTCGTAAACGGAGACGACTTGTTTCTCAGTTTGTCAATCTAGAAGCTGATGCCGCTGATGATGAGGAGGACGAAGAGGGATTTGAAGAGGAAGGGGAAGGGGAAGAGGAGTATGAAGAAGATGAGGATGAGAACCTAAACGGTAGGTTTGCAATCGTCACTTACTCGACTTTATCGCATCTAACTGAACAACGTTAACGTTATGGGATTGAACCGTGAAGATTTGGATGATGTCGAGATCGGACAGACGACTCTGGATCGATATCAAGAGTTTGAACAATACATCAATGACATGATGGCACCGTATCTGCAGCGGCCTGCGGTTGAAAGGTCTGAATCACGAGCTAGCTATGGCGATGACCATGATTCAGTCCTGAAGCCCCCCTGCTGGCTTCGTTTATGCAAGAAGCACCCAGACTTCGACAAAGGCATCAAACGCTACCGTGCTGATGCCGCCCTAGGCTTTGAGCTGAAGAACGGCTCATACGATATACTATTGGTACCCCGATTTCGGTTTCGATTTGAGAAACGTGGTGGGCGCCCACCTCGAAGACTGTCCGTTGGCCAGGGAGACACCACAGCAGGCATCAAAGCGAGAAAAACCAGTGATAATACCTATAAATTTCTCCTCGACGAGATTTTTGTGCCGTTCGTCGTGAAGCGGGACGTTCCCTTCAAATTCTTTGAAAAAGGAAAGACGGTTCGATCGGTGGACGTTTCATTCTTTGCTACCGGCATGCTAACGTTCAAGCTGAACCATGAAACGATGTTGATAGGGGAAAAGTACAACCGGTTCATGCTCATCTCGAGTGAGCTGTTCTTACGAAGTTCCCTGGAGGCAGGGGAAAGAGTCAGGATAGAGACAGGATCCTTTATGAGTTCGGTGGGTGAGGTGGTGATGGCAAACCATGATTCGGACACATATATTCTACGGATCGATGGTAGGGAGGACGGAGTGGAGGTGGAAGGGGTACATCTTCGGCGTCATTTCTCTGTCGGCGACCATGTTTCTGTCGTCAACTCATTAGCAAAGGAGTGGGTAGGAGGCGTCTGCTTCATCACGAAACTTCAAGTCGAAGGCAGTTTGATTACTGTACAAAGTCGTGATACGAAGGATGAGGTGAGTTGATCATCCATAATGTTACGGTTTGAAATGAACGTGATCAACTGCAGTTAGAGGTCCACAGCTGGCAGCTCAAGCCTCATATCCTGTCATTCTCCCATGGCCCTGCACCACAACAGCCCGCCATGCTGAGGTTCACTCGCGATAGGCTAGCATGTCATGTCGGGAGGAAGGCGAAAATCGTTGGCCAACACTTTTACAAAGGGACGTTGGTAACCGTTCAGGGAGTTGCTGGAGACAATGCCTTACGCGTGCAACAACGAGGTGCACAGTGGATAGACAATGTGCCAATTCAATTTTTGTATGATGAAGTGTGCGTGTCCCCAGTCCATGAGTAGCAGCGTATTGACAGTATAACAGAACAAACTTGCCTCTTACCGTTCCACAATCCTTTGCACGGCCCGTTCCCACTTCTTTGTTGCCTCCTATCCCCGCAGTGGGTGGAGAAACGCCCATGCCAGAGCCATCAGATGAGCCTGAAGACTCAGCCTGGAATCCAGGAGCGCCAGATCCTCCAGAGGTGATTGAATGGGGTGGAAGAGGTATGCAAATAAGTAATTTCGATAGTAAGCTTATTCATTTTCAACAAGCATACCCTGCAAAATGGTCCACCGATGCGGACCTGCTGAACAAACGCGTTCTTGTCCGTATACGAAACACGAAACCACAAGAGGTTCCCTTCGTCAAGTGTGGGACTGAATGTGTGGAAAATGAGGAGGGAATGATCAAGGGCCTAGAAAGTGGCTACGTTCTCCTTCATCTTACCCGACGGGGCCAGACTGTTATGGTGGACCCAAAGTTTCTCATTCCCGTCGTGCCGACGAATGAAAAGCAAGCAGTAGTGGTTTTATCCGGGGAGCATAAAGGCAAGGTTTTCAAAACGATGAAGCCATCAAAAGAATCACCAAGTGACTTCCCACTATCACCATACGAATTACGTCGTCGGAAAGCCGTCATTACCATGAACGTCGAGGAGCTCGTCAGATGTGACTATCAGGGAGTAGAAGGTTCATAGTTTTCTGCTCTATGTATATCATAACTACGCGAATATCATTTCTTTTGCAGATATTTGTGTACAAGAATAATGCCAGTATCGCTGATTATTCCCAGGATTGTGTCAGTATTTGCAAAACTTCAATCTGCTCATCATTGTCATCAGAGAGTCATCATCGTCTTCGTCTTCACCATCATCACCCTCATCGCCTTTGTCCTCCTCGTCCTCCTCATCCTGCTTGTCCTCTGCACCCTCCTCCACTGGAGTTCGACTGACAGTCATCATTGCAATTCGTTTAGTTGCAATTCGTTTAGACAATATCCTGGAGCATAATGCCGACGGTTCTGTACAGTGACAGCATTTGGTGGATATCCAAATGGATGTGCCAAAGCTTTCAATCCAGCAGCTTTGTTGGTAGTAGCCATTCTTGTATTCTTTCACAGGATATTGGCAATGCAGTTTCAGGTTTACACACCTGGTCACTGTGATACTGCAGTTAAACAATTGTTTGTTATATTGTGTATTCTCAACTTACCTCTCACAGATTCCATGTGTTGTATTGTATGCTCACTGGGCACCAGCTCTCTGGTCTTGGCAATGTTTTGAGTTTGTCTTCTATGCATCATGACTTCCTGATGTGGTGTAGGCATCAGGAAATGCAGTGGAATTATTAATTGACAGAAGACTTACCATTGAGACTCATGTTGATGTTGTTGGAGTGAAATATCATTTCTTTGTTTGCAAAGGCTTTAAATACGGTCTGTTTTAGTGTTTACTCTACAAACATGAATGAAAACAAAAGCTACAGTGCTGGCTTCAGCCTATCAACTTACTTGATGCTTAAGGTAGGAATCAATAGACTAACATTGTGGCTACTGAACTTACTGCACTAACTTGTTGTTTGGTGTCTGAGCATTGCTGTGGCACCATTACTTATGTTTATGTTCAGGTTATGTTACTGGCATCATGGGTACTTACCATAGGTATTATAAATTTGGTAAGACAAGGGTTTTAGCTGGTTATGCCTGACCTGCTGTACATGTCCTGCCAAGACTGTCATGTGCAGAAAATCTGGTCTGGCTTCATGTTCAGACCAGACTTCCTGCATGTGGGAGTCCAGCCTGGCAGGACATGGATTTTGTTCAGACTGTGCTTCCTGCACATGGGAGTCCAGCCTTGCACCAGACTTCCTGCACAAAGGAGTCTGACCTGGCAGGACATGCTGTTGTTGTTTGTTCAGATCAGACTTCCTGCACATAGGAGTCCAGCCTGGCAGGACATGCTTTTGTTGTTTGTTCAGATCAGACTTCCTGCACATGGGAGTCCGGCCTGGCAGGACATGCTTTTGTTGTTTGTTCAGATCAGACTTCCTGCACATGGGAGTCCGGCCT
>WNGJ01008997.1_pt1 | contig 10636 bp, 7 predicted proteins | sample 5400611 | NCBI WGS metagenome assembly WNGJ01 (sample SAMN13153375, study PRJNA577476) | soil metagenome | isolation source: 40 cm soil or saprolite under Garry oak tree replicate 1 | place: USA:California | collected 2016-06-15
GAAGATGAAGACCAGGATGCCGATGGGCACCACCGCCACGACACTCGCGGCGAAGATGGTCCCGTACGGCACCGTGAAGACCGTGCCGAACTCCGCGATGCCCACCGGGATGGTCCGGTAGGTGTTCTGGCTGTTGAAGGTGAGCGCCATCAGGAACTCGGTCCAGCAGGCGGTGAAGGCGAAGATGCCGGCCGTGAAGATGCCCGGCAGGGCCATCGGCAAGATGATCGACCAGATCGTCCGCAGCGGCGAGGCGCCGTCGATCCGGCCGGTTTCCTCCATCTCCTTGGGGATGCCGAGCATGTAGTTGCGCAGGATCCAGATGGCGAACGGGAGGTTGAACGCCGTGTAGGGGATGATCAGGGCCTGGTAGCTGTTCAGCCAGCCGAGATTGCGCAGCACCACGTACAGCGGCGCGATCAGGGCGATCGCCGGGAAGACCGAGATGATCAGCAGCGTCACCATCAGGGTGAACTTCCCCCGCATCGGCAGCCGGCCGAGCGCGTAGCCGGCCAGGGTTCCCACGATCAGCACCAGCGCCGTGGAGATCAGGGACACGATGAGCGAGTTGCGGAAGTAGACGCCGAAGTTGTTCGGGCCGAAGGCGTCGCGATAGTTCCCGGTGCTGATGGGGTTCGGGAAGTACTGCGGCGGGTTGTCCCCCAGCGCGGACGGCGTCTTGAAGCTGGAGGCGATGAGCCAGTACAGCGGCAGCCCGACGAACAGCACGACGAGGAACGCCGAGATGTTGACGCCGTTGATGATCCGGTGCCAGCCGGTTCGCTTGCGATTGCGCATCAGTTTTCCTTCCCGACCTGGACCCGGAAGGTCCGCAGCGAAAGCAGGCAGCCGAGCAGCACGAGGAGCGCGGTGGTGCTGGCGACCGCCGCGCCTGGCCCGTACGCCAGGTTCTTGAATATCGCGTTGTAGCCAAGGATGGCGAGCGAGGTGGTCGCCGTGCCCGGTCCGCCGTTGGTGAGCACGTAGGGCAGGTCGAACAGGCCGAACGCCTGCAGCACGCGGAACATGACGGCCAGCGCGAGGGTGGGCCGCAGCAACGGAACGGTGATCCGCCAGAAGGTGGACCAGCCCGATGAGCCGTCCACCTCGGCCGCCTCGTAGATATCCCCGGGCAGCAGCACCAGGCCAGCCAGCACGAGGATGGCCACGAACGGGGTGGTCTTCCAGATGTCGGCCACCATCAGCCCGATGATGGCGGGAGTCGACGTGCCCAGGACGTTGTGGAAGCCGAACAGGGCGGTCGCTACGCCATAAGTCCCCTGGTAGATGTAGCCCCACAGCTCGGCGTTGATGACGGTGATCATCGACCAGGGAATCAGCAGCAGGGCCATCATCAAGCCGCGCCCGGCGGCCAGCCGCTCGAGCACGAGCGCGATCAAGGTGCCGAACACCAGCTCGACGATGACGGTGACCAGCGTGTAGATGACCGTGAAACCGAGTGCGTAGTGCCATTTCGAGCTCTGGAGCACCAGCGAGTAGTTGCTGAGCGTGAAATTGTTCAGGCTGATGCCGTTGCCCGACACGCTCACGTTGAACACGCTCAGCACGACCGAGTAAACGATGGGGAAGATGGTAACGGCACCGATAATGACCAGGGCGGGAGCGGTGAACGTCCACCCCAGCCGGGCCATTCTCTTGCGGTTGACGTCCGGTCGGGGGACCGGGGGCGCGGCTGCTGGAACTTGTTCAGCGGCATTTGAGATGGCGGTCATTAGTCACACTCCTTGTCCATGATCACCTCGGCCCGCCCTTAAGGATCCCGCAAAACAGGGCGGTCGCCTAGGGCTGGGCGCGCGGCGGTCAACCCGCCGAGCCCCAGCCCTAGGCGCTAGCGGTCCGGCTTACAGACCGCCGGCCGGGCTAGAGAGTGCGGAACTAGCCTGCGACTCGGCGGATGACAGCGCCGCGGATGGCGAGGCCGAGCCGGCCAGCGCCGCGTTCACGTTGGTGTAGATCGCGGTGCTCAGCGCCGGGTAGTTGGGCGTGCCAGCGGGCCGCGGGACCAGCTTGGTCTTGCTCACGATGGCCAGCACCGGGTTCAGCGCGACGACCTGGGACGAGCTCCGCACCGAGGTGGTGGTGGGGATCTCGGAGTACTTGGTCGCCAGGATGTTCTGCGCCGCGTCGCTGGCCAGCCACTTGATGAAGGTCAGGTCGAGGTTGGCGTTCTTGCTGTGCGGGTTGATGTACATGTTCCAGCCGCCGATGTTGGAGTACCCGGGGCTCGGCTGGCCGGCGAACGACGGCATCGGCTCCACGCCGACCTGACTGGCCTTGAGCTTGGACTGAGCCGGGTCGATGGCGGTGGAGTAGCCATAGTCCCAGTTACGCAGGAACACGGCGTCGCCGTTGGCGAAGGTGTTCATCGCCTCTTTCTCCTGGAACGTGGTGATCGCCGCGGGCGTGACGCCGGTGGTGACCAGGCTGCGCATGAAGGTGACCGCCTTGATCGCCTGCGGTGAGTCCAGGTTGGCCTTGGTGAAGGCGCTGTTGGTCGCGGTGCCGCCCGCGGACGTCAGGTACTCCATGAAGTTGCAGGTCAGGCCCTCATACGAGGCGCCCTGCCAGACGAAGCCGTACTTGACCAGCCCGGCCTTCTGGATCTTCTGCGCATCGCTTTCCAGCTGCTCCCAGGTGGTCGGCGGCGACAGCCCCTCCTTCTGGAGCAGGTCCTTGCGGTAGTACATGAAACCCTGGTCCTCGAACAGCGGCGAGCCGTAGACCTTGCCCTTGTAGCTGGCGCCCTGGACCAGGCCTGGCGCGAACTGCGCGAAGTAGCTCTGCGGCAGGTAGTCCGACAGCGGCAGGGCGAGCTGATGCGCGGCGAACTGGGCGGGCCAGATCACGTCGCCCATGAACACGTCCGGGGTGGCCGAACCGCCCGAGATCTCCGTGGCCAGCGTGGCCCGGTTGGTGTCGGTGCTCGTCGGCGCCGACACCAGGTTCACGTGGATGTTCGGGTACTGCTTCTCGAAGGCGCTGATCAGCACCGTCCGGGTGTCGGTCGCACCGGCGCCGGCGATGGGACTCGCGGACCACTGGAGCGTGCCCGAGGTGGCCGAGCCGGAGGCGGACTTCGTGGCGCCGCCGCCGCCTCCGGACGAGGTGCCGCTGCTCCCGCCGCAGCCGGCCAGGGCGAGCGCCCCGGTCACTCCGACCATGGCAGTCAGCTGCCAGCCCCTGAGGGGGCGTCTTCCGGGATATCTGCGCGATCCCATGTTTCCTCCACTGTATGTAGTTGCTTCGTAACTCTATGTAATAGCACTTGCATTCAGGCGGTCGGCTACGCGCCGGCCTGATCACGGCTTCCCGGCCTCCGGCCCCTCCGGACCTGCGGGTTTGCCTCGAGGATGCAGGGCTGGCCGGCCCCCGTGGCGGTCAGCCCTGCCGACCTCAGCCATCGCGGATGATCTGGGTCAGCTGCCCGGCCATCTCCGTCAGGGCCTGCCGGGGTTCCTTCTGCTGGGTCAGGGCCTCGTACACCGTGCTGGAGATGGCCAGGCTGGCCTGGTCGTAGTTGGCGATCGCCGGACGCGGCTGGGCCGAGTTGATGGCCTGCTCGAGCACGGGCAGGTAGTGGTAGCTGCTGATCAGGCTCTTGTCGCTGTAGAGCTGGGTCCAGACAGGGGGGAACGACCCCTGCTCCAGCATCTGCCGCTCGTTGGCCAGGTTCGTCATGTACTTGATGAAGTTCAGCGCCGTCCGCTGGTGCTGGGAGTACGCGCTGATCGCGAGGTTGGCTCCGCCGAGCGAGCTGGAGCCCGTGCCGTCCAGCCCGGGTAGCGCGGCGATCCCGAACTTCCCGTACACCTTGTTCTGCGGTCCCGGCAGGGACAGGGCCGCGTAGACGTCGGGCCAGTTATCCAGGAACAGGAACTTGCCGGACTCGAACGCGTTCTGGGCCGACTCCTCCTCGTAGGTGAGCGCGACCTTGGGGATCCAGCCCTGCTGGAACCCGTTCACGAGGAACTCGAGCCCCTGGAGCGCCTTAGCCGAGTTCACGGTGACCTTGGTGCCTTCCGGGGACAGGATCGACCCCCCGGCCGACTGAACGGCCTCCGCGAACTTGACGGTGAGCCCTTCGTACGGGGCGAACGTGCCGGCGTAGCCGTACAGGCCGTACTTCGGCGCCACGGTCGCGGCGAGCTGTTGCAGCTGGGCCCAGGTCCTGGGAGGCTGCTTACCCGCCTTAGCGAGGATGTCCTTGCGGTAGTAGAGGAGATCCGCGTTGCTGTAGTCGGGCACCGCGTACAGCCGGCCCTGGTACATCGCGGTGTCGACGGCCGGCTTGAGGAAGTCGCCGAGCGGGAACTGGCTCTGCGGCAGCGGGATGATCCAGCCGTTCGAGGCGAACTCGGCGGTCCAGATGACATCCATGTCGATGACGTCGTACAGATCGCTCTTCGCCTGAAGGTTCGCGACCAGCTGGGCCAGCTGGTCGTTGGACGCCTCAGGCAGCAGCAGCAGCGTGACCTTCTGGCTGGGATGGCCCTGGTTCCACCCGCTGATCACGCCCTGCAGCCAGCCGGGGTTGTCCTTGCCGATGGCGAAGGTGACCGGGCCGATCCCGTCCGTCGACGGAGCGCCCGACGAGGCGCCACCCGCCGTGCATCCCGCGAGGAGCAGGAGTCCTGCAGTAAGGACCGCGATACCAGGCATCGCACGCCTCATGCGGGCCTCCACCCAAATACCCCACGGCCATGTAGAATTCGTACATGCATGTTATGCACCGCTGTTAGGTATATGTCAACAGCGTCACATAACGAGTCCGACATGTTTCGCGGCGCCTGAGCGAAGCGTGCCACGGGTGCCACCAGATCGTAGTCACCTGCGGTGTTACCCCCGGTGGCGGTATTTATCCACGGCGCTGGGCCTTACCCGCGGGTAATGCACAGCGATAATCTGAGCGCAGGCCCTAGCGGGCCATGGAGGTGACGGGATCGTGCGGCAGCCCCTGCTGGCCCTGCTGGCTAAGGAGCCGGCTCACGGCTACGAGCTGAAGCTCGCGCTTGAACAGACGTTCGGCCAGGCGTACCCGTCGCCGAATATCGGGCAGATCTACGTCACGCTGAAGCGCCTCGAGCAGGACGGCCTGGTCCGCAGCGAGGACGTCGAGCAGACCACCCGGCCGAACAAGCGCGTCTACGAGCTCACCCCGGTGGGCCGGGAAGCGCTGCGCGCCTGGGTCGGCGAGCCGAGCGACGGACCGCGGGTCCGCGACGAGTTCTTCAGCAAGCTGATCCTGGCCCCGCTGGCCGGACTCGCCGACCGGATGGAGCTCATAAACTCCCAGCGCAGGCATTATCTCGGCATAATGCGTACTCTGACCGAGCTGCAGGCCGATGCCGATCCTGCGGACACCACGGCCCGGCTCCTGATCGAGGGCGCCATCCTGCACCTGCAGGCCGACCTCGACTGGCTAGAGAGATGCCAGGAGGAACTTGTGTGAGACGGTACTGGCCCGGGGGGGCGACCCCCCGGAACCCCCCGCTCTCGGGGGGGCTGCCCGCCCCCCCGCCCCCCCCTGGCCCCCCTGGCCTGCTCAGCACGTCCAAGCTGGTGAAGGTCTACCGTGCCGACGGGGTCACGGTGGAGGCCGTCCGGGGGGTGGACGTCGAGCTCGCCATCGGCGAGTTCGTCGCCATCATGGGACCGTCCGGCTCGGGCAAGTCCACCCTGCTGCACGTTCTCGGCGGCCTCGAGCCCGCCACGAGCGGCGAGATCTGGCTGCGGGGGCAGCGCGTGGACAGGCTGTCTACGGCCGGCTGGGCGGTCCTGCGCCGTCAGCACATCGGGTTCGTGTTCCAGTTCTTCAACCTGCTGTCCAACATGACGGTCGCCGACAACGTGGAGCTGCCCGCGCTGCTCGCCGGCGCGACCCCGCGGCAGGCCAGGAAGCGCCGCGAAGAGCTGCTGACCGAGCTCGGCATCGCCGATAAGGCCGGGGCCGCCCCGGCCCGGCTGTCCGGCGGGGAGCAGCAGCGCGTGGCGCTGGCCCGCGCGCTGGCCAACGAGCCGAGCGTGCTGATGGCCGACGAGCCGACCGGCAACCTGGACAGCTCCAACACGCGCGACGTCCTCCGGCTGCTGCGCCGGGCGCACGCCCGGGGCCAGGCGATCCTGATGGTCACTCACGACGCCCGGGTGGCGAGCCTGGCCGACCGGGTGATCAACCTGTTCGACGGGATGGTGGCCGACGACGCCAAGATCGTGCCCATCCCGCGCCTGAACGGTGTCAGCGATGTCCTGGAGCTGAGAGGCTGACCTTATGCGAGGCACGCTCCGGTGGGCGCGCGCTGACCTGCGCGCCCGGCGGGGCCAGGCGCTGATCACGGTCGCCGTCGTCGCCGGGGTGGTGGCGGCGCTATTCCTGGCTACCATGCTCCTGCAGGGGGCGGTCAACCCGTGGCAGCAGCTGTTCGCCCGCACCCGCGGCGCGGACGTGCTGGTCTACTTCCAGAACGGCACCGACACCAAAGAGCTGCGCTTCGTGGCCGGAATCCGGGAGATCGGCAAGCCCTACCAGGCCGCGTCGGCGACGCTCGAGCAGGGCGCGGTGAAGTCGCCGGTCGATCTCCGGGCCGTGACGCCCGAGCCGCACGCGATGTCCGCGCCGCTCGTGGTGGCCGGAACCTGGCTGCGGTCCTCGGTCCAGGACGGCGTGGTCCTCGAGGCGTCCTTCGCCCAGGCGGTGCGCGTCGGCGTGGGGGACCGGATCACGGTGGACGGCATCGACGGCACCAGGGTGCCGATGCGGGTGATCGGCATCGCGGACACCGCCGACCAGGGCTTCTACCCGCAGTGGACGCCCGGCCTGATCTGGGTGCAGCACGGGCTGCTGACCCACGTGGAGGCCAACCCGAGCGAGACCCAGGAGATCGTCGGCCTGCGCCTCTACGACGATTCCACCCTGGCCACCAGCCAGGTCGTGCAGACCATCTGGACCCTCTACAACGGCATGGGCGAGTACTCGGCGGTCGAGCGCTACTCCACCTGGCAGCAGGTGAAGGACTCGATGGCCAGCAACGACCGGCTGCTCGGGCTGCTGCTCGCCTTGTTCGGGATCATCGCCTTGGTCGCCGCCCCGTGCGCCATCGCCAACGTCACCGCGGGCCGCGTGCTGGTGCAGCGCCAGGACATCGCGATGCTGAAGGCGCTCGGGTTCACTCCCGGGCAGGTGGTCCGGATGCTGCTCGCTCAGCAGACCCTGCTCGGCGCGGCCGGCGCCGGGCTCGGGCTGATCGCCGCGCGGATCATGACCTCGCCGGAGTTCGCCCGGCCGCCCGACGGCACGCCGGTCGGCCTCGCGCCGCTCTCCGGCGCGTGGATGGCGCTGATCGGGGTGGGCACCGTGCTCACCGTGGCGATCGCCACCGTCATCCCAGCCTGGTGGGCCGGCCGGGTGTCGCCGGTCGCCGCCGTCCAGCCCAGCCCGCCCCGCGGGCACCTGTCGCTGATCGCCCGGCTTAGCCTGCTGTTCCACCTGCCCGCCGCGCTGGTGCTCGGGGCCAGGGACTCGCTCACCCGGCGGCTGTCCGCGGGGCTGACCGTGTTCGGCCTGGCCATCCCGATGGCGATGATCTTCATCGCACTGACCTGCTGGTCGACCATCGACGGGTTCACCGGCGACCCGGGCAAGATCGGTCTTGCCTCGGCGGTCACGGTCAGCCAGGGCGGCCTGGACAGCAAGCAGATGCTGGCCCTGATCGGGCACGACAACCAGGTGCTCGCGGCCTATCCCGGCGCCCAGTTCGTCACGCTGCTGCCGGGCGACAACGGCACCTTCATCGCCCGGGCCATAGGGACCTCGACCCGGCCCTACCCGTTCCGGGCCGTGCAGGGGCGGATGTTCCACGCGGCCAACGAGGCGGTCGCCGGCCAGGGCTTCCTCGACCTGATGCACATCGGCGTCGGCGCCTGGATCTCGCCAACCATCGGCGGCGTGCCGGTGATCCTGCACATCGTCGGCCGGACGATCGAGCCTGACAACAACGGGGACGTGCTCGACTTCGGGCTCGACGCGCTGAACCACGCGGGCGGGGCGCCGCCGCAGCTGGTCTACCACCTGGTCCTGAAGCCGGGGGTGACGCCCGCCGCGGCCCGGGCCAGGCTGCTCGCCTGGTCGCACGACCGGCTCGACGTGCAGGTGGTGGCCAACCCGGCCGGCGCCCTCCGGGTGGTGCAGCTGGTGATCGCGGTCTCGGTGGTCATCCTGGCGGTGATCGGGCTCGCGAACCTGCTCACCGCCACCGTGGTCGGGATGCGGGACCACCGGCACGAGGTGGGCGTGCTGGCGGCCATGGGGCTGACGCCGCGGCAGGTGATGGCCACCCTGGTGACCAACACGATGATCCTCACCGTGCTGGGCGTGGCCGGCGGCACCGTGGCCGGCGTGGCGATCGCGCCGCGGCTGATCAACATGCAGGGTGAGACGAGCGGCATCGGCTCGGGCATCGCGGTCAGCCTGAGCGCCACGGCGGTCACGGCGATCCTGGCCGTGGCGCTGGCCACCGCCGCGGCCGCGGCGCTGTTCCTGGCCCGGCGCACGACCAGGAACTCCGGCTCCGCCCACCTGCATACCCCGGCCCGCCCGCCGCGCCCCAAGCCCGCGCAGCCGGCCCGCTAGCCCGCGCCGCCAGCCCGCCAGCCCGCGCCACCGGCCCGCCAGCCCGCGCCACCGGCCCGCCAGCCCGCCGGTGTAACGCTCCGGCTCCGCCGGACGATGACTAAGCGAAGCGGCTGACGTGGGTACCCCCGAGCCCACATCAGCCGCTGGGGGTGGCGGGATTTCTCACCGCGGCGACCGTAAGCCGACTACTCTGCGCACCCTGTTGCGGGTAGCGTTCGGGTATGACGACGAATGCGGCGCCGTTCGGCCAGATGGTGACGGCGATGATTACTCCCATGACTCCCGACGGGACCGTCGATTACGACGGGGCCGCCCGCCTCGCCGACTATCTCGTCACCGACATGCGCAACGATGGCCTGGTGGTCAACGGCACCACCGGTGAGGCGCCCACCACCACCGACGCGGAGAAGGAGCGCCTGCTCCGGGTGGTGCTCGAGACAGTGGGCTCGCGGGCCAAGGTGGTGGCCGGGGTCGGCACCAACGTCACCGCCCACACCATCGAGCTGGCCCTCACCGCCGAACGAGTGGGTGTCCACGGCCTGCTCGTGGTTACTCCCTATTACAACAAGCCGCCCCAGCCCGCGCTCGAGGCCCATTTCACCGCCGTCGCCGACGCCACCGGGCTGCCCGTGCTCATCTACGACATCCCCGGCAGGACCGGTGCCGCGGTGGCCACAGAAACCCTGGTCCGGCTGGCCGCGCACCCGCGGATCATCGGCGTCAAGGACGCCAAGGACGCCCCGGGCGCCACCTCGCACGTGCTGGCCAAGACGGACTTCGTCTACTACTGCGGCACGGACATGCTGAACCTGCCGTGGCTCTCCCTCGGCGCGGTCGGTTTCATCAGCGTGGTCGGCCACGTGGTGGGGGACCGGCTGCACGAGATGATCGACGCGTTCGATGCGGGCGGCGTGCGCCGGGCCCGGCAGATTCACTACGAGCTCGTGCCGGTGTACGACGGGCTGTTCCGCAACCAGGGCGCGGTGATGACCAAGGCCGCGCTCGACCTGCTCGGCCTCCCGGGCGGCGCGGTGCGCGGCCCGCTGCTGGCCGCCACCGAGGCGGAACGACATCAGCTGGCGCTCGATCTCACCGCGGGTGGCGTCAAGCTGCCGGGGACCCAGCCGTCAGGCACGGGGCTGCACGGGACCGGCGCGTGAGCCACCCGCACCCCGACCTCGCCCTGCCGGCCGCCCTTCGCCGCAACGGCCTTCGCATCGTCCCGCTCGGCGGGCTCGGTGAGATCGGCCGGAACATGACGGTCTTCGAGTACCGCGGCAGGCTGCTCATCGTGGACTGCGGCGTGCTGTTCCCCGATCCGGACCAGCCCGGCGTGGACCTCATCCTGCCGGACTTCGGCTACCTGGAGGGGCGCCTGGACCGGGTCGAGGCGGTCGTCCTCACGCACGCGCACGAAGACCACATCGGCGCGGTCCCGTACCTGCTCCGGGAGCGTCCGGACATCCCGCTGGCCGGCTCCAAGCTGACCCTGGCCCTGGTGCAGAGCAAGCTGGCCGAGCACCGCCTAGATCCGGTCACGGTCGAGGTGGTCGAGGGCAGCCACAGCTCGTTCGGCCCGTTCGACTGCGAGTTCCTCGCGGTCAACCACTCGATCCCGGACGCGCTCGCCGTGGCCATCCGGACCCCGGCCGGCCTGGTCCTGCACACCGGCGACTTCAAGATGGACCAGTTGCCGCTGGACGGCAGGCTCACTGACCTGGCCGGCTTCGCCCGGCTCGGCACCGCGGGCGTCGACTTGCTGATGGCCGACTCGACCAACGCCGAGGTACCCGGCGTGGTGACCTCCGAGCGCGAGATCGCGCCGGTGCTCGACGAGATCTTCGCCAACACCGAGCAGCGCATCATCGTGGCCTGCTTCGCCTCGCACGTGCACCGGGTGCAGCAGGTGCTCAACGCCGCCGTGAAGCACCGGCGCAAGGTCGCCTTCGTCGGCCGGTCCATGGTCCGCAATATGGGCGTCGCCCG
>WNGJ01018001.1_pt1 | contig 10635 bp, 12 predicted proteins | sample 5400611 | NCBI WGS metagenome assembly WNGJ01 (sample SAMN13153375, study PRJNA577476) | soil metagenome | isolation source: 40 cm soil or saprolite under Garry oak tree replicate 1 | place: USA:California | collected 2016-06-15
TCAGTCAAAATTCTTGTAGAAGGAAGAACTGACGAGCTAGTTGCCAAACGTCTGCTAAATCATGTTGGCTTGGAAGTAGGTACAGTGTACGGTAGAAAAGGAAAGCACGATCTACTGAAACGCTTAACCAACTATAATAAAGCAGCATATTTTGAACCCTGGTTTGTAGTAGTAGACTTAGATATGGATACCAAGTGCCCTTCACAAGCTCTCGTGCAGTGGCTACCTAATCCCGCAAGAGGTATGCGATTTCGTATTGCAGTCCGAGCTATTGAGGCATGGCTTATGGCAGATAGAGAAAACATGGCAAGATTTTTAGGAGTTGCATCATCTAGAATACAACATAATATAGATCTTGACTCTAATCCAAAGGAAACTCTAATTAATATAGCGCGAAGCAGCCGTAACAGGAATATCCGTGAAGACCTAGTGCCTCGTCAAATGAGTGGTGCTAAAGTCGGACCTCTTTATGTTTCCCAATTAACCAAGTTTGTGGAAGAGCTGTGGAGGCCGGATGTGGCAGCAAATGAGTCCGAGAGCTTGCGCCGTTGTATAAGTGCATTGTCAACTCTAACTTCTTGGGATATTCAAGCTATCATTACTCCTTAGCCGCAATTATTATCTCCTCACTAGGAGAACCTCAACTTAACTGATTGGAAGTGAGATTGACTTTTAAGGATATCGCATCAACCCTCTAAAAACATGTTACAACAGGAGATATGCCATGGCTTACCAAATGTCAATTACATTGACTGATGCCGAATATAAAGCTCTTTCTCAAGAGGCAGCAAAGAGAGGCAAACCTATTGAGTCTCTTCTCCACGATGTACTTGCTCAGCATATCAAACCATCAAACTCAATGACACCTTCACTCACCAATCGCAGCATACAAGAATATCTCTATCGTGAAGGTGTCATTGAGCATATCCCTACGAACGAGCCAAAGATAGCGGAAGAAGAAACCGAGCGGGAGTACTTAGCCGACCTCTTTGGCCAGGGGAAACCGGCCTCCGAGATGGTAATCGAAGACCGAGGCCCACGTTGATGGGAATATATTTTCTTGATACATCTGCCCTCTAACGGCCATTGCCAATTAGATTGATCTGCGGTACACTATCATATGGTTAGTGGCAAGCAAGAAGCATCCCGCTAGTAAAGCATAGGAACATGATAACGGTCGTCAAACAGAATCCGCTTGGGGAGGCGAAAGTCCAGTATCAAGGTGAAATTGTCGAACATACACCTCATCGGGTGATTATTCAAGCTTACTGGTCTCGCCCAACAAAAAACCTGGGGTACACCAGCTTTGAACCCGGAGACCGCTTTATAGAATATTATTATACCAATCGCTGGTTTAACATCTTCGACATTGCCAGCACGGCTGGTGAGAGAAAAGGCTGGTACTGCAATATCGCTGAACCGGCAGTTATTTCTGATGACCGTATCGAACAGATTGACCTGCTCCTGGATGTGTGGGTTACCCCAAAAGGCGAGACGCTCATACTGGATGAAGATGAGTTTGCCTCTGACACCACGCTCAGCGAAGAGCAACGTAGGGGGGCCAGACAGGGCTTGCAAGACCTCTTAGAGACGATTGCAGCACGACAGGAACCATTCGCAGGCATAAAGCACGAAGGCCATATAGCTACAGAGACAAACAGGGTGTGTTGATACAACACTGTTAGGAAATTATGATCACAATTGACATTCCCCAGGTGGCAAAGATCGAATTACAGCACGCAGTCTTCGATATCAATGGGACGCTCGCCGTCGATGGACTACTCATCCCAGGAGCTAGCGATCAACTGAGTATGCTAGCAGGTCAGCTTTCGATCCATTTACTCTCGGCGGGTACTCATGGTAACCTCGAAGTAATTGCACAAAAACTTGGCTATCCTCTCCAGGTTATTAAAAGCGGTGAGGACAAAGTACGTTATGTGCAGCAGCTTGGTCCGGCCAACGTCATTGCCTTTGGCAATGGAGCAAACGACGTCGGCATGCTACGTACAGCTGCCGTTGGGGTAGCTGTAATTACAGCAGAAGGTGTGGCTACCAGCGCATTACAGGCAGCCGATGTGCTGGTCTCTAGTCCACTTGATGCCATTGACCTCGTACTGAAGCCAAAACGATTAGTGGCAACATTACGGCGGTAAGATTCGATTTGTACGATGAAACCAGCACATAGTGAAGAGACTCTGGCGCCACCATCTCCCGTAAAGCAATCAAAGAGCGGGTTACTCTACGTCTGTATTGCAGTCTTCTTTTTCTCAACCAGTGCCGTCTTCGTGCGCTGGTCACAGCCGTTTAATCCCGTTGAAATTGCCTTCTGGCGCTTAACCATAGCCACTCTCCTTGTCTGCATCATGGGTCTCATCACCCATCAATCACTACTCTTAAAACGACAGCAGCTACTTCGTTTCATATTTTATGGACTTGTGACAGCGCTGCACTTCATTTTCTACATAACTTCACTCGAATTTACAACCATTGCCCATTCCCTGGCTATCACCTACACCTCGCCCGTGTTTGTGACACTCTTTTCGGCGCTCGTCTTACGCGAACCATTACCACTGCGCAAGTTCTTCGGTATTGGACTAGCCGTCATTGGAGTAGCGATCATGGCTGGTTTTGAGCCACACTACACAGCCTGCTCACTACATGGTCAATGTATGATACTGGGTGATGGTTTAGCAGTTCTGTCTGCACTATGCTTCAGCATTTACTCGATAGCAGGACGCGGAGAACGAGATCGCCATCCCCTCTTCCGCTACACCACGAACGTGTACGGTCTGGCGGCGCTGTGGCTACTGCCCGCCGTCCTCTTTTTCGCTTTCCAACACCCCTATCCTCTGGCGGCAATAGGGGCCGTTGCCGCCCTGGGTATCTTTCCGCTTGGCCTGGGCCATACCCTCTACAATGCAGCCGTGCGCAAAGTCCACGCCACCTATGCCAACTTGATAGCCACCCAGGAAGTGACCGGAGGAGTTATTCTCGGTATCCTGCTGCTACACGAAATTCCGTCTATTACGACGATCATTGGCGGGGTCGTGACGCTGATTGGAATTATGAGTGTGCTGGTATAGTTGCTCCGTTTGAGGATCAACAATCCACCCCTCGTCCCTCTCACACTGTGCCGGTATGCCATACCCATTGTCGCGTTGCGTGTATACCCATGCAGCCTGGACAGCGCATAACAGAGCATCCAGGTCGTCACCCATAGGGTCTTGAATGAGAATATCAGCCATTGCATCGGCTAGCTCAATAGTGAAACCATAATGGGCCGAAAGTTCATGCGAGCGCAGGCCACAGACAATCTGGTAGCGAGCATCCTCTTTATCAAGCGTTTGCTTGCTGCGCTCGTCGCTCTTGTAACTGCGTTTGCCAATCCACTTGCGGGCAACCAGAGCGGGATAGCCCTCAACCACTATGCGCCCGTCATTTGTCGGATGGCATGGAAGAATACTCACTCCTGACGCCAGCAGGCGCGGCGCACCTTGGTAAAACATTTTCCCGATGGGTACACGATGCAACATCATTGGGCTACAGGCTCCAGCGTAGGTATCCGTCGCTCTCAAGTGCTGTTTATCACCCATTGGCCTGTTCTTCTGGTAGGTAAGCAGGGTTTCCTCAAACACCTTTTTGCCCAGCGATGCTATGACCTGGATGTAGCTTTCCCACGCCTCGGGCCATCCAAGATTTGCGAGCAGCTTTGCTGGTTGACCAAAGGGGAAGTCGAGAGCTGCCAGCCATGGTCCAGGCAGGTGTAGAAATGCCTCAAACTCTGGCAAGCTGTTTATCTTTAGACAATCTTTCACTTGTAGCAGATTATCTTGCAGTTCACACACTGCACAGGTGATAGGTTTCTTGGACCGGGGCGCGCTGGTAAAATCGAGGCCAAATATCTTCATGGATTCTCTGATTTTCTGTACATCACTGGCCCGCAAGCGGGCCTTCCCTACTTTTTGTCTCTGGCAGTTCGCGGCTGCGCCGCGAACTGCCAGAGACAAAAAGTAGGGAGCGACCCCTGGGTCGCGAGTCTTAGCTCTAGAGCTGGGCCATCACATTTTTACTGATTGCTCGCAAAGTAGCAAACACACCTTTTCCCTCAAAGGCCACTGCCTCCAAGCTTGGAACGCGGCGACGATTGAGGTAGCGCTCAAGCACGTTCACCGGCAAGGCCGAGGGCATATCGCGCTTATTCCACTGCATAATGAAGGGGAAATTACCGAGGTCTTTGCCTGTACGGCGCATATTTATCTCTAGCTCAGAAATACTCTGCACATTCTCTTCAAACTTCTCGGCCTGAGAGTCCGCTACGAAAACAATGCCATCTGCACCGTTGAGTACGGCTAAACGTGTTCGCTCATAGAGAATCTGGCCAGGGACGGTATAGAGGTGGAAGCGTGTGCGGAAACCATGTACGGTACCCAGGTCGAGCGGCAAAAAGTCGAAGAAAAGGGTGCGCTCCGTCTCGGTCGCAATCGAGAGCATATCACCACGGGCACTTGGGTTAATGCTCCTGAACACGTGCTGCAAATTCGTTGTCTTACCACAATAACCTATGCCATAGTAGACAATTTTACAATGTATCTCATGGGTAGCTATATTGATCAGCGCCATAGCGACTACAACCTTTAATCGCGAAAAAGGAGATCGATGGTATCTTCGACCGAAGAGCGGAATTGCACATTAATGACCGAGGATTTGGTGCGCGAAGTATCAGCCCGCACACGTTCCAGGATACGACCCATTTCGTCTGACGCTTTTTTCGAGAGCACCTTGACCAGGCCAATATGTGTCAATTTATCGAAAACTATGACAAGTAGCCATTGTTCTTCTACCATCGTGGTGTAGATATTTTCGTGTACCCCTTGTTGGAAGATAGTGCGAAAATCTTTCTCGCCGAGCAGTTCAGCAATATGGCGTGAGGATGAGAAGGCGCCGGCTAGCAGCGCACCGAGCGAAGTAGCATTACGCCGCACGCCCGTCCCTTGGGTCGCTATAACCTGACCACTTTTGTCAATCAGCATGACAGAAGTAGCATTCGTATCATTCATAAGTTTATTTAACGCGGTTGAGATAATAGCCAGTTCACGATCTGAAATGACCAGGTTCGTCAGTTGTTCCATGTACGCGTTGCCTCCGAGTACACGCTCATAGTATAAGTTACGCTATATCAAGAGCTTCAAGAATCTCGTTACGACTCGTTTTGATCAAATGGCGCACGCGAGCAATATTTGAGGCATTATCAGAAAGAGTGACCATGAGCGCGAAGTCACCCAAAGGATCGACGCTAACCAGGCCATTTTCATATTCCATGAGCACCCCGATAACGCTTCCTCGCGCAATCTCTTTTCCCAACGCCTCAGCCGTACTAAGGCCGGTAGTCATAATAGCGCCTACCGCCTCCATATCATCTTTCCCATCACGTGTTAGCCCCTCTATCATTAAACCGTCACGCCCTACCAGGATAGCTTGCCGCACTCCAGGAATCGATAAAAAGCGGCTCAATGTCTGTTTCAGGTCAACCATACGTCCCTCCGCACTCGATGGGTATTACTGTATAATACATCTGGTATTAGCCAGCATAAATCACCGTCATTCTAACTGATTGGGTACATGAGAAGCAACAAAATGGGACATCTTGGCTAATTCATACGCCCTTATCTGTTCTTTGTCCCGTAATTAGGTGCTTCCTTAGTAATCATCACGTCATGCGGATGGCTCTCACGCAACCCGGCGTTGGTAATGCGTACAAAGCGGGTATTATTATGCATTTCCTCGATGCCGGCAGCGCCGCAGTAACCCATGGACTGCCGCAGGCCACCTACCAGCTGGTGAACCAATGGGCTCAGCATACCCTTGTAGGGCACTCGCGCTTCAATACCCTCGGCAATCAAACGAGTCTCATCAAATACATCACCCTGGAAGTAGCGGTCTTTGCTATAGCTGCGCTGCTTCATAGCTGAGATCGACCCCATACCCCTGTAGTCCTTGAAGCGCTCGCCATGCGAGATGATGAGTTCACCGGGACTCTCATCGACGCCCGCCAGGAGACTGCCCAACATAACTGCATGGGCTCCCGCTGCAATGGCTTTTGCGATATCACCGGAATACTGAATACCACCATCGCCAATAACAGGTATACCATATGGTCGCGCAGCACGTGCGCAATCATAAATTGCTGTGATCTGGGGCATACCGATGCCTGCGACGATACGTGTGGTACAGATGGCGCCCGCGCCAATTCCAACCTTGACGGCGTCCGCACCGGCCTGGATGAGTGCCTCGGTAGCCTGCGCGGTAACGACGTTGCCCGCCATCAATTGCACCTGTTTACCAAAACGGTCTTTGACCCGCGCTACCATTTCAAGCACCATCTGAGAATGTGCATGTGAGGTATCCACCACCAGTACATCCACACCTTCCTCGATCAAGGCAGCGCAGCGAGCCCCAGTATCCGGCCCTACACCGACAGCGGCACCCACGCGCAAGCGGCCATATTCATCCTTGGCTGCATGTGGATACAGGATTTTCTTCTGAATGTCTTTCATGGTAATGAGACCTTTGAGCATGCCATGCTCATCCACCACGGGCAACTTTTCAATTTTGTAGCGGTGCAGGCTATCGCCAGCCTGTTCTAACGTTGTGCCAACGGGCACCGTGATCAGGTGATCACGGGTCATGAGTTCTGCAATAGGACGGTCTAGATCGGTCTCAAAACGAATATCGCGGTTGGTGAGAATGCCAACTAGCTTGCTATTCTCAGTGATAGGAATGCCCGAGATGTGGAAGTGCTGCATAGCAGCCAGGGCCTCACGCAATAAAGCTCCTGGCTCCAGCGTGATAGGGTCGGTAATCATACCTGACTCAGAACGCTTGACCTTATCGACTTCCTGAGCCTGATCCGTAATGGACAAATTACGATGGATAATACCAAGACCACCTTCTCGCGCCAGGGCGATAGCCAGCTTGCCCTCGGTTACCGTGTCCATAGCGGCGCTGATGATAGGAATGTTGATGGTGATCGTACGAGTTAAACGAGTTTGTGTGGAGACATCACGAGGGAGTACGGATGAGGCGGCAGGCACTATAAGTACGTCGTCGAAAGTAAGTCCTTCTCCGGCAAATTTGTCGTCAAATGCGCCGGGGTTATGCGCCGAAGACATGATGGCGGCATCCTCCTTACAAAAACACCCAGTGCACGTAACTACATGAACTGGGCCTCTTACAACTTCTCTGTCAATGGTAGTGTAGCACTTCAGGTTGTGATACGTCAAATACAAGCGAGCAAGCGCCTCTAAAACTGGTATACAGCAAGAGGTAGGACTAGGATTCGTGTCAAAATAGCTCATAACACACTTCTGTTCTAGATTTTTGCTTGAGAAGCAGCATGTAAGAGAAACCAAAAGAGGTCTTAGCTCCTATTTCGAGCAGCCCTCTTTTGCAATTCTGGTCTTCTTTCATGTCTACTGAGCAAGCTTGGGAAGTAAGCTTACAACGTTATGAGCTATTTTGGACACGAACCCTAGTCCTACCTCTTTGTGAGTCCCTTTACATCGTTGTCCAGCCAACGGTATTCAAAGAGGTGCCACTTTGCAGTGCTTGTATCTGATTGCCTGCAACTTGTACAGCATACATGCTGCCATTGCGTGAAACGTTTGACCAGGGAAACTGCGAAAAGTTATTCAAACCGCTGAACTGACCAGCTTGATTCGTGGTAAGGCGGGCGATGCCAGTACCATTGGTGTTCATCTTCCACAAGCCATTGTCAATCATATTGCCGCCACCACCCAGTGAAAAGTTAGCGACGGTAAAGAGCAGCGTAGTTGGTAAAACGGCTCGTACGCTCGTTATAGCGTCTGAAGAAGGGGAAAACAGGGTTTTCGCTTGACCACCAGTCGCCGGCTGCACGGTGATAGAGCTTGGGCCGAAATTCCCACCCTGGCCGCAGGCACACGAACTGATAAACAATTGGCTGCCATTGTAGCTGCTATCAAAATCGCTAAAGTTGCCGTGAAACACCGTCATCAGGTTACTCAATGGCTGATTGGGCCCTTTACTGGTGTCGAGAATGTAGATGATATTCGGTGGCTGGTCTGTCTGTGTGTTGGTAAGGTAGATGCGAGTCGTGTCAAGCCATGTGCGAACGGTGACCGCACTCAACATAGACGTGGAGAACGATAGCTCTGTTTGCACTACCCCGGTGGTCGTGTTGAGCAAATCTACTGACTCTGTGTTATTGCTCAAGATGTAGAAGACAATGAGTTTCCGATTGGTAGACCATTGTGGCTCGTTGATGCTTGGCTGAGCGGTGTTGCAGTAAAGCGTTTGCAGGAACTGCCCATCCATGCGAATCAGTTGCAGTTTGAACAGAGGTGACGATGATGTACCTGACTGAGCCACGAAGAGAATCCACTGCCCGTCCGCTGAGACCTGTGCGCTAGCAATGTTCTGATTTGCCAGCGAAACGATAGTGGCTTTGCTCCTGGTGGTAACATCGTAGCGTTTCAATGTGCCGGAAAGAGGCAGAAAACTACTACTAACCTTGTTAGTGACGTACACGATGTTTTGATGTGTGCCCAGTGTCAGGGATGGTAGCACCGCGGCTCGTCCCCTTCCTGGTGCAGGACAACTTGTCGAAATTGCCGGACGAAGGGCATGAGACGTGGTACTGCTGCTAGCACTCACATGCGATTGTGGTGCAGATGCTGCTAACAGGAAGATGACACAACCTGTCAGACACGAGATCAAGATGCGAGAAGCGCGAGTAATCTGGGAAGTGTGCATAGGTTTCCCTCCTTGTAGAGTATTAACTAGAGCCATGAAAAGGAGTGAGTGCACCTGGCTCCTTTCATGAGCACTCCTGGTTATAGTCTACATGGCTCAAAGCTGTAGCGTATCTGTAAAAGAACGTAATGTGATTACCTATCTGCAAGGGGCTTGGAGCAACGAACTTTGAGGGGGAGTAGGTAGAATCACATATGTGGGGTCAGGCTTTTCGGCCTTTGTCGCGAGGTGAGATGCGTGCATAACACAAATGCCATTCCTGGGCTTGGGACTTCACAATAGTCCATAGGTCCAGAAACGGCACCTGTGCCAGCTTAAGATGAGCTGCCTGGTTATAGGGTACGTCCTCCGCGGGCACCCACGAAGAGGTTGTACAACAATACAATAACCGCTATAACCAGCAGGATATGTATCAAACCGCCTCCAATATGCACGACGAGAAAACCAAGCAGCCAGAGAATTAACAGGATGACAAAAATTGTCCAAAGTAAACCAACCAAAGTCTGTACTCCTTTCAGTGCATCCCTGCAACGACGCTGTCGCGCCGTGGGAGAGCCTCCTCTCCGCTTTCAGTCAGCAAGGATGATACGTAGCCTTTCATAAATCCATTACGATCTAAAGATGGCATGCTTCCTGATATCTCTTGAGGAGAAAGAAGTCTCCATCTACTACCTTCAGCACGAATCAACCATGCAACTAGTTTTATATATCCATGCAAATAAGGTTAGAAAATGGTTAACCTTTGATAAGCTTATCTTAAGCTTGCCAATTGAAGCGAGTTGCTGTACTGTTATAGAAGACTATTTTATGGTGGTCCCATATTGATAAGGAGTTAACATCTATGTCTGCTCATATGCAGGCAACAAACTCGAAGGCCCCTTTGCAGGCGCCAGGAAAACTTGCCCTGCCTGAAGAGGCCATCGTTGTTGATAATTTCAGCAAAAGCTACGGCTCTCGCCGAGTCGTTGACTCATTACAATTTACCGTTCATAGGGGTGAAGTCTTTGCATTACTGGGACCAAATGGCGCTGGCAAGACTACGACCGTCGAAACGCTGGAAGGCTACCGTTCTCCCGACCAGGGAAGCCTTCGCGTGCTTGGCTTTGACCCCATTCGCGAGGGGCAAGCGCTCAAAGTGCACATTGGTGTCATGCTGCAGCAGGATGGCCTTTACCCAGGACTGACGGCCCGCGAGGTTCTGCGTCTCTTTGCGAGTTACTACCGGCAGCCACAGGATGTCGATGAACTACTAGAGCGCGTTGGGCTCACGGCAGCTGCCAGGACACGCTGTCGCCGTCTCTCTGGTGGACAGAAACGTCGTTTGGCCCTGGCGCTGGCCCTGGTAGGCAATCCAACTCTCTTGTTTTTGGACGAGCCAACCGCCGGCATGGATCCCCAGGCTCGCCTGGCAACCTGGGAAATTATCCGCGACGTAAAACAGCAGGGAACAACGGTACTGTTAACCACGCACCTGATGGACGAGGCAGAGCGCCTGGCAGACCGCGTGGCCATCATCGATCATGGGCGGCTCATTGCCCTCGATACTCCCGCGCAATTGACAGGAGTGCATAATGCCAATATTGTGCGCTTCGTGGCCCCCACTGGCCTGGATTGCACGAAACTGGCAGCATTGCCCTCTGCACAAAAGGCAGAGGAGATTCGCCCAGGCAGCTATTTAATCGAAACAGCGCAGGTTCCAGCTTTGCTGGCAGAGCTAACAGCCTGGTTACGCGACAATAATATCACACTCTCTGAACTACGCGTAGGGCACGGCTCACTAGAAGACCTGTTCCTGCGCCTGACTGGAGCACAGGTACGCGAATAATGGCAACACAGACATTGGAT
>WNGJ01026710.1_pt1 | contig 10635 bp, 9 predicted proteins | sample 5400611 | NCBI WGS metagenome assembly WNGJ01 (sample SAMN13153375, study PRJNA577476) | soil metagenome | isolation source: 40 cm soil or saprolite under Garry oak tree replicate 1 | place: USA:California | collected 2016-06-15
AGACGACGCAGTCGGCGGTGTTCATCCCGAGTTCGAGCACCGCGGTGTTGCGACCCAGGTGCTGGTCGGGCAGGAAGAGTACCTTGGTGCCCTGGCCGAGCGCCCAGGTCAGCGCGCGCTTGGCGTTGGACGAGGTGCACACCGTGCCGCCGTGGCGGCCGGTGAAGGCCTTGATGTCGGCGGAGGAGTTCATGTAGGTGACCGGGATGACCGTGCCGGCCAGGCCGAGGTCCTCCAGGTTCTCCCAGCACTCCTCGACCTGGCTGTACGTCGCCATGTCGGCCATCGAGCACCCCGCCGCCAGGTCAGGCAGGATGACCTGCTGGTCCGGCGAGGTCAGGATGTCCGCGGACTCGGCCATGAAGTGAACTCCGCAGAAGACGACGTACTCGGCGCCCGGCCGGGCGGCCGCCTCGCGGGCGAGCTTGAACGAGTCGCCGGTCACGTCCGCGAACCTGATCACTTCGTCGCGCTGGTAGTGGTGGCCGAGCACGAACGCCCGGTCGCCGAGTTCGGCGCGGGCGAGCGCGGCGCGTCGCACCAGGGAGGGATCGGACGGAGCGGGCAGCTCACCCGGGCACGACACGCCGCGCTCGCTGCGCGAGTCGGACCCGGCGCCGAGCACCAGCAGCGGCAGGTCGCGGCCCGGCCGGTGACCGCCGCCGGCTGGCGCGCGGTCCGCGCCCTGGCCGGTGGTCGTGAGCTGACTTGACGAGCTGGACATGGCAAGCCCCACTTCGCGCGACTTATCGTCGAACTGACGATACAGCCAGCATACTCCTCCCGCCGGAGACGGAATGAGGGCGGCGGGCATATCGTTGGACTCATGGACCGACAGGCCGCGCAGGCCGCGCGGCCCCTTGACCACAGGAGCTAGCCAGATGACAGTTCAGGACGTGACGGCTCAGGGCGTCATCCTCACCGAGGTTGCCGCCGCCAAGGTCAGCACGCTGCTGGCCCAGGAGGACCGTGATGACCTCCGGCTGCGTATCGCGGTCCAGCCCGGCGGCTGCTCTGGCCTGCGCTACCAGCTCTACTTCGACGAGCGCGAGGTCGAAGGTGACATCGTCAGCACCTTCAAGGGCGTTCAGGTCGTCACCGACAAGATGAGCGGGCCGTACCTGACCGGCGCCACCATCGACTTCGTGGACACGATCGAGAAGCAGGGCTTCACGATCGACAACCCGAACGCCAGCGGGTCGTGCGCCTGCGGCGACTCGTTCCACTAGCCGGGCCGATCGCCAGCGGGCCCGCACGATAGCGGTTCCGCATCGCCAGAAGGGCTGCCGTGCGCATTGCAGTCACGGGGTCGATCGCGACCGACCACCTGATGACGTTCCCGGCCAGGTTTGTCGAGCAGCTCATGCCGGACAAACTCGACAAGATCGCGCTGTCCTTCCTCGTCGACACGCTCGAGATCAGGCGCGGCGGCGTCGCGGCGAACATCGCGTTCGGGCTCGGCTGCCTGGGCCTGCGGCCGCTGCTCGTCGGCACGGCGGGGCAGAGCGACTTCGCCGGCTACCGCGAGTGGCTGGACCGGCACGGCGTCGACACCAGCGGCGTCCGGGAGTCGTCGCGGCACCATACGGCCAGGTACATGGCCACGACCGACCTCGACATGAACCAGATCGCCTCGTTCTACCCGGGCGCGATGACGCAGGACAGGCAGATCGACCTCGGCGAGCTGGCCGGCCGGGTCGAGCTCGTCGTGATCGGCGCCAGCGACCCCGACGCGATGCTCGCGTTCACCAAGCAGTGCATCCAGAACCAGATCCCGTTCGCGGCCGACACGTCGTGGCAGCTCGCCCGGCTGGACGGCGAGCAGATCAGTACGCTGCTGACCGGCGCCGACTACCTGTTCTGCAACGAGTACGAGGCCACCTTGACCGAGCACAAGACCGGCTGGTCAACGGCCGACCTCAACGACCGGGTGGGCGTGCGGGTCACGACACTGGGCAGCCGGGGGGCCAGGATTGACCGGGCCGGGCACGAGCCGATCATGGTCCCGGGCGTTCCCTGCATCAGCCCGAAGGAGCCCACCGGGGCCGGCGACGCGTTCCGGGCCGGGTTCCTGGCCGCCGTCTCATGGGGCCTGAGCCTGGAACGGGCCGCGCAGCTTGGCAACATCGTCGCCGTGCACGCGCTCGAGACCACCGGCACCCAGGAGTACGTGCTCGAGCCCGAGCCGCTGGCCCGCCGGTTCGCCGCCGTCTACGGCAAGCCTGCCGCCGCCGAGATGGCCAGGAACTTTACCTAGCCAGCCTCGGCTCGCGGCAGGCGCCGCGGGGCTGGTCGGCCCGGCGGCCCGCATCGCCGCCGAACACGCCGGTCCTGGTGATGACCTGCCAGCGCTGCCGAGTCCCGAGCAGCGCGGTCATCACCGACTGGATCGTGACCAGGTACATGAGCTGCCGGTAGACGACCTGCTGCAGCGGCAGCGCCCAGAGCGCCCGCAGCCGCTCCCGGTCGATCCGGAGCGCGTACCCGCACGCGAGCATCTGGAGCGCGTTGAACCCGAGCCAGAAGCCGGCGACGGAGGCCGGGTTGAGGAAGATCAGGCCGTAGATCGCCGCCAGGTCCACGACGGGCGCGATCAGCGGGAGCACGATCTGGTAGAAGGTCAGGTAGATCAGGCACCGCCTGCCGAACCGGCCGGAAACGCCGCGCTCGACGACGGACCGCTTGTGCTTCCACATCGACTGCAGCTCGTAGACGACACGCCAGCCAGAGCGGCAGATCGCCATCGTCAGGTCGGTGTCCTCGGCCAGCGTTCCGGCGCTGACGCCGCCCACGTCGTCGAGCGTGATCCGCCTGAAGGCCCCGATGGCCCCGGGAACGGTGGGGATCGTGCCGAGGATGTCGAACATCCGGCGTTCCAGGTTGAACCCCATCACGTACTCGAGGTGCTGCCAGCGGCCGAGCAGGCCGCGCCGGTTGGCCACCTTGGTGTTGCCGCTGACCGCACCGACGCCGGGGTCGCGCATCCGCAGCGCGAGCCGGCTGAGCGCGTCCGGCGCGAAGATCGTGTCGCCGTCGACCAGGACGAGGATGTCGAACATGGCCTCGGCGATGCCGTGGTTCAGCGCCGCCGGCTTGCCCGCGTTGCGCTGCCTGACCAGGTGGACGCCCGGCAGCCGCAGGCTGCGGACGATCGCCCCCGTGTCGTCGGTGGAGCCGTCGTCGACGACGATGACCTCGAGCGGGCCGGGGTAGTAGCTGCGCGCCATCGACCGCACGGTCGCGGCGATCCCCGCGGCCTCGTTGTACGCGGGGATCACGACCGAGATGCCCGGCGGCCGCCAGCCACGCGGGACGCGCGCGGGCCTGGCGCGGCGCCGGTGCCTGCGGGCGAAGACCAGCAGCGCCAAGATGCGCAGGACCATCAGCGCGCTGGCGGCCAGCAGGCAGGCGGCCAGGGCGGCGATCGTGTGGTCGGCCGCCTGCTGGCTGAGCACGAGCGCGGTGCCGATCACGCGCTGCTCCAGCGTGGCCGGCACGTCGGCGGGCGGGACGTGCGGGTGCAGCCCGGCGGTGACCGTGACGAAGCGGTAGCCGCGAGCACGGAGCCTGTCGATAATCCGCGGCAGCGCGCGCACGGTCCGGCTGCGGTTGCCGCCCGAGTCGTGCAGCATGATGATCGCGCCGTGACCGTCGCTCGGGATCGCGTTCTTGACGATCGTGGCGACGTCCGGCCTGGCCCAGTCCCGCGTGTCCTTGCTGCCAAGGACGATCAGGTACCCGAACTTCGCGGCCCGCCGGTACGCCGTCCACTCAGCCGCCGTGACCGCACCCGGCTTGCCGCTGTAGGGCGGCCTGAGCAGCCTGGTCCGGATGCCCGCGGCGCCCGCGAGCGCGTTCTGGGTGAGCGTGAGCTCGAGCGGCAGCCGCCAGCCCGCAGACACCAGGTTCGCGTGCGTGTAGGTGTGCGAGCCGACCTCGTCGCCTGCCGCAAGTTCGGCCCGCACGATCGACGGGTTGGCGGCGGCGTGAGCACCGACTACGAAGAACGTCGCTGGCACATGCTTGCGCCGGAGGATGGCGAGTATCTTCGGCGTCCAGGTCGGGTCGGGCCCGTCATCGAAAGTGAGGGCGGCTGTCTTGGCCCGCATCCGGTAGGCGTACGGGTGCTTCCCGGTCGCATTGATGACCGGCCCTCCGTAAACGAGCTGGTGCGGCCCGGCGGGGCCACGGGAGCCGGCCTCATTGGCAGTTTGCGGCGACTCGCCGAGCACGCCGTGCGTGTAGCCCTCGAAGACGAGCGCCGTCGCGAAGACCAGCAGCATGAGACCGACGAAGGCCCAGTGCCCGCGCGGCGTGCGGGTCACCCGGTGCTTGGACGGCCGGCCTGCTTGCCTAGCGGCCATGTGTGGACGACGGCGACGGATGCGGATTCTTGGAGCGGCTCTGTCCTGGCGGCGTCTTGCCTGCCTTGTTGGTCGGCGTGGGCGAGCTGCTGGGTGTCGGCGTCGGGGAGCGGTCCTGCGATGTCGACGGGGAAGGCGACGGCGTCTTCGAGCGTGCGGGCGCCGAGCCAGAAGCCCGGCCCGAGCGCAAGCTGCTCGAGGAGCCCGGCGCCGGCCCGCCAGCGGAGTGCCCGCTGCCCGACGTCCCTTGATGTCCTTTCCCCTGCCCGACCGGGGCGCCAAAGACGCTGAACGGGGTGTTAGGACCGCCGAACAGCCCGATGCCGGCCGTGATCAGCGCGCCGACTAGCAGGACACTGGCGACGGCGCCGAGCACGCGCAACAGGCGGCGTCGCTGTCCAGACGGGTCGGCGAAGACGGGGCCTGAGTGCTGTACCGCATCCCCGCCCGGATCGAGCGGCCGCGGCGCGTCGTGCGGCTGGATCACGAGGTGAGTGTAGGGGAATTGAGCCCGCCGGAAGGCCGAAACAGCTGTGCAGAAAAACGGCGGTGTAGGCGGTGTATCAGTACATCAGTAGCTGCGCCGGATATGGAACGCCCAGCCGCCATCCCCGGGCAGCTCTGCGGACCCGACGAAGTCGTGTGACTTCAGGCCGCACCAGGCTGGCACGTCCGTCCTGGCAGCGGGATCGTCGGCGAGCACCTGCACCACCGCTCCGACGGCGACCTCGCCGATCCGCTCGGCCAGCATGATGATCGGCAGCGGGCACTTACGGCCGAGCGCGTTGATGATCAGTGCGGGCGGCTTGGCCGCGCCTGGCAGGTCGGCGGGAGGCTGAGAGATCAACTGCTCAGCTCCGCTCCTGGTGCGTGGGGTCCAGGCGTGATCCCGCGCTGTCGCGCAGGCGGGTCACGATGTCCGGCAGGACGCTCAGGAAGTCTTGCACCGATTCCTCCGTGGTGTTCCGCGGCAGCGAGACGCGGACGTTTCCGTGCGTGATGGCGCCCATCGCCGCGAGCACGTGGCTGGGCTGCTGGGTGTCAGTCGCGCACGCGCTGCCTGAGGATACCGAGAACCCGGCCTTGTCGAGTTCGATAACGAGCGCCTCGCCGTCGATGTACAGGCACGAGAACGTGACGATGTGGGGCAGTGCGTTCGCGTGGTCCCCGTGCACGACGCAGTCCGGTACCGCCGTCTTGAGCCGGTCCCTGATCTGGCTGGTCAGCAGCCGCAGCGCGATGCCGGCGTCGTCACGCTCGGCCTCGAACGCCTCAAGCGCGGCTGTGGCCGACATGATCGCCGGCAGGTTCGGGAAGCCAGGCACCCGGTGGCCCTCGCGGCTGCCGGGCGGCAGCGGCGCGCGCCACCGGACTGTCTTGCGGATCACCATCACCCCGACCCCGGGCGGGCCGCCCCACTTATGCGCGCTCGCGGCCAGCATGGACCATCCCGCGGGCAGCGGTTCGCGGCCAGCCGAAGCCGCGGCGTCGGTGAAGAGCGGAACTCCGGCCGCCGCGCATTCGGCGACGATCTCGGCCACCGGCTGAATCGTCCCGACCTCGTGGTTGGCCGACTGCAGGCAGGCGAGGATGGTGCGCTCGCGCTTGATGGCGTCGGTGAAGGCGCCGACGTCGACCCGTCCGTCGGCGCCGACTCCGGCGATGCTCACCTGGCTGCCGGTGAGCTCGGCCGCCGCGGCCGCGTTTAGCACGCTGGAGTGCTCGACGGCGCTGACGACGACGTGGCCGGGGCCGCGGCTGGCCGACTGGCGCGCGCGGATGGCACCGAGCACCGCGAGCTGCACGGCCTGCGTGCCCGAGCTCGTGAACGCTAGCTCGTCGGCCCGGCAGCGCAACAGCGCGGCCATCCGCTCCCTGGCCTGGTCGAGGAGCAGGCTCGCGCGGCGCCCTTCCCTGTGCAGCCGGACCGGGTCGGCCCAGCCGTCCTCCAGCGCCGTGACCAGCGCCGCGCGTGCCGCTGCCGACATCGGCTCGGCGGACGCGGCATCGAAGTACGCCATAGCCCCGACCCTACGGCGGCCGGACGCGCCCGCCCCGGCACCCCCGCCTCGCCGATCTGCCGGGGGTAGCGGGCGGCCGGCGCCGTGCGCGTTGTACTGTTTGCACGACAGCCCGTAGGACAGGCGACGAACAGGCTCGGTAAGTCGGTAAACGGCCCGCTGGGAAGGCAATCGGTGAGTCCCATCCGCACGACTCCTCGTGATCGGGGGAGAGCTGGACGGCTGCGGCGCCGGGCACCGCGAGCTGCGCTGCTGCTCGGGCTGGCGATCGTCACGTCCGGCTGTCAGTCGAACGCCTTCACCAGACAGGGCATGCTCGTCCCGGTCACCAAGCAGGGCCAGGTCATCCTCTCCATGTGGCAGGGCTCCTGGATCGCGGCCTGGGCCGTCGGCATCGTCGTGTGGGGCGGCATCCTGTGGGCCGTCATCTTCCACCGCAAGCGCGGCGACCAGCTTCCGCGTCAGGTCCGCTACAACCTGCCGATCGAGATCCTCTACACCGTGCTGCCGTTCATCATGGTCGGCGTGATCTTCTTCTTCGCCGCCAGGAACGAGAACTACGTCGGCAGGAACCCCTCCAATCCCGACGTCACGGTCAAGGTGATCGGCCAGCAGTGGAGCTGGCAGTTCGTGTACCCGCAGTACGCAACCAGCGCCGGCAACCGTGTCACCGAGCTCGGCGAGATGTGGCGGCCAGGCCTGCCCACCAGCCAGCTGCCCCTGCTCGAGATTCCTGCCCATGAGACCATCCAGTTCAATCTGACCTCGGTCGACGTGGTTCACGCCTTCTGGATCGCGCCGTTCGAGTTCAAGCGGGACGTCATTCCCGGGTATGCCAACCGCTTCACGGTGACGCCGATCAAGACCGGCTCCTTCACCGGGCGCTGCTCGGAGCTCTGCGGCGTCTACCACAGCCGCATGCTCTTCCGGGTCAAGATCGTCACGCCTGATCAGTTCGACCGTTGGATCCACGCTCAGCAGGTTCAGCAGGCCGCTTCCGCTTCTGGGGGTGCTCAGTGACCGCGGTCAAGTCATCCGAGCCGACGGCGATCGCACGGCCCGACTACCGCAAGGGCTCGCTGCTCGCCGACTGGCTGTCGTCGACCGACCACAAGATCATCGGTCACCTGTACCTGATCACGTCCTTCAGCTTCTTCCTGGTCGGCGGCTTGCTGGCCATGATCATGCGGACCCAGTTGCTCGGGCCGGATCTCAGCGTCGTCTCCGACCAGCAGTACAACGAGCTCTTCACCATGCACGGCATCATCATGCTGATCTTCTTCGCCACCCCGCTGTTCGTCGGGTTCGCGAACGAGATCATGCCGTTGCAGATCGGCGCGCCCGATGTCGCGTTCCCGCGCCTGAACCTGCTCAGCTACTACATGTTCCTGTTTGCCGGACTGATCATGCTGGCCACCTTCATCACCCCGGGCGGGCCGCCGGGGTTCGGGTGGTATCTCTACTCGCCGCTGACCAGCGCCCAGTACTCGCCAGGCATAGGCGGCGACATGTTCATCATGGGCCTCGCGTTCTCCGGGCTCGGCACGATCCTGGGCGCGGTCAATTTCGTCACGACGATTTTCTGCATGCGCGCACCGGGCATGACCATGTTCCGGATGCCGATCTTCACCTGGAACATCCTGCTCACCTCGATCCTGGTGCTGCTGGCCTTCCCGGTGCTGGCCGCGGCCTTGCTAGTACTGGAGATCGACCGCAAGCTCGGTGCCCAGGTATTCGCGGCGCACAGCGGCGGGGCGATCTTGTGGCAGCACCTGTTCTGGTTTTTCGGCCACCCCGAGGTCTATATCGTGGCGCTGCCGTTCTTCGGCATCGCCACCGAGGTGCTGCCGGTCTTCAGCCGCAAGCCGCTGTTCGGCTACAAGGGCCTGGTGGCCGCGACGATCGCCATCGCCGGCCTGTCGATGACGGTGTGGGCGCACCACATGTTCACGACGGGGGCGGTGCTGCTGCCGTTCTTCTCGTTCATGACGTACCTGATCGCGGTGCCGACCGGGGTGAAGTTCTTCAACTGGCTCGGCACGATCTGGCGCGGTCAGCTCACGTTCGAGACGCCGATGCTGTTCATTCTCGGCTTCCTGGTCGTGTTCTTGTTCGGCGGGCTGACCGGGATCATTCTCGCGTCGCCGCCGCTCGACTTCGCGGTCAGCGACTCCTACTTCGTGGTGGCGCACTTCCACTACGTGCTGTTCGGCACGGTCGTGTTCTGCATGTTCGGCGGCTTCTACTTCTGGTGGCCGAAGTGGACGGGCAAGAAGCTCGACGACACACTCGGCAAGTGGCACTTCTGGTTCGTGTTCATCGGCTTCAACACGACCTTCCTCGTGCAGCACTGGCTGGGCGTGATCGGCCAGCCGCGCCGGACCGCGAACTACCCGCTGCTGCCGCACCTGGCCACGACGCTGAACCAGGTCTCGACGGTCGGCGCGTTCATCCTCGGGGTGTCCAGCACCATCCGCACATCAGGGCGGGCCGCGACCCCGCGGAGCGCAAGCCGATCGGGGCGAGTCACTGATGCGCGCTGACGGGCTGACCGAGACGGGGGTACCTGCATGAGGGTCGAGGGCTGGCTGTTCCTCGGCTGCGCCTTCTTCTTCGGCGTCGCCGACATCTTCTACTGGAACCTGTCGCACGACCCCACAGGCAGCACGGCGCTCGCGCTCTCGGTCGGCCTGGCGTTCCTGACCGGCTTCTACGTGCTGTTCACCGGCAGGCGGCTGCCGCAGCGGCCGGAGGACGACCCCGAGGGTGAGATCGAGCAGGGGACCGGCGAGCTGGGCTTCTTCAGCCCGCACAGCTGGTGGCCGCTGTACGTCGGCCTGGCGGCCGCGCTCGCCGCGATCGGCGTCGCGATCGGCTGGTGGCTGTTCCTGATCGGTGCGCTGGCGCTGATCTTCGCGGTGATCGGCTTCGTCTTCGAGTACTACCGCGGCCTCTTCGCGCACTGAGACACGCGGGCATCGCTGCGGGCCTCCTGCGATCGAACCTCCGAGCACCGCACAGTTTGCAACATTATGCGCGCTCACGGCTAGCCTTCTCCTATGGAGTCCGCCGCCGCTCAAGCGAATCGAGGGTTCGCTCCTTCCGTCGCTGCAGGGGCGCTCTCCCTTTGGCCAACCACGGCCCAGGGGCGTGTACTTTCTGACAGGTATGGCCCCGGTGCGCCGCGACCCGCGCGGATCTGACCGGCGCAGACAACAACAGTTGGGTGGCTGGCATGAGCCGTCAGTCGGCGTTCACGGCGCTGGCGCTGTCCGGATTGCTGGTCCTGTCGGCCTGCAGCTCAGGCAAACCAGCCGGTAACGTTGCCGTCCGCGTGGGCAGCGTTGTTCAGGTCGGCCGCTACACCCAGGTATTTGCCAGCCCGCTGCCCGCGAACCCGGCCCAGGCTGCCGTGGTGGAGGGTTTCCGTGAAGGCTGGGTTCTCTGGGATGAGTCGCAGAACGCGCGGCATCTGGTGCCGCCGGTCCGGGAGTACGTGACCGGCCAGGCGCTCACTCATCTGGCCGCAACCGTGAAGGCCGGCAAGGCGCGCGATCTTGTGCCCGCCGGGGTAGACCGGTTCTTCCTGACGCGTGTCACCGCGATCACGGGGCGCCACGCAGTCATTGCCACCTGCGATGACGGCAGCAAGTTCAAGGAGGAGGACCCGCGCACCGGAAAGGTGGACGTGAGCTTCCTGCCGTCGCCGGGGCAGGCGTACGTGTTCGAGACCTGGCGGATGGTCCGGCTCAGCGGGCACTGGGCGATCACCGCGCTGTCGGTGGCTACCCTTCCCCGCCGCGGCGCGGAGCCCTGCCAGCCGGGCAGGGCCGGGTCCACGCCGCCCCGCCAGCCCAATGTGGCGGTCCTGCTCCGGCAGATGAGCGCGGCGCTGCGGGCCGCCAGCAGCCTCCACGTCAGCGGCACCATCCGGCAAGGAGGTAAGACCGTGAGCGTGAACCTCAGCATCACCCGCTCCGGCGAGCTCGCGGGACAGGTCTCCGAGAACGGGGTAGTGGTCACCGTGCTGGCCACGCACGGTCACGGCTACGTGAAGCTCAGCGCCGCCGTTCTGAGGATTGCCCACCTGCCCGCCACTGCCTGCAGCCGGTTCTGCGGAAAATACCTGGAACTCCCAGCGGTACGGTCGCACGAGCTGCTGGCTGGCCTGAACATGGCTGCGATGACCCATTCCCTGACCAGCACGCCGGCCAGCAAGGTCAAGTACCTCGGGGCGGTGACCATTGCCG
>WNGJ01036528.1_pt1 | contig 10634 bp, 11 predicted proteins | sample 5400611 | NCBI WGS metagenome assembly WNGJ01 (sample SAMN13153375, study PRJNA577476) | soil metagenome | isolation source: 40 cm soil or saprolite under Garry oak tree replicate 1 | place: USA:California | collected 2016-06-15
AGTCCTACCACCTTCGCCCATACACCATAAGCGGCAAAACGTTGCCACCTTCTACGTAGCGATAACTCCCGGCTGTACGTCAATGCCAGCCAGGTAGCCAGTAAAAATGCCAGACAACCAAAAAGCAGTGTTTGCGTAGAGCCACCTGTCACATAGAGCTCTCGTAGAAAGATGGCGTTTGAGCCCAGGCTCAGCACCACCAGCACACCTAGCGCAAATCTCTTTGTATATAGCAAACTGATCAGCAGGTACATACTGAGTAGGAAAAGAGTATCCAGGAGAATCACCCCCAGCCGCAATGTGAACACCGAGGAACCGAAGAGACGAAAGAAGCCTGCCCCAAGATAAGCTTCCAATGCACCCATGTAGTTGTACCCGTAAAAATAGATGGGATACTCCCCGTTATAGGCAATGTGCCGGGCCATCAAGCCCATCGTTCCCTCATCACTATTGGTTGGAGGCCATCCCAGACTAACCAGCAGGATACGCAGGCTGATGGCAAAGGCTATAATCAGCAGAGCATAGAGTTCGTATGTGCCTATTCTCAGATGTTTCAATTTATCCCTCCTAAAAAATGAGCGAATCGTGAGTAGTCAGGGAGTGTATCAACACAATCCAGTATACCAAAAGAATCCCCGACCAGCCCTGCTACAAAACAACAATATAAACCCCATATGCTATACTTCTAGCAAACCTATCCACAAGGATACGCGCCACCTTATTTTACATGCTCAGAATACAGGAGTATCTATGCCACCTATTGCTCTCGTATTGCTGCTCGTAGCTGCTGTACTGCACGCGGGATGGAACCTGTTCGTCAAACGAGCGCGGGAGAAGCAGGTTTTTACGTGGTGGGGCCTGGTGGTTGGCTCTATCTGTTTTGCCCCGCTCTTGCTGTTGAGCTCGTCATTTCCGCTGCGCGTATGGCCATATGTTATCTTTAGTGCCCTGGTGGAGGGGGCCTATTACATCATCCTGACACGGGCCTATGAGCATGGTGACTTCTCGCTGGTCTATCCAATGGCGCGCGGTGCCGCGCCGGCATTTTTGGTGGTCTGGGCCGTGCTTTTCCTCGGTGAGCGTCCGCGATTGGCCGGGTTCGTTGGTTTGGCTCTGATTGTGCTTGGCCTCGTCATAGTGGGGGGGAATACCTGGTGGTCTTTAAGAAAGACAACTGCGCTAAGCGGAAGCGGAATTGGTTTAGCGCTCGGTGTGGCCTTGTGTATTTCGATCTACTCGGCCATCGATGGTGCCGCGGTGCGTATCGTTGCTCCATTGCCCTACACCGTGCTGGTGATCAGCCTCAGTACGGTTTTCATTACCCCGGTGATACTGGTGCGCTATGGGGGGCGTGCAGCTGCGGCTGAGTGGCGCACGAACTGGTTTCGTATAGTCATTGTCGGTATTTTGATGCTCTTATCCTATATGCTGGTGCTGCAAACCTACGCGATTGCCCACGTGAGTTACGCCGGAGCTATTCGCGAGATAAGCGTTGTCTTTGCTGCATTTATAGGCTGGCGCTGGTTAGGAGAGGACTTTGGCTTGTTGCGCCTGCTTGGGGCCAGTGTGATATTCGTTGGTATTCTAGTTATTGCTATCGCTGGGTGAGGGGGACACTCCTCGAACCCCGGCAGGAGGCATAGCCTCCTGCCCCTCCGTATAACTTCCTTTGCTCAATGGGCCCTGAGAAATTCGCGTACCAGGGACATGTATTGTTCGAAGGTCACGCGGCGGATCAGGTGGCCGGTATTCTCAAAGTACACGATCCTGATATTTGGCTGTTCAGAGGGCACCTCGCGAACTGCTGGTTGTGTGCCTGGCGCTGGAAAGGCCCAGGCGTGTTTCATGATCAGGGCGGGACAGGTAACCCGCTGCAAAAGTTCAACCGGGTCGTCCTTGTCCGTGTTGGACAGGAGATTCATGCTGTACCTTGCCAGGTCGAGATCGAACTGCGCATAGCCTTCGACCATCGGCACGTACTCGTCTTCGGGCCAGAGTGATCCTCCCGTCGTTGGTAAGAGTTGCGGCAGCGCGGAGACCATGCGCTCCTGGTGGCTCATCGTCTTCAGTTGTTCAAGCCAGGCAAGCCAGGTGTTGAACCAGGCCCGGTAGCCCTCGGAATGCGCGAATTCTCCGAGTTTGGATTCATCGCCTCACCCTTCAAAGATGAAGGAGTGCACAAGCTCCGGGTACGTTGCCGCGAGGCGCAAGACCGTTGAGCCACCTTGCGATAAGCCGATAATGCGAGGACGATCCAGTTTGAGGCCACTGATAACACCCGCGGCGTCCTCTACGAGCAGGTTGCTCGAAAATCCGCTGGCGATGCCATCCGAGCGGCCATGCCCCCGGGCATCGACCATGATGATATCGTAGTCCTGTTCGAGCTCTTTGGCGACGCGCAGCCAGGTCAGCCCGTATTCATTGAAGCCGTGCAGGAGCAGCAGTGCGGGCTTCTCGCCCCCCGTGCGATAGTAGTGGTGGCGTATGCCGTTGGCGAAAACATCGTCCTCGCTCCAATGTGCCGGGAGAAGTTCCTCGATGGGACGATAGGTTTTCACAACGGCCTGCGGCTCTGCAGGGATGTGTTCTTGCTGTTGGCTTGCCATTGAACATGTCCTTTCTTTACTGTTCCAATAAGGACAAAGATTGCCTTGTCCTTATTGGAACAGTATACTATCTTCATGACAGACACACCAATTCCAACCATCGTCATAGACGACACGCCCGTCAAGAGGCGCGGGATATGCGATTTTGTGGAGGAGACGCCACAGCTGCGCCTGCATGCTCAGGCGGGAGATGCCGCTGGCACCATGCGGCTCATTGAGAAAATCAGTGGGGAGGAGTTGCAAAACCCTACCCTGGCAGGCTGGCTTGTGCTATCTGACCTGCGTCTGGGCAACGACAATGGCGTAGAACTGGGACGATCGCTGCTTGCCATAGCTGCGGGTTTGCGTGTGGTGGTCTATACGCAGGACCCAAGCTGGACACTTGCCGCCGAGGTCTTCCGACGCGAGTATACGAAGCGGGGCATGCCGCGTAGTGCCCGTAGAGGGGCCGGGAAACAGCCAGGGCTCCATGGCTATGCCCTCTTCAACAACATCGACCCAACCTATCTTGAGCATATCGCGACCACAGTGGTGCGGCGCGATGAAACGTTTATCGACCCGGAGGTTTTGAATTATTTATGCTCGTGGAGGACCAAACATGGGCCCTCTTGAAAACCTTGTCAGCGAACTCTACAGTTTCTTTGCTATTGATGGGGCTCCAAGTGATCCTGGCAGACGTGTCCTGCTTGCCCATGCCTATGAAGCATACGTGGGTTTACGACCTGAGTAGGATTCCGCCTCGAATCGGCTACCAAGAAATATTCATTACTACTAAACGCTCAATCATAACCACTTCTTAACCAGATCACCACTCTTTCCTTCTTCTCTTTTTTTCATACTTCCTCTATATTCCGTAATTGACAGAAGCATATTTTTTCTGTCTCGATGCAATGAGCAGGAAATAATCGATGCTCTTATAGTAATACTATTGTTCTACAATAGATGGGTTTTTTGAGAGAGGGGTATTTTCATGCACTTATCTTCCCGCTACTTGTATATTTGATCTTCCTATGCGCTTCTCTATGTCTTTCTATTTCGTGGGGGAAGGAAAGAAGATGATGAACGATCAACAAAAGCTAGAATTTCCATTGCCCGGATCGCTGCCAGTGCCTGGACAACAGGCCGACCTTCCACTGCCCGAATCACCGCCAGCGCTCGTACCACAGGTCGACCTTCCAGGCCCTGGAAGGTCGCGGCGTTCCATCGTAGTCACCGGTGTGCTGGTAACGGCCAGCCTGCTCCTGGTCTCTGTGCTCCTGTTCGCAGCCTGGGGCAGCGCTCTGCTGACTCCTCGTGTCCATGGTCAGACGATTGCTCGTCACGCGACTCCTCCGACTCCTCGCGCGCCGCGGCCGACGCCCACCGTGCCTGCGACTCCCACCGCCACTCCGCAAAGCGCCCTGATTGTCTCGCAAGTCGATCGCTTGCTCACCAACGAGGTCGCCCACCAGCAATTCAGTGGCTCGGTGCTCATCGCCCAGGATGGTCACGTGCTTTTAAGCAAGGGCTATAGCATGGCCGACTGGGATGACCAGGTGTCGAACACCCCGCACACCAAGTTTTACCTGGGCTCAACCACCAAAGAATTTACTGCCATGGCGATTCTGATTTTGCAGGAGCAGGGCAAACTGCACGTGACCGATCATCTCTGCTCCTACATTGCCCAGTGTCCCCCGCCATGGCGGCCGGTGACGATCCACGAGGTGTTGACCCATACCTCCGGGATCCCTCAGCTGGACGATTCACTTTTGTCGAGTGCTTCGCCCCAGGCGTGGATTGCCAGTTACAACCGTTCTCCCCTGACCTTCGCACCGGGCCGCCAGTTCAGCTATTGTAATCAGTGCTACCAGATCCTGGCCTATGTCGTCGAGCAGGCCTCGGGCGAGCCATACAGCGAGTTCTTACAACAAGCGATTTTTGATCCCTTGCAAATGAAGAACACGGGCTTCGACCCGCACTATCTCTCCCTGTCTGATGAGGAGGCAGTTGGCTACGCGGGTTGGCAAGCCAAAGCCATGACCCTCGAGTGGTCAGTTACCCCGCAGTGGTCGTTCCTCTTTGGCTCGGGACTCCTGTCCTCCACCGTGGAAGACCTCTATCGCTGGGATCAAGCCCTGTATACGCAGACCCTGGTCTCGCAACAGTCGTTGAACGAGGCGTTCACCCCCTATGCTACTTCGCAGTACGCGGGGTCAAGCTATGGCTACGGCTGGTTCATTGCCAACGCGCCTACAGTGGGACACCGGCTCATCTGGCATGATGGGAGGATCGATGGCTTCAGAACCTATATCGGGCGCTATGTTGATGACCGGGTCACGATCATATTCTTGAGTAACCTGGCCACGCTCGATGAACTGGCGCTCGGCAAGGCGTTAGGGCAGATCGTCTTTGCTCACACATGAACGCCCATGAGTAAAAGCGTGTCTGCTGCCATCATCCTTTTCCATCGGCTGGACGTGGCCTTGTCGCTCTTTATTGTCAACGAACTTGAGACTCCGAAAGCGGGCCAGAATAATATTCTGGCTCGTTGTGGGGAATGGGCAAGCGCAGTATGATAGTTGTACCATGCTGTGCCTGTGGACGGGGAACGGATTGAATAGCCAGGATGCCCCCCGCTTCACGGGCTTTTAGCTGTGCCTTAAACAGGCTAGTTTTTTCTGGCGAGATCGCATTTGCATCAAAGCCCCGTCCATCGTCGGTGATGTAGACTTCGATGTTACTATTGTTGTGAACAGCATGTACTGTGGCGTAGCTTGCCCCGGCATGATTGTAGACATTGAGCAGCGCTTGCGTGACGGTGTATGAAATGGCCTCGGCAACCCTGGCCCCCTCTTCGGTCTGTTCCAGGTCATGGCTTAGTTCATCAAGCGCCAAACTGCGCCGCTGGTAGGCATCTTCGACCAGCAATTGCAGTCCGCGCAGGTCACCTTCTAACTCTTCGCTGATTTTGCGCACTTTGCCCAATGCCTCTATAATCGGCTGGGCAGCAACTTTACCGGAGAGGTCTTGTGTGGCTTCAACTTTTAGCTTGTGCTGCCAGTGGCCCAGCAGCGAACGAATACGCAGCGCCTGCTGCTTGGGTTGGTCGTGGATGCGCTGGGAAAGTACCGAACGTAAGTGTGCATCGGCATGGAGCAGCAGTGAGGTCGCCTGCTGGAGTTCGCGATTAGCCTGGTGAAGCTCGATATTGGCCCAGTGAAGTTCTTGGGCCGTTTTCTGTTGCTCGCGCAATGCTTTCTCGCGCTGTTCCAGCGTCACTTCTAGTCGATCAATCAGCCGCAAAGAACGGATAGCGTACCAGAGGAGCAGCGGGTAGACGATGGCCAGTACTTCGAAGATTTGGAACGGCAAAAGTGGATGGCCTACCAGTAAAATGGGGAGAACACCCAGGCAGAACCCCAGCCCTACTCCGCCAAACCACAGTATTATGAGATCACCCAGGCGACGGCGCACATGTCCAGGAATACGCGATCCTGGCAGGATGCGGGAGACGCGCAGCAGTGAAATAACGCCGGTAACAAAGCTTATTACACCGCCAACGGCTCCATAGCCCAGGGCAATAATAAAATTAGCGCGGCCATCAACCTTGCCAAAGAGCAGAAAAGAACTCCATTCAAAGGCGACCAGTGCAATCAGTGGCAGGTAGGGCAATGCATCTACCATCAGGCTGGGGCGGCGGGAGGTGCTCATAGCCTCCGGCCGGTACGTCAAACTGAGATGAATAAAAGCTGCTCCAAGTAAGGCAAATGAGGGAACCCAGAGCAGCTGGATAACGGCATGCGCAGAATACGCCTGCTGAACGTTGCCCCAATGGCTATAGAGCAAGAAGAGCATAGCCGGTGGTAGTAATGTGATGCCTTCGACTGCCCCCACCCATTCTTGTGCAGTAATCAGCAATACGATGCCGACCAGCAGCCAGCTTATACCCGCTAGAAAGGCCAGGCCATAATTCTGCCACCACATATCCCAGGTGAACTGTACACCAGGAAGCGTGGTTCGTTCCAGGGAATTGCCATTGTGCTGGATAGTATAGGTAATATTATCGCCAGGGCTGGCCTGCTTGTATGCATCCGTCAGTGGTACTGCTTCTGATGGGCGCTTTTGTATCCAGTCAAGAAGCGCTTGTCCATGCTTACCGGTGACACGGATGCCAATGATATGGTCGGTACTGGTGAGTGAGCTGGCAGAGACCCCGAATGAAGGCAATTGAGGCAGCGTAGAGGCAACGACTACCTGCCCGTCAGTATCAGTGGCCCAGAAAAATCCTCCGAAGGTATTTCCTACCTCGCGAAGTAAACGCATCTGTCCAATTGCACTGATGACGACCAGAGCCAGTGCAACCAGCAGGTAGAGTATGATGAAGCGAGGCCGTAACCTTCGCCACCATGTATCATTTGTTGTAGATATAGATGAAATAGACACGCCTTAGTCTAACATGTTCATGAAGATGAATGCAAGTCAAATCTGGTCGCCCAGGTTTACTTGCCAATACCTTGGCGTAATGGTATAGTAATAGCAGAATAGCTGCATATATGTACAGGTATTCATAAGAAATAAGAAAGAGGAAACGTGTATGGCATCCCGGCCCATCAAAACAGTCGTCACGGCTGATGTTCCAGGCGAGGATATGTGCCAGGAACGCTCCATCCATGCAGAACAAGTAGGGGCCGTACGGCACAATCTATTAAGCACGGACAAAGCAATGCGCCTTGCCGCTCTCTTTGGCGTCCTGAGCGATCCCACACGCCTGCAGGTTGTCTATGCCCTGCTAAACGCTCCAGGCGGTGAGTTATGCGTATGTGACCTGGCATCTGGCCTTGGTCGAGATGATACAACCATCTCTCACCAGCTGCGTGTTCTGCGCAATCAGCAGATAGTAGCCATGCGCAAAGTCGGACGGGTTGTCTATTACCGGCTGGTGGATGAGCACATTCGCCTGTTGCTTGAACTGGGTTTGACCCATGCAAGCGAGCTGCCCCTGGTTGCCTTAAAGAGGGAAGCGCAGGTGTCTGCATGAGTTCTCAGCATGTTGGACATCAACATAATCATACGCATGGCATGGCCAAACAGACCTTGCGTTTGGCCTTTTTCTTAACAATAATCATCCTGGCTGCTGAGCTTATCGGCGGTTTTGTAGGCAATTCGCTCGCGCTGCTCTCCGATGCTGGTCACGTTGTAACCGACATTTTTGCGCTTGGTTTAGCCTGGTTTGCAACGGTGCAGGCTGAAAGGCCTGCCAATGCACGCAAGACATTTGGCTATCACCGTGTGGGCATCCTGGCTGCACTGGTCAATGCCGTCACGCTGATTGTCATTGCCCTGGTCATTAGCTGGGAAGCGGTGCAGCGTTTGCAGCATCCAGAGCCCGTGCAGCCGCTGGTCATGCTCCTGGCAGCAGGGATTGGCATTGCCGTCAATCTTTTCATCGGGTTTGGCTTACAAAGAGAAGGCCATAGCCTCAATGTGCGTGCGGCGACCCTCCATGTTTTCAGTGATGTAGCAGCTTCCGTCGGCGTCATCCTGGCCGGTATTCTCATCCTCTTAACCGGCTGGACACTGGCCGACCCGCTGCTTTCGGTTGCTATCGCCGTGCTTATTGCCGTAGGTGCCTGGCGTATTATACGCGAAACCACCGATATTCTGCTGGAAGGCGTTCCCAGGGATATCTCGCTGTCCGCTCTCGTTACTGATATGAAGGGCATTAAGGGCGTACAGGATGTACATGATCTGCATGTCTGGAGTATCGCCAGCGGCATGTATGCTCTCTCCTGCCATACCCTCATCGATGATCTCCCACCCAGCGGTAGTTCGCCCATCCTGCAATCACTCAGCACCATGCTCGAGGAGAAGTATCATATCGGTCACACCACCATTCAATTCGAGTGCAATAATCACAAGGGGGCCTGCTGCGAGATGGACGGTCTCTATTGCCGCATGGAAGCAGCCAAAGAAAAATGTAATGGTCACCAGCATACCCATGAGGTACCACCCCTCTCTGAGCGTAATGCGTAAAGGAGCATCCTGATGGAGCAGCAGACTAAAGTGGTGAGCGATATGCAGCTTTCCCAGGGACGAGTTCTTCAGCGTGCCGGGCAAGTGCGCCAGGGCGTAAGGATTGAACTGATCACTATCGTCTGGATGACCATTGAGGCTACTATTGCCATTGTTACGGGCTTTGCCACGCATAGTGTCTCCTTACAAGGCTTTGGCATTGATAGCATTATCGAACTCATCGCTGGTGGCGTCTTACTATGGCGGCTCCTGGTAGAGCAGCGTGGAGGTACCACTGAAGTAGTTGAGCAGGCGGAGCGTCGTGCCGCCTGGATTACCGCCATCAGTCTCTTTGCCCTCGCTGTCTATATCGTGGGCGATAGCGCTTTTGCCTTTTTGACCCGGAGTCGTCCCGAAGCCTCCTGGTGGGGCATAGGCCTGGCCATAGCGGCAGCAATTGCTATGCCGCTCCTGTGGCGAAGTAAGCTGCGTATCGCCAGGCGCATCGAAAGTGCCGCCCTCAAAGCTGACGCCATGTGCAGCGTCACCTGTGCCTACATGGCTATTACCCTCTTAGCTGGCCTTCTACTCAACAAATTTTTCGGCTGGTGGTGGGCCGATCCCCTGGCTGCGCTCGTCCTGGTCTACTTCATCGTTAAAGAGGGCCGAGAGGCTTTACAGGAAGCGCGTACTGGCGAGACTTGTGATTGTGGTGGAGACGATTGTTCTTAGGCAAAGAGTTTCTGTCTTTTGAGTTATATCAAAACTTCACGGCTCCTGCCGAGTAATTCCCTGAATACGATCAAAGCCTTTGTCATATGAATAAAGCAAACGTGAGTTTTGTTGCTCCATCGACGCAATGATGAGAGTATCTCCGAAATCCAGTTTAGTGGAAGCATAGAGGTCAAGTGCTCGCAATACACTGAGTTGGTTTTGAACTCGAAAATGTGGAAGGCGAACTAAGGGAGTCAGCAACTCCTGAACTTCATTGCGAGCTATGTGGTACAGCCGGGGTGAAGAAAGCACATATACAGCATCGGCGATAACGGTGTCAGGAGCTACAACTGTCAGATGGCCTTCTTCAATTTGCTCAAAAAGAGCACCTGCCGCTGCTTGCTTTTCCAGGTCATCACCTGTTAGGAAACGAATGACAACATCCGTATCAATGAAAGGTTGTGTCATTGTTGTCCCTCGTGTTTCGCTTTTAAGCGGTCTTCGTGGGCAATCTTTTGCATCTCCTGCCATGACAATGGTTTGTTCAGTTTGCCTGCTGCCCCGCGAAGCGAGGCAATATCTGGATAACGAGGAACTCTTAGCTTCACTGTTCCCTCTTCGTCAATCACGAACGCAATCTTATCATTGGTTTTGAGACCAAGGTAATTACGAACTTCAACTGGGATAGTTACTTGTCCTTTGCTAGTGATAGTAGAAATGATCTCTTTCATGTTAACTCCATTTTGTAAGGCATTACTACTTGAGTAAGGAAATGTTACCATATTCCTTACATTTTGTCAACTGGTTTAAGAACAGCAACCTCATTAGCGTGATATGCAGAAGTTACAGCAGGCTCTTGAGGAAAAAATAGTTTTGACATTATCGCTATTAAAGCAGTGAAGATTGGCCTGGCGCAGGGTATCCACAATGTCTTTGTCTTGAGTATGGGGCTCATGATTGCCGGGTTGATAGCAGTATTCTTCCTCAAGGAAATCCCACTGCGAGGTGGACGTAGCCGCGACGCTGCCATCACCGAAGCAGTCGAGGATGTATCACCTGAAGGGAACATGGCAGCAATGATCTAGCTATGTGTAGGAAACCTGGCTACACAAAAATGATCAAAAAAGCGCAGAAGGCCGCCTGGGTGGTCTTCTGCGCTTTTTTGATCATTCAGGATGATGCACGTTCTAAGACACGTTGGAACGCAGTTTATAGACTTTGATTGCCACCTGGAGCGTGAGCCAGTTGCTGCGCTCCTGCAGGTCAATTTCACACAGTGATTGTAGACGTTCTAAGCGCTGGATAAGCGTGTTGCGGTGAACA
>WNGJ01023200.1_pt1 | contig 10633 bp, 12 predicted proteins | sample 5400611 | NCBI WGS metagenome assembly WNGJ01 (sample SAMN13153375, study PRJNA577476) | soil metagenome | isolation source: 40 cm soil or saprolite under Garry oak tree replicate 1 | place: USA:California | collected 2016-06-15
ATTGCGTGAGAGCACGCCGTCCTCCGCATCGCGCCAGGTGCCCTCCTTGCCCGGCGAATCCTTCTGACCGATGGCGAACGACGTCAGTCCGAAGGAGTGTCCACCCGCGGTGCCCGAGATGAGAAAGGCCCGCCTGCCCTTGTAGTGAACGATCGCCTGGGATCGGGGGTCGTAGAAGGCTGAGTCGCCGACCTCGTTACCGAACAGGTGCGCGTCGAAGTGCTGGAACACGCGGATCTCGCGATCGCGTCCGAGCTCGTCCTCGACCGTGACCTCCTTGAAGTAGATGTTGCGGTCGAAGTCCACCGCATCGCGGCAGCGAAGGCGCAGCCCGAGCGTCTCGTTGTGCACGGTCGTATCGCCGACGAGCGTCTCGTGCTCGTACTCGATGTGGCATTCCCAGTCGTCGCCGCCGATCCAGCTGAACTTGCCGTCGACCCAGACGCCGAACCGGCACGGCGCGCCGACGGTGTGGTTCTCCTGTCCGACGTGCGGGTAATAGATGTCGCGGAGCTGGTAGCGCGCGTCGAACGTGACGAGGAAATCGCCGTTGCCGAGCGGGAGGTCGCGGGGCAAATCAGGCCCTGCGGGTCGCCGCGAGGAAACGCTTGGCGTTCGCCACGAGGCCGGCGTGGTCGCCGCGTTCGAGGAGCTCGCCGCGGATGAGCGGGCCGCCGATGCCGAAGCCGACGACGCCGGCCCTCAGGTACGCGGGGATCTCGTCGTATTCGATGTTCCCCGTCGCGACGAGCGGGAGGTGCGTGAGCGCGCGGCGGACGTTCGTCACGAAGTCCGGTCCGCCGATCGTCGCGATGGGAAAGATCTTGATGAAGTCGGCGCCGAGCTCCGCGGCCCTCACCATCTCGCTCGGGGTCATCGTTCCGGGCATGGTCATGACGTCGCGCGCGCGACCGACCTCCAGCATCTCGGGCACGAGCGCCGGGCTGACGAGGAAACGAGCGCCGGCGAGCACGGCGTCCTCGGCCTGCGCGCCGGAGAGGACGGTGCCCGCGCCGACGATCGCGCCGCGCTTCGCAAAGGCGTCGTCCGTCGCGAGCTTCGCGATGAGCTCGTACGCGTCGGGCACGGTGAGCGTGATCTCCACCAGACGCACACCGGCCTCCGCCACAGCGCGCGCGGCGCGCTCGGCGATCTCGGGCGTGGCGGTGCGGATGACCGCGACCAGCCGGTCTTCTCCGAAGATCCTGACCAGGTCGCGGCGCAGCGCGAGCGGCTGCTGCAGGGTCGCCATCTCAGCCAATCGTATCGCTCGGCGAGCGCGCGATGGCCGCCGCGACCCGGCCGGCGAGCTCTTCGGCCGTGGCAACGTCCTCGGGGGCGAAGCGCCGCTGAGACTCCGCGTTGGTGAAAGACATCGAGCCCTTGACCTGACCCTGCACCAGGAGCGGAACCCCCATCCACGCGCAGATGCCACGCTCGAGCAATTGGCGCAGATGCTCGTTGTTCCGCGCGAGGCGCTGCAGCCGATCGGGATCGACCTCTGCCCAGATGACCGGCCGCGCGTCGCGCAATACGTCCCACACCGGGTGCGTGCCGAGGGGATCGCGCCGATAGCGGCTCGCGACCGCCCAATTCGCGCGCTCGATATCGACATCGAGCGCCGCGAGCGCGACGCGCCGCAGCGATCCGTCCGCTTCGAGCAGGTCGATCGCACAGAAATCAGCGAGCTTCGGGACCGCGAGCCGCACGATCTGCTCGAGCCGACCTTCGACGGCGCTCTCCTCGCCCAGCGTTTCGCCTGCCTGGAGCAGCAGTCGCATCCGGCCCTCCGCGGCTTCCGCCGCGGCCCGCGCGCGTCGCTCCGAGTCGAGCAGCGCCGCCCGGTCGATCGCGCTCGCCACGCGCTCGGCGATCAGACGCAGGAGGCCGACCTCGTCCGGCGTGAACGTGTGCCCACGCTCGCACGCGAGGTAGAGGAGACCGACGAGCTCGCCTTCGGCGTGAAGCGGCGCGACCACCGACGCCTGGACCGGTCCGCCGACGAGCGCGTCGAGCTCGGCGGCCGAAAGGTCCAGGATCGCCATCGGGCGGCGCGCCTGGATCGCGCGCTCGGCGTCACCACCGCGGACACGCACAGAAGCGCGCGGCAGCTGATCGAGCCCGACCGCGGCGCGCACGGCGAAGCTGCCAGCGGGGTGAGCCGGAACGAGCGCGAGCGCCGCGCGCGCCTCGAACACGGGCATGATCCGCCGCAGCATCTCCGGCAGCTGATCGTCGAGGGCGCTGCGCGCGAGCGCGGCGTCGGTGATGCGTTGCAGTGCCTCGAGCCGCGCCGTCGCGACCTCCGCGTCTGCTCGCGCGGCGCGCTCGCGATCGAGCAGCTGGCGACGTTCGCGGTCGGCGCGCCGCAGGTCACCGGCGTCGCTCGCATCGCGGATGAGGGCGGTGCGCTCGCGGCGCATCACACCGACCTCGCGGAGCATCGCCGACACGATGAGTGCGGTGAGGCAATAGAGCACGAGGATGAACGCGAGGTAGGGGATCTGGATCGGAAGGTCGAGCGCTCGCTCGCGCCAGAGCGCGAGGCCGACGAACTCGAGCGACACGACGAGCGTCGCGGCGCCCGCGCCGACGTCACCGAGCCGGAATGCGGCGGTGATGATGAAGAGCACCGCGAAGAGCGGGAAGAGCATCCAGTTCGGCTCGGGCGTGATCGTGAGCATCCCGAGGAAGATGACCACGCAGTCGCCGACGAAGGCCACGAGGGAGATCCGCTCCTGATCGCCGGCGGTGGTCGCGCGCCCGGACAGGACGTGCAGCACCGCCGCCCACGCGAGGAGGAAGCCGGAAAGGGCGAGAACGTAGCCGAACCCCAGATTCGGCAGGAGGGGCGCGATGAGCAGCGCGGCGATCGCGCCCGCGACGCGCGCGCTGGTGATCGCGCGCTCGAAGCGTCGCGGCGCCTGGGCGATGTCGCTGATGTCCGCGCCGCGGACGTCAGCGCTCGATGAGGAAGACTCGCGCGGGAGCACCGTCACCGCCTTCGAACTTGATCGCACCGCACGCGAGCTCGTAGTCTCCGGCCCGCACCTCGCTCAGGTCGAGACCCTCGATGATCACGATCTTCGCGCCGAGGAGCGTCTTGTGCGTGGGATAACCTTCCTTCTCCGGTCCCTGCGGCTCGATCGAGAGGTAGTCGATACCGACGAGCTTCAGGCCCCGGTCGACGCACCAGCGCGCCGCGGTACGGTCGAGCGCGACGAAATCCCGATCGAACGGCTGCACGGGCTCGCGCCAGCGCTCGCTGTTGCGCGTCTTGAACAGGATCCGCTGGACGCTCGGGGACACGCCGGCGCGCTCGAGCCAGGCGGCGCTGATATGGCCCGGGCCGTCGAAGGCGACGACGCGACAGGGTCCCACGAGCGCGTCGACCGGAAGGTGATCGACCGTGCCCGCGCCCTCGATGAAATGCACCGGCGGATCGACGTGCGTCCCGGTGTGGTCGCTGAAGGTCACCACGGACACGTTCGCGGCATCGCCCTTCGCGATGCGCCGCAGCGGCGTGATCTTCGGGCCGTCCTCGCCCGGCCAGGTCGGCATGCCCGGCCGCATCACGAGCGAAACGTCGTGCACTTTCATGTCATCTCCACTACCGTCTTGATCTGCGAGGGATCGTGCGACAGCGCGCGCGCCGCGTCGGCAAGCGAGACGCGACGCGTGATGAGGGCGCCGAGGAAGCCCGGCCAGCGGACCTCCGCCTCGGCGAGATCGGCGATGCCCTGCCGGAAATCGTCTGACTTCGCGTTCACCGTGCCCAGCACGAGCACGTTGTCCAGCACGAGGTTCTGATTGATGAGGTCCGCCGGCAGTAGGGTCGAGCGTTTCGCGCCGGTGACACTGGTGAGGATCACCGCGCCGTTGGCACCGACGAGCCGCAGACACTCGAACGCGACGGCAGAGGTGCCGGTCGCCTCGATCACGACGTCGATCCGCTCGGAGCGCGCGGCGACCGCCTCGAGCGGCGTGACGCTCGTCGCGGCGTAGCCGGCGCCGATGCGCGCGAGCAGCGCTTCCTTTACCGGTTTGTGCGTGCGCTCGACGACCGTGACGTCGAGGCCCTGGAGCCGAAGCTTCAGGGCAGCGAGGATCCCCACGGGTCCGCCGCCGGCGACGATCGCCGTGCGGGGCTCCCACACCGTCATGCGCCGCTGCGCCACGCCGACATGACGCCATCCCTTCTCGGTGATCGACAGCGGTTCGAGGAGCACCGCAACGTCGGCGATGGTCTCAGGTACGGCGAACAGGAATTCGGGTCGCTCGGCGAAACGCTCGGCGCAAAAGCCGTCGATCCCCTTGATGCCGCGCTCGCGGTATCCACCCCAGAGACACATGTCCTGCTCTCCGCTCCGGCAATTCGGACAGCCGTCGGGTCGGCGAATGCTCGCGACGACCGGCGTGCCTGTCGTGAATCCACCCGCGTCGCGAGCGACGCGTCCGAAGCTCTCGTGACCGATGACGAGCACGTCGGCGCCGTCCGGCGCCAGTCCGTACTCGCCGCGCTCGATCTCGGCATCGGTACCGCACAGGCCGACGCGCACGACGTCGACCAGCACGTCGCCGTCGCCCACGACCGGCTCGGGTACGACGCGCACCGCGCCGGAGCCCGCGCGTCCCGGCACGACCGTGAGCGCTCGCACCGCCGGAGCATATGGGCAGCGTGGCCGCGATACTGTCGCGCGATGGTCACGCCGCGCGAGGTCGAACGTATCTTCCGCGAAGCCGGTGCTTTCCGTGAGGGGCACTTCGTCCTTGCCTCGGGTAAACACTCATCTTGGTATCTCGAGAAGTTCCAGGTGCTGCAGTGGCCGGTGAAGACGGCCATGCTGTGCGCGGACATCGCGGAGTGGGCATCGAGATCGAGTCGCTCGCTCGCGCCGAGCACGGTCGCGGGGCCCACGACCGGCGGGATCATCCTCGCGCATGAGGTCGCGCGTCAGCTGGAGCTCCGCGCGGTCTACGCCGAGCGGACACTGGGCGGTCGGGGCAGGGAGTTCCGTCGCGGATTCGAGCTCGGGTCCGGAGAGCGTGTGCTCGTCGTCGACGACATCATGACCACCGGCGGATCGGTGCAGGAGACACTCGACGCTGTCCGCGCCACCGGCGCGCAGGTCGTGGGCGCCGCGGTCCTCGTCGACCGCTCGGGTGGCGCCGCGACCCTCGACGTCCCGCTGCATGCGCTCTGGACGTTGGACTTGCCGACGTACGCGCCGGCCGATTGTCCGCAATGCGGCGCGGGTGTGCCGCTCACCAAGCCTGGCACGACCCCTGCTCCGGTGGCGCGTTGATGGCCGATCTCGTGAAGCTGATCCGCACCCTCGCCTGGTTGGCGTTCGCCGCCGCGATCTACCAAGAGCTGCGCAAACCCCCGGAGGTGCGCACCTGGACCGGAAAGGTCGGGGGCGTCGTGCCCTACGACTTCCGCGTGCCGACGCTGGATCGACTGCGCCACGCGTATTGGGAGCCGGAGAGCGACGAGATCTTTTCCGAGAGAGTCTTCGGTGTCGGCTGGGCCGTGAATGTCCCGGTAGCCGCGCGAAAGCTCAGCGAGATCCTGTCGCAGTACGCCGAGTCGAGCGCCGCGCTCCGCCGCCGCGCTTCCCGGCGCGACGAGCCCTGATCTCGAGGTACGCCGGAAGCCAGCGCTCGAGCTCGTCGGCCGACCCGGGCTCGCCGCCCTCGTAGCTCGGCGAGTATTCCCACAGTCCGTCGACGACCAGTCCGTTCTTCGCACACGCGTTGACGAGGTCGCTCGTGCGGTGGCCGTACTCCACCGTGCGCGCCTCGACCTTCACCGAGCCGAACTCCCAGAGCGCGTCCTCGAACGGGATCGGCCCATCGTCGAAGTAGCGCTGCTTGAATCCCCAGCCGGTGCCGGTCCATGTCTCCTGCATCCGCAGCGCCACCGGATGCATCGTCGAGAAGACGTAGACCCCGTCCGCCCCGAGGATGCGGGCGACCTCGCCGATGACCCGCTTCGCGTCCGGCACGAAGACCAGCGAGTGGTGGTGCTTGACGATGTCGAACTCTCCGTCCTCGAACGCGGAAAGGTCGCGCATGTCGCCGTGGACGAAACGCAGCTTCGTCCCGCGGTCGCGAGCCAGCGCGCGAACGGTCGCGAGCTGACGCCGGGAGATGTCGAACAGCGTCGTGGTCGCGCCGAGCTCGGCGAAGAGGACCGCGTCCCATCCGCCGCCGCCGGCGAGCGACAGCACGCGCTTGCCGTCGAGGTCGATCCCGCGAAGCCGGCCACGCGTCAGCTCGTCGAGGAAACGCCGTTTGCCCCGGGCGTCGCGCGGCGGCCTTCCGAGCGGGCGTGTGTATGGGATGCCGGCCTCCGCCAGTCGCTCCCACATCCGCCGGTTGTGCTCGCCGACGTCGTCGATCGCGATGCGGCGCGTCAAGGCACGCTTTCGCAGCACTGGTTCAGGTGCGCGTCGAGGAAATGCCGCACGCGCGCGTCGTCGTATGCCGGCAGCTCGTCGATCCAGTTCCAGGCCGTCAGCACGATCGTGCCGGGCGCGACCTTGTCGTACGGGCGGATCAGCAGCTTCACCTCGCCGTACTTGTCCTTTTGATACGCCGTGAGCAGAGCCTGGAGCGCCGCCAGCGCGTCGGCCGGGATGTTGTTGTACGACGCCACGACGCCGCCGTGCTCGAGGTTGTGCACACCTCGCTGTGGAATCCCCACGTCGTCGGCGCGGGCCAGTGCGGACCGGACGTCGGCGGGTACGACGGATAGGCGATCGGCGTGCCTTCGGTGATGTGGTCGCCGACGCCGCTGCCGGGTCCGGTGTATCGACCGGCGCTCTCGCCGACCCCGAACGAGCGCGCCACGAGCACGCCGATCACGAGCACCACGGCCGCGCCGGCGATCGCGATCCAGGGCACGCGCCGGTGCCATGGGTAGTTGCTCGCGGCTCTCGCGGAGGCGGTCGTCGCCCGCGCGCCACGGACGGCGCGCTTCTTCTTGCGCGGCATGCGGCCCTAGTCGCTCAGGGCCGCGTCGACCGCGTCGCGCACCCGCCCCAGGCGCTGCGGTCGCTCCTTCGCGAACCGCTCGATCCCCGCGAGCAGGTGCTGCGGCGACAGGTGCGCCTCCGCGATGACCTCGTCCACCGTCCCACCGGTGCGCCAGCGGTCGTCCCAGTCGGACGTCAGCGAGTATTCGGCGACGACGGGATGGTCGATCCAGTCGCGCATGACGCGGCGGGCGCGGTTGCTGATGACCATCGCATCAACGCGGTCCGCGGCCGATGCGATCTCGTCGCGGTAGCGCTGATCCTGCAGGGCGAAGAGCTGCGGGCTGATCGCGGCGACGATCTTCACGTTGAGCCCGCGCTCGTCGAGCTGCGGCAGGATCTTCACCAGGTTGGCCGTCGTAGACGTGCCTTGCACGAAGATGGTCCCCATCCGCGGCCGGCCGGCGCGATAACGGCGGATGAAGTACGCGCCGCGCGCGGCCGCGAAGTGCGAGTCCATCCCGAGCGCCGCGCGGTCCGGGATGTCGACATTCGGCCGCGTGAGGTGCAGCGCGACGATCGGCGCCTTCTGGCGCAGCGCGGCCCCGAGCACGACCGGGACCTCGTTGTACTCCCAGGGATGCACGTCGATGACGGCGCCGTCGGGGAAGAGCTGCGTCACGCCCGTCTCGAAGATGCCGAAATGCGTTCGCGAGTCCTCGGCCGTCTCCGGGCCCGAGTGTCCGGCGACCCACAGCACCTTTCCGACGCGGAGCTCGCAGTCCTGCGCGAGCTGGCTGAAGAGCCGCATCTCGCCGTACTTGAGGTAGGAGAACGCGCCGTAGGTCGAGCATGCGCCCCAGAAGCCGTTGAACTCCGTGAACGGATCCGCCGCGAGGTTCACCGAGGCGATGCCGCACGCGACGCCGGAGTTGGTGAACTCGGTGATCTGCTGCGGCAGGAGCGCGCCGTGGACGTTCGTGTCGCGCTGGTACCAGCCCCAGCCCGGCGCGTCGGCGAAACCCTTCATGAAGCCGGCGATGTTCGTCGACTCGGCGAGATCGGCGGACATCGCGATGAACAATGGACGGCCGTACTCCATCTTCGCAAACGTATTGACCCACGACGCCCAGGTCGCGAGCGCCGCGCGGTTCGGTCTCTTCTCGCCGGGCTTCGCCCACATCGCCTCCGGGTAGCGCTCGTAGTCGCAGATGCGCTCGTCCTTGAAGATGTCCTTCGCGCGGCCGCCGAGGAAGAACGTCGGGACCTCATCCGGGACCGTGCCGGCGATCTCCACCAGGCGATCGGCGAGGTAGTCGCTCACGTCGCGCCGCGTGTGGAGCACGGAGGCGGCGATCTCGAGGTTCCGGCGCGCCTGCGCGCGCACGGCCACGCCGTCCTTCGGTGCCTCCTGGTCCACGCCTTCGTATTCGACGCCGTATTTCTTTTGAAAATCCTTGCGCAGCTGCCAGAAGAGCTCGCTGTTCATCGCGTGCGCGGTCCCATGCGACGCGTAGTCGTACTTGAGGTAGCCGCGGCCCTTGCGCGTGCGGAACCAGCCGACGCTCGGAACGCGCTCCGGATTGTCGCCACGCGCGGCTTCGAGCACGACCTTCGTGACGTCGTCCCACTCGCTGCCCTGTTCGGTGCCGACGACGCGCCAGCCGTACGGCTCGAACCAGTCGCGCGGGACGCCGTGCACGACGCTCGACACCGCATTCACGTCGATGCCGAAGTCGTTCCAGTCGAGAAGGAACACCAGGTTCGAAAGACCCAGGCCCCAGGCCGAGTTGCGGGTCTCGTGGCTCGCGCCCGGCGTGAGCCCGCCCTCGCCCTCGACCGCGAACACTTTGACCTCCTCGGCGCCCGCGATCTTCAGCGCGACGGCCTCGCCGACCGTCGGCGGCATGCCGTGGCCGGACGGTCCGGTGTTCCACTTGAGGAACAGCGTCTTGCCGGCCATCTCCGCATGACCGGGAAGGCCGCCGTGGCGGCGCAACCCCAGGAGGTCCTCCCAGGTCAGCGCGAACTTCCCGTCGAACGGGAACGCGTAGCGCTCGTCAGGTGTGCGCTCGTGCCGTACGCGCAGCGCTTCGTTGAGCGTCGCGAGGGTCGCGTAGATGAGCGGCACCGTGTGACCCGCCGAAAGGATGAAACGATCGCCGAACGGACGCCACGGCCGCCGCAGATCCCAGCGCATCGCGCCGGACAACATGAGCGCCAGCAGCAGATGGACCTTCGAGCGCGAGCCGCCGGGATGACCGCTCTGCCGGTAGTTCAGCGACAGATCGATGAATTCGTCGACGACGTCCTTCGTGACCTCCCACAGCGGGAAGGCCGAGGCGGAGTCGGTGAAGAGGCGCTCGACCTCGGACGTGACGGTGCGAGCCACAGGGCTTTTTGTAGCACCATTTGCGCCGTGAGCGACGGCGCGCGCGTGATACCCGAGACCGTCCGGATCTCCAGCGAGGGCGAGACGCTCCAGGCCGATCTGTACGGCGCGCTCCCGTCGCGGCGCGCGGCGATCCTCGTGCACGGCCAGCAGTGGGATGCCAGCGGTTGGCGTGAGGTCGCGTCACGCTGCGTCGCGCGTGGTGTCCCGGCGCTCGCCCTGAACCTGCGCGGCTACGACGGCAGCTCCGGCACGACGAACGAGTTCGCGCCCCCGGCGCCGTGGTCGCCGGTCGCGGACCTGCGCGCGGCGAAGGTCTTGCTGCGCGACCGCGGCGCGCGCGAGATCGCGCTGGTCGGCGCATCGATGGGCGGCCACGCGATCCTCGCCTCGAGCTTCGAGGCCGACGTGGAATCCATCGTCTCGGTGTCGGCCCCCGTCACCGCCGTCCCGGACGCGCTGTCGCGCCGCATCAGCGGGCGCAAGCTGTTCGTGTGCGCCGACCGCGACTCGCTCGGAGCGGCGCCGCACGTCCTCCATTGCTTCGATGTCGTTTCGGCGCCGAAGACGCTGCTCATGTTCGGCGGGAGCGAGCATTCGCGTGGGATGTTCGCGGCGCCCTACGGACCGGAAGCGGTGGACGCGATCGTCGACTTCGTGGTGCGAGGGATCTGATGCCGGCGCGGGTCAATCCCGATGTGCCCGGCGAGCCGCTCCTGCTCCGACGCACCGGCAAGCGCCTTCGGGCGCTGCGCCGAAAGCGTGGGCTCACCATGGCGCAGCTCGGCGCCGACAAGCGCGGCCGCGTCTACTTCGAGCGGCAGTACGTGTGGAAGATGGAGACGGGCCGCGTCGCGCCATCGCTCGCCGCACTCGCGCATTTCGCGCGCCGGCTTGACGTCACGTTGTCCGAGCTCCTGCGGGGGATCTGACCACCCGGACGATGTCGGCGATCCGCTTCGCGCGCGTTTCCGGTCTCTTCGCCGTGACGAGCATCCGTAGGTGTTCCTTCTTGCGGCCGGGCGTCAGCGCCTCGAACTTCCGCATTCCCGCGGCGCCCAACGCGTGTCGCAGATCCTCCGGCACCTCTATCGCCTCCACGCTGTCGAGAAGTGTCCACGAACCATCTCGCTTCGCGGCCGCGATCTTCGCCAGTCCCGCAGGCTCCATCCGCCCCTCTTTCAGGAGGCGAGCGATCCGGACCTTGTTCGTGCGCGACCACCCGCTTCCGCGCCTCCGAGGCGTGAAGAGCAGTCCGGTG
>WNGJ01009005.1_pt1 | contig 10632 bp, 7 predicted proteins | sample 5400611 | NCBI WGS metagenome assembly WNGJ01 (sample SAMN13153375, study PRJNA577476) | soil metagenome | isolation source: 40 cm soil or saprolite under Garry oak tree replicate 1 | place: USA:California | collected 2016-06-15
CCGCAGGTGGAGCCGACGACGCGTCCGGTGAAGTCGTCGGCCCGGACGTGGATCCCGCCGTACAGGCGCGACTGGCCGGCCTGGTCCGCGGCGTCGTAGTAGGTGGCCCACTGCAGGATGACGTCGGCGCTCGGCCCCGCCTCGATCCGGAACGATCCCTGCTTGACGGTCCACTCGGAGAGACCGCCTGGGAAGTACTCGCTGCCGGTGATCCCGGTGAGGACCTCGGCCGCCGCGCGGCTGAACGTGCTGTGGCCTGACACGTATCCCTGGAACGATGGCGTCACGAACGTCGCCAGTTGATACGGCACCCACGCCGTGCCGAGGATCCACGCCACCGGCGAGGCTTGTGTCTTGGGATCGGCGGGATTCCCCTGCCACGCGCGGACCGCGATCTCGCCCTCGTGGCCGGCGAGCGCCTTCATCGGGCCACCGCCTGCCGTCCCCTCCCTGGTAATGAGCTCGATGAGTCCGGGCACGAGCGGCAATCCCTCCTTGTTGTACGAGGGACCCGTGGGATCGCTCGACTGCCCGAGGCTCGCCAGGTAGCGGATCATCGAGATCGGCCGGATGCCGTCGTAGCGGCCCTTCAGTCCCCACGCCGCGATCGCCGCGTCGTGGACCGCACCGTTGAGCGCGAGGTAGAGCTTGACGTCCCACTGCAGACGATCGACGGCCGGATCTTTTCCGCCCACGCGCAGATTTGGCGCGAGCTGATCCGATACGGAATTCGCGATGACATTCCAGTGGCCAGGTGGCGTCTCGGAGCTCGGGCCGTCGGCCCAGAACTCGACCATCGTCCGAAAGAAGTCTCCCTGCCGCACGCTGTCCGGCGCGTATGGCTTTCCCGTGATGGGATTCAGAGCGCGACCGCGCCCGTCATCCGACCCGAGATCGTTTGCCCCGATCGTGCCCGGAGAGACGTCCATCGATGCGTCGTTCGCCGCGTCGAGGAGGCTGCTGTCGCGGAGCACTTCGACCGCCTGAGCCCGAAACACCGCGTCAGTGCCAGGGTCGCCGAGGCGGGGCTGTGGCCCGGGATCCATGGGAGTACCGGACGCGCCACCGGCGGGAATGGCGAACGTCGACACGTGACCCCAGTGCGGACCGACCGCCTGCTGGACCCCGTTCGTCAGCGGGATCCCGTTCTGGCTCAGCATGTGCTCGATCTGGAGCGGCTGCCAGCGATTCGGGTCGACGAGCGTAATACCGGGTTTGCCAACGACGAGCGGTGGGTTCACCGGTGTATAGCTCGGGTCGGCGTAGCCGTTCGCCTCGTTCGAGCCGTCCGTCTTGCCGTAGTCGAGGACACCTTTCGCGATCCGGTTCCCGACCGCCGCGGCTCCGGTGCCCTCTGTCCCCGTACTCGATATCGGTAGGCAGAGTGCGTCCATGAGGTCGTCGAACTCTGACAGCGACTTGTCCGCGCCGACCGCCTTGATGAAGCGCGCGGAGAGGACGCGATACGCCGCGTAGCTGATCGTCTCATTGCGTGCGGCCGGCACGTCCGCGGCGCTGATCTTTTCTTTGAAGAGGTAGCCCGAGGCCGTGGTGTCGTACGCGGCCCACCCATCCCACATCGCGACGGAAACGTGGAACAGATTGCGTGCATGCACCGGCGGATTCGGCAGCGAACGTCGGATGGCATCGAGCAGGGCCTCATCCCACCGCCGGGCGACAGACCACGTCGGGTGGTCGGCGATCGGCGGGCACGCCGGCGCACGCTCCCACGGCCGCGTGGTCGTGAGCACCGCGCCGACCACCACGGCGACGGCGACGAGCGCCGCCGCGCCCACGCGGATACGCGTCCGCGTTGCGATCGATGAGGTGGCCTTCAACTGCGCCGGCAAAACTATGTCAGCTTCCGCTCGGCGACCATCGGCGTGCTTCGGCGACGCCTCTCTTCACGACCGTGAACTCGTTCGCGGTGACGTGGAGCCACGGGCCGGTCTCGCCTCCCGGCCACAGAACGCGGACGTCCGCGCGAGTCGCATCGCCGAGGCCGAAATGGATCCAGCCGAGCTGTCCTCCGGCGTGGCCTCCGCCGATCGTGAGCTCGCGTCGCGCGATCCGATCGCCGACGCGGACCTCGGCCCAGGCGCCGATCGCGTTCGCGTTGGGCCCGGTCTGCACGACGCTCAATTCGAGCCAGTTGCCCATCGCGCGAGGATGGGATGCGTCGCCGGCACCGACGTTGCGCCAGATCCGCACCGGCGCGCCGTAGTTGACCTCAACGAGGTCGAGCATCCCATCGAGGTTGAAGTCGGCGAGCGCCGCCCCTCGCCCTCGATCGAACGTGACGATGCCGGCCGCGTCGGCGGCCTCGTGAAATGTTCCGTCCTGCTGTCCGATGAGAAGGTCGCTCGGGTCCTTCTGCGCGTACTCGATCTGGTCGGTGACGTTGCCCTTCGATATGAAAAGATCGACGAAGCCGTCGTTGTTCACGTCCGCGAACTCGTCGTGCCACGCGGTCGATGGCCGCGTATCGCCGCCGGTGAATGGCTGGGCCGCGTTCACCCCGCGCCGGAGGCCGATGTCGCGATAGGTCGGCTGGGACGGACCCAAGGTGAGAGTCTGCAGGCGATTGTCGGCTTGGCTCGTGAGAAAGACCTCCGGATAACCGTCGCCGGTCAGGTCGTAGCTCGCGATGCCCATCCCCTGTATCTGCACGGTCACCCATCCATCGTCGGCCGTGTACAGCGACGGCAGCTCTCGCGGCGTGACGCGCCAGAGCTGCTCCTGACCCTCGGTCGGCAGGTAGTAGTGCTGGTCGTTGCTCACTCGAAGATCGATCCGGCCGGACCGACTCCAGTCGCTGAAGAGCATGGAGAGCGCGCACCAGCTCGGCTTTAGCGGTATCGGCCGGCCGAAACCGGAAGCCGTCGCGGGCCGGACCAGCTCGTTGTCGAAGCACAGACGATGTGGGTCGTTGCTGGCCGGGTTGACGTACCTCCCGAACGCCAGCGTCGGCAGGCTTTCGGTTGCCTCCCACGTCGCGCTGAACGCCGTCGTGGCCGACGACCCGCCGTCGAATCCCCACCGCTCGTTCGCGCGCTCGAACCGGCAGCTACCGAGGCCACGAAGGAGGATGTTCTCGGTGTTCCGGAGCACGACGAGGTCAGTGACCCCATCGCCATCGATGTCGATCGGGTAGGCCCCGTTCACGCCCGCAAGATCCGTCGCGGGATCGCGCATCTTCATGAAGCGGAGGGCGCCGCCGGTCGGGCTGTCGTTCCGATAGAGGGCCGCGGAGCCGCCCCCACCTGCTAGATAAAGGTCAGGCTTCCCGTCACCGTTGCAATCGAACACAGCTAACCCGCCGCCGACCGCGTATTCGAAGCCGCCGTTGTAGATGTGGTCCACGCCCGCGCTGGCGGTCTCCTCGACAAAGCGCGGTGCGCCGAGGGCTACGGCACCGCTCGAGAGTGCGCCGGTCGGGACATCCGGGACGATCGCGGCACAGACGACCGCGACGGCTGCGAGGGCGACGGCGCGGAGTCCCACCCCGAGATGGTCGCGCGAACGCGCCCCGACGTCGCGGTCTGACCACTCGAAAGTCGGGGAGCGTGGTGCTAGCGTGACACTCGCCCTCCGTTCAACGGAGAGCGCTCAGGGGGAAGGAAATCGTGAATAGACGCTTAGCAGTGCTCGCGGTCGGGCTCACTTTGCTCGTCTCGGCTTGTGGCGGAGGTACTGGAAGTGGTGGCAGTAGCAGCCCAACGGTTGCTGTGGCCACTTCAGCTGCACCCACCGCAGCCGCGGCGTGCACGGTCGGAGTGTCGTGGAACAACTATCAGGAAGAGCGGTGGGCCAAGTGGGATGAGCCCGCGATCAAGGCCGCGATCGCGGCCGGTGGCGGCAAGTACGTTTCCAATGACGCCAAATCATCGGCGGAGACCCAGGCCAGTAACGTCGACAACCTGATCTCGCAAGGCGCAAAGGTTCTGATCATCCTCGCGCAGGACGGCACGGCGATTAAGCCGTCCGTCGCCAAGTCGATCCAGAACGGCGTTCCGGTCATCGCGTACGACCGCCTCATCGAGGACCCGAAGGCTCTCTACATCACCTTCGACAACGTCCTCGTCGGCAAGCTCGAGGCGCAAGCCGTCTTCGCCGCGAAGCCGAAGGGCAACTACGCGATCATCAAGGGCAACAAGGCCGACGCGAACGCGGACTTCCTGCGCAGCGGCATGGAGCAGGTCATCGGCGCCGCAGTTAAGGCAAATGACATCAAGATCGTCGGCGAGGTCTACACCGACAACTGGGACCCCGCGAAGGCGCAGACCAACATGGAGCAGATCCTCACGCAGAACCAGAACAAGGTCGACGCGGTTCTCTCGGAGAACGACGGCATGGCCGGCGGCGTGATCGCGGCGCTGACCGCGCAAGGCCTCGCAGGCAAGGTGCCGGTGTCGGGCCAGGACGGCGACAAGGCCGCCCTGAACCGTGTGGCCCTTGGGACGCAGACCGTCGACGTGTGGAAGGACGCGCGCCTGCTCGGCAAGACCGCGGGCGAAGCTGCGATGCAGCTCTGCAAGAACTCCGACCCGAGCAAGGTCACGGGCACGGCCAAGTTCACGACGCCAGGTAATAACAGCCTGAGCTCGATCCTTCTGACCCCGAACCCGATCACCACCGCGAATCTGAACGACGTGCTGACCGCTGGCTGGATCACCAAGGCCGATCTGTGCCAGGGCGTGCCGGCCGGTAAGGTCACCGCCTGCGGTTGATTCATTCGCGACTCGCGTGACGAAAGCGCCCCGCCCTCGCTAAACGCGGGGGCGGGGCGCATCTTTATCGGGGAGTAACGGAGGTCAAGGCAACGAGCTGATGGGAGTCTCAGTTCCCGGCGAGGTGACCAAAGAGGGTCAACCCGCCGCGCCGATCCGTTCATTCGTCGATGTGGTCCGTTCCGCGTTCGCACCCGTGTCGGCCGTGCTGCGTCCCCTCGAGGTCGATACCCGCATGCTGGGGATGGTCGCGGCCCTCGCCGTCATCTGGATCGCCTTCGACATCGTGTCGGGCGGCACGTTCCTCAGCCCGCGCAACCTCTGGAACCTATCGGTCCAGAGCGCCTCGATCGGGATCATGGCGACCGGGATGGTCCTGATCATTGTGTCTCGCAACATCGATCTCTCGGTCGGATCGATGCTTGGTTTTCTCGGATACACGATGGCGATGGTCCAGGCGGTCTGGATCCCGCAGAGTCTTGGACTCGGACTCGAGCAGCCGTACACATGGATCGTCACGCTGGTCGCGGGGATCGCGCTCGGAGCCGTGGTCGGGGGACTGCAGGGCTTCATCGTCGCGTTCGGCGGCGTCCCCTCGTTCATCGTCACGCTCGGCGGACTCTTGATCTGGCGCGGTCTCATCTTTCGCTACGCACAGGGCCAGACGATCGCGCCGCTCGACACGACCTTCCAAATGCTCGGCGGCGGTACCGTCGGCACGCGCGTCGGCGCCCTCGGGGAGTGGCCGAGCTGGGCCCTGGGCGTCGTCATCTGTGTGGCGATCGTCCTTTTGATGATCGTGTCTCGCCGCCGCAAGCGGCGCTACGGCTTTCCGGTCCGGCCGATGTGGGCCGAGGTCCTCGTCGGGGTGGTCGCCTGCGGCGTCGTGCTCGGAACCGTGTGGGTCGCCAACAGCTACCCGCTCCCGATCAATGTGGCGCAGCAGGTCGCGCAGGAGCGTGGCATCCCTGTGCCGCCAGGCGGTATTCCGACCGGAGTCGCGTTCCCGGTCGTGATCATGCTGATCGTCACGCTCGTCGTGACCTTTCTCGGAACGCGCCGGCGTTTCGGACGGTATGTCTACGCGATCGGCGGCAACCCCGAGGCGGCAGCGCTCGCCGGCATCAACGTGCGGCGCACGATCATGCTCACGTTCGCGCTCATGGGAAGCCTCGCCGCGGTCAGCGCCGCGGTGCAAACCGCTCGTCTCGACGCCGCGGTGACGAGCCTCGGCGTCCAGAACGAGCTCGACGTGATCTCGGCCGCGGTCATCGGTGGTACGTCGTTCTCCGGGGGCATCGGGACGGTCCCCGGCGCGATCCTCGGTGCGGTCGTGATGCAATCGCTACGCTCAGGCATGGTGCTTCTGCTCGTCGACTCGCCGACTCAGGACATCGTGGTCGGCATCGTCCTCGTCGCGGCGGTCGGCCTCGACGCGCTCGTGCGCAGGAGAGTGAGTTGAGCGCGATGATCGCCGCGGTCGAGACGCCGAGCCCGCAGGTGCAGCGCGTTCCGCTGGTGGAGCTGCGGAACATTCACGTCGCGTTCGGCGGTGTCCGAGCCGTCGCCGGAGTCACGATGGATCTCAATGCGGGCGAAGTCGTCGGGGTCGTCGGGGGTAACGGCGCCGGAAAGACCACGCTCATGCGAACGCTATCGGGAGCGCGACCTCCGGATTCGGGACAGATCCTGGTGAACGGCCAGCCGGTCGCGATCGCAAACCCGCGCGACGCGAAGGCGCTCGGGATCGAAACGATCTACCAGACTTTGGCCCTGGCCGACAATCTCGATGCGCCTGCGAATGTCTTCCTCGGTCGAGAGCTGATGGGGTCCAGCTCCCTCAACGACGCGGCCATGGAATCGGCTACGCGGAAAGTCATCGGTCGCCTCAACCCGAACTTCAAGAATTTCAAGACGCCGGTCCTCCGCCTCTCCGGAGGTCAGCGCCAGGCGGTCGCGATCGCCCGAGCGATCCACTTCAACGCGCGCGCCCTGATCATGGACGAGCCGACGGCCGCTCTTGGGCCCGCGGAGACGGCACAGGTGCATAGCCTCATCCGGCAGCTCAAGAGCGAGGGGATCGGGATCTTTCTCGTAAGCCACGACATCCACGACGTGTTCGATCTGTCCGAGCGGATAAGCGTCATGTACCACGGCAGGCTCGTCGGCACCGTCAACAAGACCGACGTGACGACCGATGAGGTCCTCGGAATGATCATCCTCGGCAAGCCGCCGACGAAGCTCACCAGCCAGGAGCTCGCCGAGCTACACGGCTAAGGCTTTCGCGACCGGTCGACGGCCCAGATCCGGCGGTTGACCGCGCCTTCGAGAAGCTCTTGCTCTCCAGATCTCGGTCGCGGATCGATCTTGCCCGCCGCGACCCGACGCTCGAGGTCGGCGAGCGTCATGGAGCCCGACAGGATGGCTCTCCCGAGCTCGTTCGACCAATCCGCGTAGCGCTTCGTTCGAGGCGCGGCGAGGGTGTCGTGCTCGACCATGTCGGCGGCGGCGAGTAGCGACCGCGCGAGCGTGTCGATGCCGGCGATGTGCGCATGGAAGAGATCGGTCCGGCTCACGCTCTGCCGCCGGAGCTTCGCGTCGAAGTTGAAGCCACCCGTCGTGAATCCGCCTGCGGCCAGGATTTCGTGGAGCGCGAGCGCCAGCTCGTCGACCGAATTCGGGAACTGATCGGTGTCCCAACCGTTCTGGTAGTCGCCGCGGTTGACGTCGATGCTGCCGAAGCCGCCGAGCGCGATCGCGCTCGCGACTTCGTGATGAAAGCTGTGACCCGCGAGGGTCGCGTGGTTCGCCTCGAGGTTGAGGCGGTACTCACCCGCGAGATCGTGGCGCTGAAGGAAACCGATGACGGTGGCGGCGTCGTAGTCGTACTGGTGCTTCGTCGGCTCCTGCGGCTTGGGCTCGATGAGGAGCGTGCCGGTGAAGCCGATCCGGTGTTTGTGCTCCGCGACCATCGCCAGGAACCGCGCGAGCTGTGCCTCTTCCCGAGCGAGATCGGTATTGAGGAGCGTCTCATAGCCCTCGCGTCCGCCCCACAGGACGTAGTTCGCTCCGTTGAGGCGGTGGGTTACCTCGAGCATCGTCTTGACCTGCGCGGCCGCGTACGCGAACACCTCGGGATCGGGATTCGTCGCGGCGCCCGCCGCGTAGCGCGGGTTACTGAACAGGTTCGCCGTGCCCCAGAGGAGCCGCGCTCCGGTGCGCTCCATGTGCTTTTCGATCCGATCCACGCTCGAGGCGAGGTTCGCGCGGGTCTCCGCGTAGGTTCGGCCCTCGGGCGCGACATCTCGATCGTGAAACGCGAAGAACGGAACGCCAAGCTTGTCGATGAACTCGAACGCCGCATCGATCCTCGCCTGCGAGGCGGTCTTCGGATCAACGCCCGGGGCGAGCCAGGGACGATCGAACGTCCCTACCCCGAAGACGTCCGAGCCCGGCCAGTTGAAGGAGTGCCAGAAACAGACCGCGATGCGTAGGTGGTCTGCCATTCGCTTTCCGCGCACCAGACGATCGGGGTGGTAGACGGCGTAGGAGAGTGGATCGGAGGACTCAGGCCCGCCGTACCCGATTCGTGCCGGCACGTCGGTGAAGAAGTCGCCGCTCATCGGGCGATTCTGCGCTCCTTCGGCCCGTCCACTCGGTCGGGCGAAAATGCATCCAGAGATGTCGAATTCAACCAGCCCTCGTTCGACGTGCCAGTAGGGCGAGGGTTCGGCCGCATCGAGAGGGTCCCGGACCCGGCTCAAGAAATCGAAGGAGACACGAAGATGCGATTCCTGCTCTACACGGTCGATGGCGACGCGAGCGCACCACCGAGCCCGCAAATGATCGACGAGGTGGGAAAGTTCACCGAAGAGACCAAGCGAGCCGGCATCCTGCTGGCGACCGGTGGGCTCGCCCCAGCGAGCACGCGGGTCCGGAGCTCCAAAGGGACGGTGGCCGTGACCGACGGGCCGTTCACCGAGACCAAGGAGCTGACCGGTGGCTTCGCCCTGATCGAGGTGAAGTCGAAGGACGAGGCGATCGAATGGGCCAAGCGGTTCCGGAAGATCGTCGGAGATGGTGAGTCCGTGATCCAAGAGGTCTTCGGCGGGTAACAATCGGCTGCGTGACGGCTGCCGACACGCACCAGGCGATCGACGCGGTCTGGCGGATCGAAGCACCAAAGCTCATCGCGGGCCTCACGCGGATCGTGCGCGACGTGGGTCTCGCGGAAGACCTCGCGCAGGATGCCCTCGTTGCCGCGCTCGAACAGTGGCCGGAGTCAGGTGTCCCGGATAACCCGGGCGCCTGGCTCATGGCTACGGCGAAACATCGCGCGATCGATCGCCTGCGCCGCAACGCGCGGCTCGAGCGCAAACAGGAACAGCTCGGACGCGAGCTCGAACTCCAGCAGGAGACGGCGATGGCGGATCTCAACATTCAGACGGACGACGACGTCGGCGACGATCTCCTGCGCCTCATGTTCATTTCCTGCCATCCGATCCTCGCGCCCGAGGCGCGCGTCGCGCTCACCCTGCGCTTGCTCGCGAGTCTCACAACGGAAGAGATCGCGCGGGCTTTTCTCGTTCCGGTGGCTACGATCGCGCAGCGCATCGTTCGCGCGAAGCGCACCCTCACCGAGGCGCGCGTTCCCTTCGAGGTGCCTGCGGGACCGGAGCTCGACGCGCGCCTCTCATCGGTGCTCCAGGTCATCTACCTCGTCTTCAACGAGGGTTACGCGGCCACCGCCGGTGACGACCTGATGCGCGCGGGGCTTTGCGAGGACGCGCTCCGTCTCGGCCGCATCCTGGCCGGCCTCGCACCGAACGAGCCAGAGATCCACGGCCTCGTCGCGCTGATGGAGATCCAGGCCTCGCGGTCGCGCGCGCGAGTCGGAGAATCGGGACAGATCGTCCTCTTGCTCGATCAGGACCGTGGCCGCTGGGACGCTCTCCATATCAGTCGCGGCCTCGCGGCGCTGGAGCGCGCCGAGAAGCTCGGCGGCGTCCTCGGCCCCTATGCGCTGCAGGCCGCGATCGCCGCCTGCCACGCGCGGGCGCGGACCGCGGCGGAGACAGACTGGGCACGCATCGCCGCGCTCTACGACGCGCTCGCCCAGGTCATGCCATCGCCTGTCGTCGAGCTCAATCGTGCGGTCGCCGTCGGGATGGCGTTCGGTCCCGCGGCCGGACTCGAGCTCGTCGACGCGCTCATGTCGGAGCCGTCGCTCAAGGCGTACCAGTTCCTCCCGAGCGCGCGCGGCGACCTTCTGGAGAAACTTGGCCGCTTCGTGGAAGCGCGCGCCGAATTCGAGCGTGCGGCATCGCTCACGCAGAACGCGCGCGAGCGCGACCTGCTCCTCGAGCGCGCAGCCGCGTGCGCGCGAAGGACATCGTGAAACGACCCGCACTCGGTGGTGCGATCGCGCTGCTATTTGCCGCCTGCACCGTTTCCGGCGGCAGGCCGGCGGAGTCGGTCTCTCCAGCTCCCACCGCGTCAGCGGTCGTCACGACCCCGACCCCGTCCCCGTCGTTGACAACGGCGACGCCGCGCCCCGAACCGCCGGTGGCGGCGTCGGACCCGGATGCTCTCGCGTTACAGATCGTGTCCGCGGAGCGCGCCATACGGGATCACAACGTCACCGGCGCCGACCTTGCGTGGTTTGGGCACCTGCAACAGCTCACCTATCGGCGACTCGCCGCTACTCCGGAGCTGCGCGACACGGTCCTCGCCGCGCTTCCCGCGGACGTGAAGACGGCCGCGACTGCGAACGCGGATGCGACGGCGGATCTGCGCGCGACGGTCGTGCCGGGTCCCGATCTCCCCACCACGTGGCGCATCGTCGAACCAGCGCCGCTCGACGATCTCGCGCGCTACTACCGCCAGGCGGAGGCCGAGTTCG
>WNGJ01009006.1_pt1 | contig 10632 bp, 8 predicted proteins | sample 5400611 | NCBI WGS metagenome assembly WNGJ01 (sample SAMN13153375, study PRJNA577476) | soil metagenome | isolation source: 40 cm soil or saprolite under Garry oak tree replicate 1 | place: USA:California | collected 2016-06-15
ATTGCTGTGAAGGCTCCTGAAATCGCACGTCATACCGCGCCAGCTCTTCCAGATGCTTCAGCGCCGCACCCAGCGCACTCTCGGCGGAGTTCTCCGATTCATACAGCAGCTCATGCGCACTCATCGCCGCGGTGTAGAGCTTCTCGGCATTTCCCAGCACGCGCTTTTCCGCCTCAAGCTGAACATCCTCGTCCTCCGCTACTAACGCTGCCTGATCGATCTCCTTGCTTTGGAATCGCCAGAGGTCAGCCATCCGCAGGCGATCCTGCTCCGCCGACTGCAACTCCTCCAGTTTGTCGGTCGTGGTTCGCCAGGCGGCAAACGCTTCAGCAACACTATCGATATTCAGCCCGCCAAAGCGATCCAGCAGACTCCGTTGCTGCGCCTGGTCGAACGAACCCAGCGTCTCCCCCTGCGAATGCACCAGTGCGAGCTCAGGCGCAAGCTGCCGCAGAACCCCCACCGTCGCCGGCTGATTGTTAACGAACACCCGTCCCTTCCCGTTCGCCACTATCTCTCGCCGCAGCAGAATATGGTCCGACTCAGAATCAATTCCATTCGCTTCGAGAATCGCAGCCGCTCCCGGCGTCAACTCGAAGACGCATCCCACAACAGCCTTATCCGCTCCATGACGAACGACATCCGGCGACGCCTTGCCACCCAGCAGCAGTGCCAGCGCGTCGATCAAAATGGACTTTCCCGCCCCGGTCTCACCTGTCAAAAGGTTGAGTCCAAGGCCGAACGTAGCGACCGCACGGTCGATCACAGCATAGTTTTCCGCGCGCAACTCCAGCAGCATAGGGGCCTCAAGCAACCGACGTATCGCGAGGATAGCAAACCTCGTTGTGCTCCCGTCAGGAACCATCCTGTACACCGAGGGCCTGCACCACAGCAGATGCTTCCGCCTGATATCCGACAATCACGATTTACACTAAATGCTGGTGGAAACAACTATGGTTTGGACCCTCGCTCTGTATCTCTTTCAAGAAGACCCCACTGCCGCGGCTCCCGCAGCAGCCAACGGCAGCGCGCTCCTGGAGATGATTCACAACAGCGGCCCCGTCGCCTTCGCGGTCCTCGTGATTCTTCTCCTCGCGAGCATCTTTTCCTGGGCCATCATGATCTCCAAGTGGTCCCGCTTCGGCAGAGCTCACACCCAGAGCCTGCGTTTCCTTCGCGCCTTCCGCAAATCGACGCGGCTCAGCGAAATCGCCGCCGTCGCCGAGCAGTTCAAACCCAGCCCCCTAGTCGCCGTCTTCAGCGAGATCCACGACGAGTATCAGCGCCAGAATGGCGGCCGCGGCATGCCACGCAATCCCACCGCGCTCGAACGTGCCGCCCAGACAGCCGCCAGTGAAGCCCTCACCGCGATGGAGAGCCGCATGACCTGGCTCGCTACCATCGCCGCCATCGCGCCGTTCATCGGACTCTTCGGCACCGTCATGGGTATCATCGACGCCTTCCATGGCCTCGGTACTGCGGGCGCAGCGACCCTCCGCGCAGTCGCGCCAGGCATCTCGGAGGCGCTCATCACCACCGCCGCCGGCCTTGTCGTCGCCATTCCGGCCGTCGTCGGCTACAACCAACTCACCGCCCGTCTGCGCGAGTTCGCAGCGCGCATGGACGACTTCGGCCGCGAGCTCCTCAACGCCATCGAAAACGCCGCGATGATGACGCCACCCGCGCCGCCGCAGCAAACGGAAGAGATAAGACGGAGGACCTTCTAGCCATGGCCTTCTCCTCAAAAGGACACACCCAGACCGCGCTTGCCGAGATCAACATCACACCGCTCGTCGATGTGGTTCTCGTGCTTCTGCTCATCTTCATGCTCACCGCGCCCGTGCTTCAATCCGGCGTCGATGTGGCGATCCCCAAGACGCGCTCGGTCAATCAGCTCACCGAGGAGCGCATGGTCGTCACCATCGACCGCGAGCAAAACGTCTTCCTGCAGGACAAGCCCGTCAACGTCAACGAACTGCCCTCCCTGCTAAAGACCACCGGCAAGCCCGACGCCAAACGCATCATCTACCTCAGGGCCGACGAACGCGTGCCCTTCGGCGCCTTCGCCTCGGTTATGGATGCCGTCAAACAGGCCGGCATCACCAACATCAGCATCGTCACCCAGCCGCTGAAACCGTGAGGAGGGTGCCATAGCAACGAACTTCCAACTCGGCCACGGCGACTACATCGACAGCGACAGGCTCGGCGCCACCTTCGCCGGCTCTCTCGTGCTGCACGGTCTGGTCGCCGCTGCCATCGTTGGCTGGGCGTTTTTCTTCCATCACCGGGCCAGCAACTGGGGCGAAAACGCGTCGAACGCCGGAGCGATCCAGGCCACCATGGTCTCCTCGATCCCCCTGCCTCCCACACAGCGCACCCTCGACACAGGCGTCCTCACCTCCGAGGCGCCAAGCCCCGCTCCGGTGGTCACCAAAGAAAAGACTGAGCCGCCACCAAGCCCGAAAGAAGTCGCCATTCCCGAGAAGATCACCAAGCCCATCAAGACCGCGGAGAAACCAACGCCTGCTCCGCCGAAGCACATCCAGCCCGTTACGCCGCCGCCTACAAAGGCCGTTACCGGCGAGACCGCGGGTATCCGCATCGCCCAATCCACACTGGAACTCAAGAACGGCACCTCCAGCGTCTCGATACAGGACCGCAGCTTCGGAGAGCGCTATGCCTACTACGTGAATATCGTCAACAGCAAAGTTTCGCAGAACTGGTATAAGTCGGAGGCCGATCCGCTTGCCTCGATGGATAAGAGCGCAACCATCGTCTTTGACATTGATCGTGACGGCGTTCCGTCCAACGCCCGTGTAGAGACACGCAGCGGATCGCCGTCCCTCGATCTGTCTGCATTGCGCGCGGTACAGCGTGTCGACGGCTTCGGTCCCCTGCCGCAGGGCAACCGTATTACGGTCGAGTTCACCTTTCATTTCCGGCCGCAATAGGCATTAATACCAGTATTCGTCTGATTACCTTGGCATGGCCTTTCAGGTACCCCGAAATTCAGCTTTTGCGTCTAACATTAGAGAGAATGCATAGTCAGCAACGTAGCTCCCCCATTCGAAACGTCCAGCGCTATTGTTTTGCAGCCCTTCTCCTGCTGCTGGCCTGCACTGTGCCGCTTTGCGCGCAGGAAGGGTTCCATACCGAAACCTCAACCGGTGTCTCCAACGTTCGCATCGCCGTTGCCGACTTCAAACCCGCCTCGTCGGATCCTCAGACAGACGGCCTGAAACACACCTTCGACACAACTCTCTTCGCTGATCTCGCCAGCGCCGGCATCTTCGACATCGTCTCCAAGAGTCTTCTGCCGCAATCCATCCCAGGCACTCCCGCAGAGATCAACGTTCAGCAATGGTCTGTCGCGCCGGCCTCCGCCGCCATGGTGGCCTTCGGCAACTTCGGCGTCCAGGGTGGCAAGATCACCTGCAACGGCTTTCTCTTCGATGCCAAAAACGTCCAGTACCCCCAGGTATTAGCCAAGCAATACAACGAGGATGCCAGCGACGACTCCGCCCGCCAGATCGCTCACCGCTTCGCCGACGAGATCATCTTCCGGCTCAGTGGCGGCAGCCAGGGCATCGCCGAATCCAAGATCTTCTACGTCAAGATCACAGGCGCCGATAAAGAGATCTGGGAGATGGACTATGACGGCGCCAACCAGCATCCACTCACGCACCTCGGCACTGTCTCGCTCTCGCCGCGCATCTCGCCCGACAGCAGCCGCCTCGCCTTCGCCACGCTCGGTCACGACGGCTTTCAGATTCGCATGTTCTCGCTCGTCCTCAACCGCATGGTCAACTTTACGGGTGTCGGTGGAACGAACATCACTCCAGCCTGGGCTCCAAACGGGAAAGACATCGCCTACTCTTCCTCCCGCTCCGGCGACCCCGAGATATGGGTCTCTGACGCCAATGGTGCGCTCGCCCGCCGCATTACAAGCTTCCGCGGTCCCGATGTCTCGCCCGTCTTCAATCCGCGCACCGGTTCCCAGATCGCCTGGATCAGCGGACGCACCGGCCTGCCCCAGCTCTACATCATGGATACGGACGGCTCCGCCATCCAGCGCATGACCGACGGCGGTTACGCCACATCGGTCTCCTGGTCTCCCAACGGTCAGTTTCTCGCCTTCGCCTGGGACCGGAAGTATGGCCCCGGCGCACCCGGTGGCCAGGACATCTACATCATGGAGATCGCCACCAAGCGCTGGATCCAGCTTACGCACGACGGTGGCCGCTGCGACTTTCCCTCCTGGTCCCCCGACGGCCGGCATATCGTCTACGCCAACACCGCCGACGGCAAAGCCAGCCACATGAAGATCATGACCATGCTGGCCGACGGCACGCAGAAGCGCGCACTAACGGGCCCCGGCGGTGACATGCCGAACTGGAGCTGGAAGTAAGCAGGTCTTCCCTGCGGGATCGCTTCGCAGGCAACTGATTTTTTGAAATACTACCGTTGGCAGGAGATATATTCGATGAGCGCAAGACAAAGCAGAATCAGCAAGACCCTGGCCTTGGCCACCACCTTCGTTGCACTCGCCATGGTCACGGGCTGCCACAAGAAAGCCAGTGGCGTCAATCCCAACGCTCTCGGTCCAGCTCCAGCCGCCGCCGCTGCTCCCACCGCCACCATCACCGCCGATCCCGGCGCGATCGATCTCGGCCAGTCCGTCGTGCTCAACTGGCGCAGCCAGAACGCCAGCGCCGTCAGCATCGACGGCATCGGCGACGTCAACCTCAACGGAACCCAGACCGTCTCGCCCTCCAACTCCACCAACTTCCATCTCGTCGCCAAGGGAGACGGCGGCATTGCCGAAGCCAACGTTCGTGTCACCGTCAGAGTGCCTGTCGCTCCCACAGCGCCGCCTACTGCCGCCGCGGATATGGGAAGCGAAGCCGCCTTCCATCAGAACGTCCAGGACATCTTCTTCGACTACGACAGCTACGATCTCCGCCCCGACGCCTCAACCTCAGTGACCCAGGCCGCGTCTTATCTTGCGGCTCACCCGGCCATCAAGGTCATCATCGGCGGCTACTGCGACGATCGCGGTTCAGCCGAGTACAACCTGGCACTCGGCGAAAACCGCGCCAACTCCGCTCGTGCAGCGCTGGTTTCAGCAGGCGTATCGTCGAACCGGCTGCGGGTCATCAGCTATGGCAAGGAGAAGCAGTTCTGCACCGACGAAACCGAGAGCTGCTGGCAGCAGAACCGGCGGGCCCAATTCTCACTCGATCGCTAACTCTCGAAGTCCCACTTCAGCTCAGCCCTCACGCATCCAATCGCGCGAGGGCTGACAGGAAGACAGAAAGCCGAGCGTACCTCGCCCATGACTCCTCATCCCAATTCTCCCAGCCGCCTCAGTTTCATGATTAAGCCGATTCGCCCCGCCTGCGCAGTTCTGCTCGCCGCCGCTCTCTTCTGCTCCTCTCCCGCCTTTGCCGCCAACAAAGATATGGTGCAGCTGCAGACTCAGGTCCAACAGCTTCAGGACGCCGTCGCACGGCTCCAGCAATCCAACGACGAGCGCATGGGCGTCATGAAAGACCTCATCCAGCAGAGCGCCGACTCCATCAATAAGATGGCTGTCACCGTCGACGCCCTGCACAGACAGCTTCAGACCCAGCAGGAGGCGCAGGGTGGGAAGGTCGACCAGCTCTCCGGACAGATCCAGTCGCTGAACGACTCCGTCGACGAGATCAAGGCGCGCCTCGGTTCGCTCCAGAAGCTGATGCAGGACGTTCAGGGCCAGCAGCAGTCCATGAACGCCAACATGCAGAACACACCACAGCCAGGTGGCTCAGCGCCCACCTCAACGTCACCCGTCCCGGTGAATCCCATCCCGGCTCCTTCGGGAACCAGCCCGCCGGCTCCCGTAAGAAAGGGCAAGCCCTCCGCGGGCGTTCCTCAAGCGGCAGACCCCACTCCCCCCGCCGGCCCAGCTGTTCCCCCTGCCGACGAACTCTACAAAACCGCCCTAGGCGACTACATGGCCGCGAAATACGCCCTCGCCGCCGCCGAGTTCGGCGACGTCGTCAAGAACTACCCCGACAATCCCCTCTCAGGAAACTCCTACTATTACCAGGCCGAGATCGACTATCGCGGAGGCCGCTACGCCGATGCCATCAAGGCCTACGACAGCGTCCTCCAACAATATTCGGATAGCAACAAGGTCCCCGTCGCCCATCTTCACAAGGGCATGGCGCTGATAGCCCTCAATCAGAAGGACGCCGGCGTGCGCGAGTTCCGGACTCTCATCCAGCGCTTCCCCAACTCGCCCGAGGCCATGCAGGCGCGCAGCAAACTCAGTGGCATGGGCGTCACAGTAACGCCCAAACAGCGCGACTGATCTTCGCGGGCGGCGAAAGACCTCAGTTCCGCAATCCCTGCATCAGCGCCTCAACCTTCGCCCGCTCCTCGCCGCTCAACGGCAGCAATGGCAGACGCGGCCTTCCCCCGAAGTACCCATTCAAGTCGCAGCCAAACTTGATTCCCGCCACCCCAAGCTCTTCTTCAACACTCTCGGCGACACTTTGCAGCCGAACCTGCTTCTCCTGCGCCAGCCCCTCGTCGCCATCCTTCCACGCCGCCAGCACCTCGTAGCAAGCCTGCGGAGCCGAAGCAGCAAACGCCGGCATCGCCCCCACCGCGCCAGCCCGCAAGGCCTCCAGCATTCCGGCCGTACCTCCAGCCAGCACCTGAAACCCGACGACCTTCGTCCGCGTCTTGGCAGCTACCTTCACCGGCGCAACCGCCAGCGCCTCGCCTCCATCGGTCAATGTATTTGCCGAGATGAGTCCCCCCGCCGAGCCATCGTTTGGCACCTGCATCCTCCCAGTCACTGCTGCGAACACCGCCGTCACAGTAACCTCGCGCTTCACCCTGGCTCTTACCTCTCTCAGCGCCTCAATCCTCTCCCGTCCACCCGCGCTATCCACCAACCCGATGATCTGCGGATGCCCTGCAAGCTCGATCACCACCTCGACCGGCAACAATCCACCCTCGACGGAAGACGCACTATAGAGCACAACCGGCAGCGGCGAACGGTCAGCGATTATCTGAAAATAGGTCAGCAGAGCTCTAGCATGCTCAGTAGCAGCACCTGCCCCAAAGATCGACGGCCGCTTCACCAGCACCGCATCATATCCAAACTCCGCCGCCCTCTCCGCCAGATCAAGCGTTCCCACCACGCTATCGCGCGACACCCCAGCGATCAGCACCTTCTCTGCCGCAGCCGCCTCCGCCACACTGCGCAACGTCTGTCGAGTCTCTTCCTCCGACAGCATGGTCGGCTCGCCAGAATCGCTCAGCGCCACCAGGCCAGCGACCGGCGTCCTCGAGTAGCGTGCCGCGTTATGTTCGAGCTTAAGAAAATTGAGTCGTCCATCAGGATAAAACGGCGTAGTCAGCGGAAGTTGAAGCCCTTCAAGCAGCATCTCCCTATTCTAAAAGCGAATACCCGGACGAGGAGTGGTCGAGAAGGTTAATCACTAAGCACATGCCACCAAAGACGTAACCGAAAGCTGTATCACCGCCATTCATCTGGAGTACTCTTTGCTAGATACCATGGCGTACGAACGTGACATCTTGCAGGATAAAACTCCGGGCGACCTCGCGCGCGAGGCTCTCTGGTTCCTCACCCACACCCTCATTGCCTTCGTCCTGCTCGCCATTGTCATCGGAGTCATGTCGCTCAACCACCCCGACCCCGACTCTTCGAAGCCCAAACTGCTCGGCACCATCCTTGCTTTTCTGGCTCCGATGATCGGCGGCTTCCTCCTTGCTCGCATTCACCGCAACAACATCGCGATCTGCACCTGGATCTCCGGCCTGGTCATCTTCTCCATCGTCTGCGTCTGGGTGATCGACCTGCCTACCGGCACCGGCCTCTGCGAAAACTGCGGCGCCATCGAAAAGCTCTGGCGCACCTTCTTCACCTTCAGCCACGGCAGCGGCCTCATGGGCGGCGACGGCCTGTTAGTAGGTGCCTGGATACCGCTCTCCACGATCGGTTACGCCCTCGGCGCAAAGTTCGCCCTCGAACTCTAAGCCGCGACTCCATCCGTCATCAGCAAGAGTGTCATTCAACGCTGGCAACAGCCTTTTCTTCATTTGAAAACCGATCCAGATGCAGCGTCTGCAACGCCACCACGCTCAACGTACCCTTCTGCAACGCAGCGATTCCCTCCGCCGCCGCGCGCGCCGCCGCCAGCGTCGTGATAGTAGGAATCCGCGCCAGCACAGCAGCCCGTCGAATCGCCTTCTCATCGAAAAACGTATCCTGTCCGCGCGGCGTATTGACGATCAGCTGAATCCGATCGCCCTTGATCAGATCGACGACATTCGGGCGGCCCTCCTTCACCTTATGCACGCGCTCCGGCTGCAACCCGGCCTGCTCCAGCACAATCGCCGTTCCATGCGTCGCCACCAGATGAAACCCCATCTCCGCAAACTGCCGCGCCAACGAAACCGCACGCTCCTTGTCGTGATCGTTCACACTCAGGAATACGGTTCCCTGCAGCGGAAGCACTTGCCCCGCGGCAATCTGCGCCTTGGCAAACGCCTCGCCGAAGTTATCAGCCACCCCCATCACCTCGCCCGTCGACTTCATCTCCGGGCCAAGCACCGTATCGACTCCCGGAAACTTGCCCCACGGAAACACCGGCGACTTCACATAGTAGTGCGAGCCCGTCTCGAGGTCCCTGCCGCTCGCAAGCTGCTCCGGCAGCAACTCCTTCAGCTTTCGCCCCACCATGACGCGCGAAGCAACCTTCGCCAGTGGAATTCCCGTCGCCTTCGAAACATAAGGCACCGTGCGCGAAGCCCTCGGATTCACCTCAATCACGAAAACTCTCCCTCGTTGAATCGCGAACTGGATATTCACCAGGCCTCGCACATTCAGCGCCATCGCCAGCTTGCGCGTGTACTCGCGAATCGTCCGCAGCACATCGTCACTCAAATCGACCGCCGGCAGCACACACGAAGAATCGCCAGAATGAATCCCCGCCTCTTCGATATGCTGCATAATTCCAGCGATCAACACATCGTCGCCGTCACACAGCGCATCCACATCACACTCAATCGCGTCCTCGAGAAAGTGGTCGATCAGCACCGGCCGCTCCTGCGAGTACTCAATCGCGGTAGTCATGTACTGGACGACCGCCGCATCGTCATACGCAATCACCATCGCGCGTCCGCCCAACACATACGAAGGCCGCACCAGCACCGGATACCCCACACGGTTCGCTCCAGCCACCGCCTCCTCCACGCTGGTAGCCATCGCGCCTTCAGGCTGCGGAATCTTCAACTCTTCAATCAGCTTCCCAAACCGCTTCCGGTCCTCCGCCAGATCGATCGACTCCGGCGATGTCCCAATGATCGGCACACCAGCCTTCTTCAATGGCAGCGAAAGATTCAGCGGAGTCTGCCCACCGAACTGAACGATCATTCCGATCTCCGCGCCCGAAGAAGCCTCATGCTCATACACTCCAAGAACGTCCTCCAGCGTCAACGGCTCAAAGTACAACCGGTCGCTGGTGTCATAGTCGGTCGACACGGTCTCTGGATTGCAGTTCACCATGATGGTCTCGTACCCGTCCTCGCGCAACGCGAACGCGGCATGACAGCAGCAGTAATCGAACTCAATTCCCTGCCCAATCCGGTTCGGTCCACTCCCGAGAATCAGAATCTTTTTCTTCTTCGTCGGAGCAGCCTCATCCTCCTCGTCGTAGCAGCTATACAAGTACGGCGTGTAGCTCTCAAACTCAGCCGCGCACGTATCCACCAATTTGTACACCGGCATCACATTCAGCTTCTTGCGCAGCGCACGAACTGCAGCCGTGCCCTCCGCGCCAGTCAGCCCCCAGACAGCCGCCAGCCGCTCATCCGAAATCCCCATCCGCTTCGCCGTCCGCAGCTGGTCCGCCGTCACCTCCGTCATCGGCACTCCGCCAACGGCCTTGATCTCATCGGTAATCTGTTTGATCTGGTACAGAAACCACGGATCCATCGACGTCATGCGCGCAACCTCGCGCACCGTCATCCCGCGCTCAAACGCATAGCGAATGTACGACAGCCGGTCAGGATGCGGCGTCACCAGCCGCTGCGTCAGCCGCCTCGGTTCAATGTCGTCCGCAGTCGCCTTCTTGCCCGTCTCCAGCGACCGCACCGCCTTCATCATCGCTTCCTTGAAGGTTCTGCCGATCGCCATCACCTCGCCCACCGACTTCATCTGTGGCCCCAGGCCCTCGTCCGCACCAGGAAACTTCTCAAACTGCCACTTCGGAATCTTCACCACGACATAATCAATCGTCGGCTCGAAGCAAGCAGGCGTAGCCTTCGTAATGTCGTTCTGAATCTCGTCCAGCGTGTATCCCACCGCCAGCCGCGCAGCAATCTTCGCAATCGGAAATCCCGTCGCCTTCGAGGCCAGCGCCGACGACCGCGACACCCGTGGATTCATCTCGATCACAGTCATCCGCCCGGTAAGCGGATTCACCGCGAACTGCACGTTGCTTCCGCCGGTCTCCACCCCAATCTCACGAATCACACGAATCGCCGCATCGCGCATGGCCTGATACTCGCGGTCGGTCAGCGTCTGCGCCGGCGCCACCGTAATCGAGTCGC
>WNGJ01009008.1_pt1 | contig 10632 bp, 11 predicted proteins | sample 5400611 | NCBI WGS metagenome assembly WNGJ01 (sample SAMN13153375, study PRJNA577476) | soil metagenome | isolation source: 40 cm soil or saprolite under Garry oak tree replicate 1 | place: USA:California | collected 2016-06-15
GGCAAACGAGCCGATGATGCCAATCGCGAAATCATCGGCAAATCGACAGTAGAAGAGTCTTTTGTATCCTTCATCGAAGGGGTCGCCACTTGGCAGTTGCTTTCTCAGGCGATCCACCCGGCGAATTTCTTCTCGGATGACCTGAAGTTCTTGTTCTTTTCCCTCCTTTCCCTTCAGGAGGTCCCATTTCTTGCGGAGGCGTTCAATTTTCCCACAGTAGCGATTGTAGTTGAGGTTTTTCTTCCGCTTCTTACCTCGGATGAGGCGAAGAAAACGGCTATCATCTATTTTCTTTGCCAGAAACCCCATCAATAGATCATGGTTGATCGTATTGAAGTAGTCTCGTATGTCCATATCTACCACCCATTTGATCGATTGCCATTGATCGCTAATCTGTATCAGTGCTGTGTGGGGGGAGTGTCCTGGTCGAAATCCATGGGACGTATCTTTGAAGATGGGTTCATAGATTCGTTCCAAGATCATTCTGACCACTTCCTGCACCAATTTGTCGTCTCCTGACGAGATGCCTAATGGTCGTTTCTTTCCTGCCTTTTTGGGGATGTAGACTCTGCGGGTTGGTTGAAAACGGTACGTCCCGCTTTTGAGTCGTGTAATGATCGACGCGACTCGTTTTTCCGAAAAACCGTCCAGCGTCACTCCGTCTACCCCAGGCGTGATCGCGCCTTTGTTGGCGTAGATGTTCGCGTACGCTTCGTACCAGAGTACTCGATTTTCGAGAAGGCGAAACAAACCGTTGAGGCATTTTCCCTGTTTTGAGATGTCCCCAAGTGCTTCCAATCTCCTCATCGCTGTAGCGGATAGCATCAGCACATCCTCGCTTTTGGTTGATTGAGAGCAAACGTAAACTCTTTTCCTTCCCCCAGGCAGAGGGGGTTTCATGAATATTCCTATCCACTTATCCTCATACCTGTACCGCATCCACATCATTGTGTTGCGATCTGCGGAACCCATTACAGGTCCACCTTGGGTAATACGAAAATTCCGTCACCATGCAGGAGTTGTCCCCTGTTTAGGTGATCCCGCATTTCCAGCAGAAATGAGATCGGACGTGCTCCAGGCTTCCCGTTTGTCCCTTGAATCTCTCGTACAAAGAGTCTGCCAGCATCGATGGATAGAACCGTCCCGAAACGTAACGACTCTAGATGCTGGTCCCAACGTTTGTAGCCACCTTCCGTTGGGGTCCCTGGAAAAACCAGTCAGGACTAAGATTCACGCAGTGTAGCGTTCACCATACACGTCTTGCACTGATCACTCAAAGAACGGGTGACTTTCTCCTACGTGACCGTCCCCACATGCTATGGTCGCCTTCCTTTTTCAAGGTGTAGGGTAAGTGGGGTGTGCATGGAACGTTCCATCAGTTCCAACAACATTTGTTGCACTCAATAACTGCCGACGATGCGGCGCACCTTCGGTCCAGGCATCTCCCCCTGCCTTTCCGAGATAACGGTGCTTCTTTCAAGCGTACCTGACTTTTCAGGTATTGGCGAGGATTCACTGACAAATTAGCCCATTTGGACCCTGGACATTTGCCAGTTTGATGGCTCCATCCGCGTAAAGCATGTTACGGTCCGGTCTCATCTGCCAGAGCAGACGGTGTCGACTCGGACCGATGACGGTATCGACCTGTATATCTGGCGGGAAATGACGGGAAGAGCAGGGTCGATGATGGTCTCGACATTGCGAGGCTTTGTAGCGAGGGGGACAGATGTACTCATGTGCCGGGAGGATGCTCGCTAGCGCAGATAGTGACGCAACACCACATCCAGCCGATTATGTCCCAAAGCCCAGGAGACCTGTTGCGCCGCGGCAGGGTCATAGTCATCACGCCTCAGTCGTCCTTCACCCGGAGGTAACGCCTGCCCTGGCGCATGCTGCAGATAGCGGCGTTGTGCCGAGTCGCGTCGGTAGCTATGCACATCCATGTGCCTGGGGATGTGGTCAAAGACTTTTTCGTGGGGTACGCGCCCCTGGACGACGGTGAGCACCTCCTGTTCGTGACCGGGGAGCACGGGCACCTCACGAGGTCTGCCCCCTTTGCCATTCTTGACATGGACGAAGAGTGTCCCATCGTCAGCAGTATACACATCGCGCACCCGCAGATCACGTAGTTCCGCACGACGCAGCCCGCATGCTTGTGCGAATCGGATGTGCGCCTGCCAATGCGCTGGCTGGAAGTGCCGATCATGGCTGGCCGGGCCGCGTGAACGGGTGATAGTCGTACGTGTACGGGTCGGGATGCCCACCGCTGCTGCCAGGCTCCAGTTGCCAAAGAACAGGCGCAGCGCGGCCCGTTCAGTCTGCAGGGTATAGGCGCTCCTGTCGGCAACTACATGCTCTGTAAGATACTGCGTGACCAGGTCGTCGGCGCGTTCGTCCAGCCAAGCCAAGCGCGTGATCCCGTGATTGGTTCGTGCCCAGTTGATGAAGGCCAGCACACGCTGCTGGTAGACTTTGCGGGTGGTGTGCGAGTGAATCTTGCCCGTCGAAACGGTCCAGCCCCCATCAGGAGCGGTAGCCCGTTTTGCCTGCTTGGCCTGAAAGCGGCTTACTCCAATCGCCATCAGGCTGTCAAGGCGCTCAATCGCCTCACGGATAATACTCTTACGAGAGCCCAATACAACGCCCCTTTCTTGAGAAAAGCTGAGAGAACCTACTACCTACAGAAGACAGTGATCATGTTAAGGACATTCCTGCGAAGACTCGAGTAGCTCCACGGCACTGAAAGGCTGCGCTCCGAGACACCACTTTCAGCAGCTACGCTGTTTATACCTCCACGAACGAGAGGAAGAACAACGTAGTCTGTCCCTCGACGAGAGGACAGAGAGCGAGACGCTACCAAGACACACTACGAGAACGCACGACACGGACAACCTACGAGGACGACAGGGAGTTGCCCTCTTCTGGGGGGAGCGGCTCAACCAACGATCTCCAGCCCGGTAAAGTAGGCGGGAGAGCGGGAGCGACTCAACCAGCGGCCAAGGGCGGGCGACCCTCATCCTTCGTAGCGGATTCAGACCACTACCGCACGGATCACGCACCTGTTTGTCCCTGGAATCTCCCCAACGGGGAGTGCTTCCAGCTCTAGACTTCTTCAGTCTAGCCGACCGAGGCGGATCGCACCTGGGGAAGAGACGGATCGCACCTGGGCGGAAGACGGAAGGAATGATTAGCTTATCCTATTTCACTAGAGGGTCTATCGACTCCATCCCTGGCCTTCCTCAGGAGAAGGGAGACAACCTGCTTGCAAACGACCAGTCATGAGACGAATCGTTTGCTCCTCTTCGAGCGATAAGTGATGCCGGGTGCATGCAGGCGTGATCCGTCTCTTTCCCAGGTGCGACCCGCCTTGCATTCACCTGCGACCTGTCCTTCACACGGATGCATCCCGTCCTCACCTGCTACGGTGGAAGCGTGCAATGGTACCAGAGCACACCATATTGTCATAGGTCTGAGCCAGAGCCAGAGCAGGACAGGGAGCCGGAAAGGTAAAACATTGTGAGCATAAACGACCCGTTAGTGCAGTTCCGCAAGGAACGGACAATCAGGACAGCGGCAAACGACAACAAGGCCAGCAAAATCGGGACTGGAAAGAAACCTTACGAAGCATTTGACAGCACAGGCAAGCCATCCCACTATACCGAAATCCGTTGTGTGCTACAGCCGTCGCAATCGCCGCAATCGCGGTTCTTCATGGCGGCGGCGTTCAGCGCCGATTACGATGACACTTTCACGCTGCTCTATAGCTTCATGGCCGTGGAGGTAAAGGGGCGCAACCTGAAAGAAGTACGACGAGCCATACAAACAGGCCGCTGCGAATTCATCCAGGAGTACAACGAAAACGAGTTCCTGAAGCCGGGCAAGGACGCGCCGGTGATTGAATCCATACGATTTATTACGGGTGAGAAGCTCGACGACATTCTGTCAGCCCATAAAGCAGGAAGACAACATGCTTGACGATATGTTTTCCTTTATCGACCCCATAGTCGAGCTGAGCGAAGATGATACCCGTTTCGTTATTCAAGTAGAGGCGTTCTTTGAGTTTCTGGAACAAATCGGCCTTGATAGAGCGGCAAGTTCGCCGGAAGGAACAAAAATAGAGGTGCCTTTAGATATTGTCATGTCCTTGCTCCGGCCCGATGAGTTAGAAAAGCTAAAAAACTATATTACATCCTACCTTACGAAACGTGATGGTAGTGAAGTGAAGTAGTCAGTCACCTGGCGCTGCCTGAGTGAGCCGCTTCTTAGCGCCTTTTCCAGTGATTGAGAGCCGTTTGACGAACACTCTGCCCATTTGATACCATCTTAAGTAAACCATCGGAACCATTCATTGGCATGACCAAAGCAAGGAAGAACCGCACATGGATACTTCTGAACGTTCACCGACGAACGCACGCATCATCAAAGCGCCACATGGCACGACGCTTACCGCCAAAAGCTGGCTCACGGAAGCGCCCATGCGCATGATCATGAACAACCTCGACCCGGACGTGGCCGAGAAACCGGACGAGCTTATTGTTTACGGCGGCATCGGCAAGGCAGCGCGCAACTGGGAATGTTTCGACCGCATCGTCGAGACGCTGAAAAACTTAAGCGAAGACGAAACCCTGCTCGTGCAATCGGGCAAGCCGGTCGGCGTGTTCAAAACCCATCCTGACGCGCCGCGAGTGCTCATCGCCAACTCCAATCTGGTGCCGCATTGGGCGACCTGGGAGTATTTCCGCGAACTCGACCGCAAGGGGCTGATGATGTACGGCCAGATGACTGCCGGATCATGGATTTTCATCGGCAGCCAGGGCATCGTGCAGGGAACGTATGAAACCTTCGTGGAAATGGGCCGCCAGCATTTCGGCGGTGACTTATCCGGTAAATGGATACTGACTGCGGGTTTGGGAGGGATGGGCGGTGCGCAACCACTCGCTTCGACAATGGCAGGCGCCTCCATGCTTGCCGTTGAGGTAGACCAACAACACATCCAGCGCCGTCTGGATACCGGCTACTGCGATACAATCGCCAGTACGCTGGACGAGGCGCTTGATCAGATCCGCGAAGCGTGCAATCTGCGACAACCGCTCTCTATCGGACTGCTGGGCAATGCGGCTGACATCTATCCCGAACTGGTACGCCGGGGGATTAAGCCGGATATGGTCACCGATCAAACATCTGCGCATGATGTCCTTAACGGATATATCCCTGCCGGTTTGAGCCTTGCGGAAGCGGCGGAACTGCGCCAGCGTGACCCTGAAGGCTATGTAGAGCGAGCGAAGGAATCGATTGCGAAGCAGGTGCGCGCCATGCTGGAGTTCTACCATCAGGGTATTCCGGTCGTCGATTACGGCAACAACCTCCGACAGGTGGCGTATGAGGCGGGTGTGACAAATGCGTTTGATTATCCCGGCTTTGTACCCGCTTATATCCGCCCGTTATTCTGCCGTGGCATCGGCCCGTTCCGCTGGGTGGCGCTCTCCGGCGACCCGGAAGACATTTATAAAACCGATGCCAAAGTGAAGGAACTGATCCCGGATAACCCACATTTGCACCGCTGGCTGGATATGGCGCGCCAGAAAATCCATTTCCAAGGGTTGCCTGCCCGCATATGCTGGGTAGGACTTGGCGACCGCGCCAGGCTGGGACTGGCATTCAATGAAATGGTCGCCAGAGGCGAATTAACTGCACCGATAGTCATTGGCCGCGACCATCTCGATTCCGGCTCCGTCGCCAGCCCCAACCGCGAAACCGAAGCGATGAAGGACGGCTCCGACGCAGTATCGGATTGGCCGCTGCTCAATGCGCTGCTCAACTGCGCAAGCGGCGCGACCTGGGTAAGCGTGCACCATGGCGGCGGGGTCGGCATGGGCTTTTCGCAGCACGCGGGCATGGTCATCGTCGCGGACGGCACAGCGACGGCGGCAAAACGCCTGGAGCGCGTACTCACCAACGATCCGGCAAGTGGCGTCATGCGCCACGCCGACGCGGGCTACGAAGAAGCCATCGAATGTGCGAAGGAAAATGGCCTAAACCTGCCGATGGTGTTTTAACAGCAGCAATTCCAGAGCAGGAATACGAGATTCGTTTTTCTTTAAGGATTAGAAACGTCTGGCGTAAAAGTAGCGCTTAATCCAGAGCTAACAGTTGTCGGCATGACTCTTCCTGGCCGAACATAAACTGGGCTATGATATGGTAATGCCTGGTTGTCCTCAGCAACATACGCAAATCGCGGTGAATCAAAGGCTGAATCAGGAGAATCAAATGACGGCAAGAAACGAATTCTATCCTCAAGAGATACGTTTTCCATTGGTTTCAAAGTCAGCGATCCATCACTGTTAATAGAGATTTCCATGCGTATTCCACCCGTGACAGGCACTCTCATAACGTCATCATCTTTGTCGATATATGTCTGAGGTACACAGATGCACATGATGTTTTCCCCGACAGTTTTCTTATCCTTGGGCATTGGTTTCGCCGTCTCCAGAATCTTGCCCGTTATCAATACGCCGATTTTTTCAGGGTTTACATCGTGCTGAGCACATGATTTGAGCAGCCTTGAAAACTCAACTCCTATCTTTTTTGGCCGAAGCGGGTGTCCTGCAACGTATAACGCAGCGTCATCATTTCCCAGAGGGTTATGCTGCACCTTAAATACGTCACGTGGCACGTCAAGCATCGAACCATCGTCACCAATACAGTTCTCAACCATAATACGAACCGGCCTTCGGACTTGCTTTCCGTCCCTCTCAAGTTCTTCAAACCCGGCACCCACAAACGCGACTCTCCTTTTATAGCCGGGAAGCTTGCTGACGTAATTCGCATTCATAAGCTCGGTTGCTCGATATTTCAGGTTAAAGACAGCTTCTTCCAGATTCTTCCCCTTGGATAATTGTTCGGCTGCCCAGTCAATAGTAGACATCCAAGTGGTCTGCCCATTTTTTCTCACAGGTATCGTCGCCTGTCCAGTGTAGGCAAACACAAATTGAGACTTGTAAACCAGCGCCTTGTTGCAGTGATCATCGTACCATTCGACCTTGTTATCGACTACCCTGGAAATTCGCCGGTCACTTGATTGTATAGCGAAGTCTTTTGTAAGACAGGTTAAGATCATTGTCATCTTCAAATCCTAGCATGAAAATCTTTTGTCACACACCCTGCCAGTCGCTTCCTCGCCAGCGATTATACCTCATTTTGCATATCCTGGACAGTACGATACTTCCTTACATAAGCAGGTAGCTGTACTGCGATAGGGGCTATTGGAGGTCATCGGAGCGAAGTAAAAATACACAGCCTCCTTCAGTTGAGAGCTGCGTACCATGGTCATGCCGGGCGGCCAAACAAGGCCATCAATTCAGGAAGGACAGCGGCTAACCTCTTTGAGTAGCATTTGGTGGGGGTAGCGCAACCATTGGCTGTGACGATGTGCGAGGGAGTTTGTCTCGCGGTCGAGGTCGATCCACAGCGCATTCAGCGCAGGTTGGAGACTGGCTACTGCGATGAGATAGCCAGCACACTGGATGAAGCGCTCAATCAGGTACGTGAAGCCTGCAATCTGGGTCAACCCCTTTCTATCGGCTTGATTGGCAATGCAGCTGACATCTATCCCGAACTTGTGCGACGCGGAATTGTTCCCGACATGGTAACAGACCAGACCTCTGCTCATGACGCGCTCAATGGCTAGATTCCAGCGGGGCTTACAGAGGAAGAGGCTGAAGCATTGCGCCGCAGCAATCCTCAGGAATACGTGCGGCGCTCTATGTCCTCGATGGTCCAGCATGTGCAGGCTATGCTGGAGATGCAGAAGATGGGTTCCATCGTCTTCGATTATGGCAATAATCTGCGCGGACAAGCCTTGGCCGCTGGTGAGCAGCATGCGCTGGACTTTCCTGGTTTTGTACCCGCCTATATTCGTCCCCTGTTCTGCCGTGGCAAAGGCCCATTTCGCTGGGTCGCGCTCTCAGGGGATCCCGAAGATATCTATCGCACCGACGAGGCCATCCTCAAGCTGTTCCCTGAGAACCAGGCCCTCAAGCGCTGGATTACGCTGGCACAGCAGAAAATTCACTTCCAGGGTCTGCCCGCGCGCATCTGCTGGTTGGGCTACGGCGAACGCGACAAGGCCGGGCTGGCCTTTAATGAATTGGTGGCGCAGGGCATTGTCAAAACACCCATTGTGATTGGGCGCGACCACCTGGATAGCGGCTCGGTGGCCTCGCCCTATCGCGAGACCGAGGCGATGAAGGATGGGAGTGATGCTATCGCTGACTGGCCTCTCCTCAATGCATTGCTCAACACAGCATCTGGTGCCACCTGGGTTTCGCTGCATCACGGTGGTGGTGTTGGTATTGGTTACTCCATCCACGCCGGGCAGGTGATCGTGGCCGATGGCACCTCGGCTGCTGCCGAACGCCTGGCGAGAGTTCTGACCAACGATCCAGGAAGCGGCGTCATGCGCCATGCTGACGCAGGCTACGACACTGCCAGAGAATGCGCCAGAGAAAAGGGATTACAGCTGCCAATGGTTTTTTAAGTTGAATCTATAGGGCACTGTACGCATTCGCGCGGAAATGTACGGTGCCCATAGATCTCGTTCAAAGAGATACGTGCGGGCGGCTAGCAGCGGAGTGGGCGGCTTGGTACAAGTAATTCCTTCACGCCGTAAATCGGTGCTCGAGGCGAGGAGTGGCGGTTCAGGTGCAGCCCTTGCAGCGGCTGGACGGTTCCATCTTGGCGCATGGCCCGCGCAATCCGCTCCACCAGTTCCTCGCGGTTAGCTTGCATCAGCTCGGCCTCGCGTGCTGACGGCTTTTGGTTGATCACATCCATAGCAACCTCTTCTCTGGTTGCTCCATCATCTCTCTGCAAGATGTGCAGAATCAGACAATCATTTGCGCTAATTATTCTACCACCCTGTGCGAAGGCGCATTATAATTACCCTAGAAAGAGAACATGCCTCTCTGCTTTCGCAAGCAAGCTGAACTTTTCTTCAAGAGAAGATCCCGCTGTGAGAAGGTATGAGATCTGCCAGAGAGAGGTGCCAATTCAAAGGAGTGTCGTAATACCTACCTAGAATGAGGAGGGTTCCTTATGAAATATCGCACCGTAGGGAAAACGGGAGTTCAGGTCTCCAGTTTATGTTTTGGGGCGATGTCCTTTGGCGGAAACGCTGATGAAGCAACATCGAAAGCAATGTTTCAGCGTTGTCGTGAAGTCGGCATGAACTTTTTTGATACGGCAAATGTGTATGGCCAGGGGCGGTCTGAAGAAATACTCGGGGAGTGTCTTGCTGATTGTCGGGACGAAATGGTAATCACGACAAAAGTGTTTTATCCAACGGGAAAAGACATTAACGCGAGGGGACTCTCCCGTCGTCATATCATGCGTGAAGTTGAACAGAGCTTACGACGCTTAAAGACTGATCGCATTGATTTTTACTTTGTGCATCTTTTTGATGAGAATACTCCTATGGAAGAAACCCTTCGTGCCCTTGATGACCTTCAAGCACAAGGGAAGATTCTCTATCCGGCGGTAAGCAATTGGGCAGCCTGGCAAATTGCCAAGGCATTAGGGATTGCTGCCAAAGAACAACTGGCTCGTTTTGAATTAATACAACCCATGTATAACCTGGTGAAACGTCAAGCTGAGGTCGAAATGTTGCCTCTCGCCGTTTCCGAACAACTGGGAGTGATCTCCTATAGTCCTTTAGGAGGTGGACTGCTGACAGGAAAATATGGGGTGAATAAACGACCAGAGCAAGGACGATTAGTTGAAGAACAAAGATATACGGCTCGCTATGCGGATGAAATGAATTTTGTGGTAGCTGACCGATTTACTACCTATGCTGCGGAACATGGCCTGCCCCCCGCAACGCTTGCCATTGCCTGGGTGATGTCCAATCCTGCTATAACAGCCCCCATTATCGGGGCAAGAAATGTAGAACAGCTGGAGCCTTCGCTCGCTGCTCTCGATGTGGACATGACTCCACAATGGCACGATGAAATTTCTGCACTTTCTGTGACTCCTGCACCTGCAACGGACCGCGCAGAAACGCTGCTCCCGATGTGGACATGACTCCACAGACGAGTCTTCTCATTCCATCAGGCGCATGAAGACGAGCGAACGCGTGCTTGTCTTGATCGCCATTGAACGACAAACAGGTGTATTACGGCCACAGGCCGTGGGATGGGCGTACCTATCGCCAAGGCCGCTCTGGCCGCCGGGAACGCGGTCATCGCAGCTGGCATCGCGAAGGAGACGCGCCAATGACGACGTGGACGAGCGACGAGCTCAACAAGATCGCAACAGCAGAAGGACTGGAGATCGCGTCACTCCGACGCGACGGCACACTGCTCAACCCGGTGACGGTCTGGGTCGTCCGCCGAGGCTCCGACCTCTACGTCCGATCCTGGCGCGGGCGCACTGGCGTCTGGTTCCGCAGCACCCAGGCGCGCCACGAAGGTCGGATCTGGGCTGGCGGCGTCGAGAAGGATGTGCGCTTCGAGGAGGCTGGCGAACTCAGCGGCGAGCTCGATGTCGCATACCGCACGAAGTACCGTCGCTACCCATCGAGCGTCGTCCTGGTGTTATCTGTCAATGAGTAATAGCGGACGTGGGCAAAATCAATCA
>WNGJ01011241.1_pt1 | contig 10631 bp, 10 predicted proteins | sample 5400611 | NCBI WGS metagenome assembly WNGJ01 (sample SAMN13153375, study PRJNA577476) | soil metagenome | isolation source: 40 cm soil or saprolite under Garry oak tree replicate 1 | place: USA:California | collected 2016-06-15
TAAGCGAGATCGATCGCGCGCTCGACCCCGTAACAAAAGCCGAACTGCTTGGCGAGGCGAACCGTGGTGTCGCCTACTTTAATGATCCCTCCGGCGCGATGTACTTTATCGACGATGTCGCTGCGATAATGCTGCTCGACCTGCTCCTGCACCGCCGCCATCACGTCCGGCGTCCGCAAGTTTACTTTCTCGCGCGCCGTCGTTCCGCTGGAGATGAGATTGGTTGTGCTCACAATATCCAACGGCTAATTTGCCGCAGGAACGCTACTCGAGCAACGTGCCGCTTGGTTGTTGAAAGGCGGCGTCGGAAACCATGATGTGCGGGTCTGGATCCGGCGTTCGCGAATCGTCCACCCGTTGCACTTTCGGACCGATCGTCTCGTCCTCGGGTTGTGTGCTGGCGATGTTCACCGGTGTGCCGATGCGCATTAGGGCATAAAATTTTGGCGCGGCCTCGCCTTTCAAACGGATGCAGCCGTGCGTTCGTGGGACTGGATGCACAAAGCCCTGATGAAATCCGTATCCCGGCGCGAACTCACACCAATAACCCATCGGATAACCGACGTAATGTCCGCCACCCCCTCCGGTTGACGGCACAATTCGATCGCCTTGCACGCTAAAACCGTACGAGCCGGAGCGCTTGTGCTCCTGCTTCGAGTAAATGGTGAAACTGCCGCGCGGTGTCGGTTTGTTAGGCAAACCCACCGAAATGGCGGCCGCCATCAGGCAGCGATCACCTTCCATGACGTAAACGTTCTGTTTCGACAACGAAACTTTTACGCGCACGGCTGAGGGATCGTTAGGCTTGTAAGCGGTGACGTGATACGGGCCGCCGCCAGCTCGGGAGAGCAGACCTCCCGTTTGGCAACCAGTGAGCAACGAAAGAGCAGCCGGAACGGCGACGAAAGCTAAGCCGGAAACGATTCGCATGGCGGTACTGGAGAATCTGCCGGGACTTTTGTCAACCATTCGCACGCCGTTACATCTTCGCCGAGACAGGATTGTTTTCACCGCCGGCGCCGATTCTTTTGTCGAAACGGCGATGCGGCCGCGCATAAAACGGATAAGGCTGAACGGCCGCGGCCGGTTTGTAGCGCCAATGTTTGTACATCCAAAGCCAGGGCGCGGGATTTTTCCGCACGTATGGCTCAAACGAATTCCAGCATGCTTGCGCGATCTGCTGATAACTGCGTCCGGCCGTTTCGATTTTCGGATGAAACACCAATCGATAGCGGCCGTTCGCGAGCGGCTCGGTGTGCGCTGGAATGATCGGCGCCCCGGTTTGTTCGTTTAACCAAGCGTGCGCTGAAGTCACGCTTGTCTTCAAACCGAAACAATCGATCGCCACGGAAGGCATCTTCGGATGGAGCGTAAGATCGACAAGCAACGCGGTCCGTCCTTTTCGTCGCAATACTTTATAGAGACGAACGATTCCGCGTTGTCGCGGAATTAATTCGTGACCCGATTGCTCGCGCAATTTTTTGAAAATCGGATCGAGCAGCGAGTTCTTGAACTCTTGGGAAATGATCGTGCCGCGCAAATCGAGAAACCCGCTGGCCAGACTCAACCATTCGAAATTGCTGTAGTGATAACAAGCGATCATAATGCTGCGCTCAGGTCCGTAGCGCGCAGTTTCCTCGATATTTTCCAGCTCGATGTATTTCGAGAAATTTTCGGCGGTGAGCCGCGGACTCCACAACAAGTCGAGCATCGTCCGCGCAAAATGTTGAAACGATTTTCGCGCAATCTCTTCCCGCTCGCTTGGTGTGAACCGATCGCCAAACGCAACTTCCAGATTACTGATCGCCACTTTCCGGCCGTGCTGGTCCAGGGTCGACATCGCGTCGCCGAGCATGAGCGCGAGTCGGTAGCAAGCTTTGCGCGAGAGCAACGGCACGATGTTCGCGGTAATCAGCAGTCCGGCCCACTCGAGCCGGTGACGGATTTTTTTCCAAATCGAACGCACCGGCCGAATTTAGCAGCACTACTTGAAATTCTTCACCGTTAATTTGCCGCTCGCGTCGATGCTCGCCTCCAACTCAGTGTTAACTTCGGCGTCCTTCGGAAAGTCTTCGATCGCCTTCGGATTGGACGTGAGTTCTGCTCGCAGATTCAACGGCAGCGACAACGGTGCTTCAGCTTCGCCCTCAGCGATCACATCAATTGTGAATCCTTCCGGGTAATAGTCGCCCGCGGAACCGGCATTCCGCTTTTTGGCGGCAGCGTAACTCTTCGCGTCGGCCTTGCGCGTGCGCGCGAGGATTTCCTGTTGCATCAGCTTGAGCAGATTGCGCTGCCATTGCAATTTGCCGTTGTTGATCTTGAGCAGAACCAGGGCGCGCGGCGACCATTTGCCATAAACTTTCCAAAGCAAATACGATCCATCGGACGACCAACGTGACGGTGCGATCCCGCTATGGTTCAGGAACCCAGCCTTACCGGTTCCTCCATCAATTACGGCCAATGAGCGCCCAGTTTTTATTTCGACCAGCTTATTCTCGTGCTCGTTCTCGTCGAAGTGGTCGAAATCAAGCGGTACGAGGACGCCGTAACGGCCGTCCGGTGAAACGCTCGATTTCTCAACCCCGAAGCCTTCCGGGAACTGCTTCCCGACGATGCACTCATCCTCCGGGGTCTCATCCTCCGTAGCGACGATGAAAATTGCGAAGCTCGAAATGCCGACGCACAAGATCGACATCGGCCCTGTTATTTTCATGCGCGAGTTACGCCGTCGGTTCTTTTTCGGTCGGAGTCGATTTATCGCCCTCGATCTTATGCAAGCGCGCTTCCAACTCAGCGATGCGCGGTTCGTATTGCCCCAAAATGCGCGGCATGATGCCGGAAATCCGGCGCGCGCTGTAGATGCGGATGGCCAGATAAAGAACAAACATCGCGAAAATTCCGATGGAATAGAGCGGCTCGTGGCGCGCGAGCGCGAGATAAAGAAAAACCCCGGCCAGCGCCGCGCAATAAATTGATGTCCGTAGCAACGCGCTGGGAGCGCTTTTCCCCGATTCACGAAACCGGCTGACCATCGATCTTTCGCTAAGTGTTTTCCGTGGACTTGAGCCCGCAGGAGCGATCGACCGCGGTAGCAAGTTACAAACGCGCGTTGCCAAGCCACTTCGATTGACCTTGTCCGTGTTCAAAACTACTTTGTTCTCGCGTTCGCAAGCGCGACGCGAAATCGTGAAAAGCGTCCTTTTTGTTTGCACGGGCAATATCTGTCGCAGTCCGATCGCGGAAGGATTGTTTCGCCGTTTGCTCGGCAATCGCAAGGACATTGAGGTTGCTTCAGCGGGTGTGCATGCAGTCCGGGGCCAGCCGCCGAGTCTGTACGCAGTGCAGGTTTGCGAAACAGACGGCGTAAACATCGGCGATTTGCGGAGCCAGCCGCTCACGGCCGACCTGGTGGACCGCGCCACGCACATTTTCGCCATGACCGGCGCACATCTCGAAACGATTCACATGCTCTTTCCAAATGGCGCGGAGAAAACTTTTTTGCTCCGCGAATTTGAAGAGCCCGGCGCGACCGTCTGGCGCGACGTGCCAGATCCGATCGGCCTCGGCCGTGAAGTTTACGAAGATTGCGCGCGCACGATCAAAAATGCGTTGCCGAGCGTGCTCAGTTTCGTTGAGCAAAGCGAACTGGTTCCTCCTGGTGCGGCACGAAATCGCGGAATATCTTCGTACTCAATGAGCGATGTTTCGCGGCCAATTCAAACCAGCGTTGGGCCGACATCCTATGGCGGAAGCTCTTTTGAAGCGTTGCGCAAGGTTGATCCGGAAATTTACGACGCAATTCGGGCCGAAGAAAAACGCCAGCGTGAAAACATCGAGCTCATCGCCTCTGAAAATTTCACCAGCCGCGCGGTGATGGAAGCGCAAGGCTCATGTTTGACCAACAAATACGCCGAAGGTTACCCGAAGAAACGTTGGTATGGCGGTTGTGAAAATGTCGACACTGCCGAGCAGCTCGCGATCGATCGGGCTCTGCGATTATTCGGCGCGGAGCACGTCAACGTTCAACCGCACAGCGGCGCGCAGGCGAACATGGCGGTTTATTTCGCAGCGATTAAACCGGGCGACAAAATCCTGACGATGAATCTCGCGCACGGTGGCCATCTTACGCACGGGCATCCGGCGAATTTTTCCGGAAAGTTTTACCAAGTCACCCACTACGGAGTGGATGAAAAGACGGAAACGATCGATTACGACGCGCTCCAAAAACAAGCCGAGGAAGTCCGTCCAGTAATGATTACCGCCGGCGCGTCGGCCTATCCGCGCACAATTGATTTTCCGCGGCTGCGTCAAATCGCCGATTCCGTTGACGCAATTCTTTTTATCGACATGGCACACATCGCCGGACTTGTTGCGGGCGGGCAACATCCGAGTCCGATTCCGCACGCGCAATTTGTTACCACCACGACCCATAAAAGTTTGCGCGGCCCGCGCGGCGGCATCGTGTTGTGTCAGGAAAAATTCGCGAAGGCTATCGACTCAACACTTTTTCCTGGCGTGCAAGGCGGACCCCTCATGCACGTCATCGCTGCCAAGGCGGTTTGTTTTCATGAAGCGTTGCAGCCTTCGTTCCGCGATTATCAACGCCAGGTTGTGATCAACGCCAAGGCGCTCGCGGCCGGTTTAGCCAAGCACGGATACCGGATCGTTTCTGGTGGCACCGACAATCACCTCATGCTGGTCGATCTTCGTCCGAAGGAGATCAATGGAAAAGAAGCGCAGGAAGTTCTCGATCGTGCCGGCATCACCGTGAACAAAAACGCGATTCCTTTCGACACTTATCCGATCTTCAAACCGGGCGGCATTCGCGTCGGGACACCCGCCGTGACCACCCGCGGCATGAAAGAAGAAGAGATGCTCGAGATCGCCGACCTGGTCGCGGAAGCATTGGCGAACCGCAGCGACGAAGCAGCACTCGGGCGTGTCCGCGAAAAAGTGCGCGAGATGACACGGCGCTTTCCGCTGCCGGCGTAACCAATTCATTTTCGTCTTACCTAATCCGCGAAAACCGGCGTAATCTGCGGAGGCTCATGAACCGAGCGGCGGATCAATCGCAGGTGAATCCATTGCGCGAAGGCTTATCAACTCGCGCCGTGCCGCAACCGTGCAGCGTTGTCATTTTTGGAGCCACCGGCGACCTGACCCATCGCAAGCTGTTGCCGGCGCTTTACAATCTCGCCGCCGATGGCGAGCTGCCGCCTGCTGTCACCGTGATCGGATTCGCCCGTCGCGAAAAAAGTGACGCCGACTTCCGGCGCGAAATGGAAGAGGCGGTACGGAAATTTTCGCGCCAAACTGTGCGCGACGAAATCTGGAAAAACTTCAGCCAATCGATTTTTTATCATCAAAGCGACTTCAGCGACGAAGCCGGTTTCAAGAGCTTGGCGGAACGCCTGGACAAGATCGACAAGGAACGCGGCACACGCGGCAACCGGCTCTTTTATTTTGCGGTCGGGCCCGACCAATTCGAACCCATCCTGAAGCATCTCAAAGCCGTCGATTTGAACAAGGCTTGCGAAGGAAGTTGGGCACGCGTGATCATCGAAAAACCCTTTGGAAGCGATCTCGCCTCGGCGCGTGAACTCAACCGCGTGGTCAGCAATTCGTTCAGTGAGAACCAGACTTATCGGATCGACCATTTTCTTGGAAAAGAAACCGCGCAGAACATTTTAGTGCTCCGCTTTGCCAATGCCATTTTCGAGCCGCTCTGGAACACGCGCTACATCGACCACGTGCAGATTACCGCCGCGGAAACGCTCGGGGTCGAAGGACGCGCTGGTTATTACGAGGGCGCGGGTGCGTTGCGCGACATGGTGCAAAATCATCTGCTCCAATTGCTTTGTCTTGTCGCGATGGAAGCGCCGAGCGACTTGAGCGCCGACAGTATTCGCGACGAAAAAGTAAAAGTGGTCCATTGTCTGCGACGAATGACCACAGATGAAGTCGCGACGAATGTTGTCCGCGGGCAATACGCCGGAGGCGCGATCAATGGTCAGCCGGTTCCTGGCTATCGCAGCGAAAAAAACGTCAATCCAAAATCGATGACGGACACCTTCGTTGCGTTGCGACTGAACATCGAAAATTGGCGCTGGTGGGACGTGCCGATTTACATGCGGGTCGGAAAACGACTACCGAAGTCAGGCACGGAAATCTCGGTCCATTTCAAGAAGGCGCCGTTGGTTTTGTTCAACAAAGAGACCAACGAATCAAACGTGCTTGTGATTAGGATTCAGCCGGACGAAGGAATTTCGTTGCGGATGCAGGCGAAAATGCCGGGAACAAGTTTCCGGATCGAACCGGTAAAAATGGATTTTCATTACGGAACGTCATTCGGCAAAGCGAGTCCGGAAGCGTACGAGCGCTTGTTGCTCGACGCGATGAGCGGTGACGCCACCTTGTTCGCACGTCGCGACGAAGTCGAGGAAGCCTGGGCGTTCATCGACATCATCGAAAATGCGTGGTCGGCAAAAAAGACCGCGCCCGATCTTTTCCTTTATCCAGCGGGTTCATGGGGACCGGAAGCAGCGGACGAATTACTGGCACGCGACGGCCGCTCGTGGAGGAGGTTGTGAACCATGCCTGGGATCGCTGAAAATTATTCGTTAGGCCAATCGGTTGAAATCGGCAAGATCGACAAGGAGCTGAAAAAACTCTGGCGGGAGGGCGAAGGCGCTATAACCCGCGCCTCGCTGATCAATCTCGCCGTTTATAGCGAGAAGCCTGGTTCACTTGAGAAAAACACACAATTGATCGCGAGGATCGCGGAGAACCATGCCTGTCGCGCACTCGTGATCGGGGCGAATCGAAATTCGAAAGAGAACCGGGTCGAAGCCTGGGTCAACGCACATTGCCACGTCAGTCGCGCCGGGAACAAACAAATTTGTTCGGAGCAACTTTCTTTCTCGCTGGAAGGTCCATGCGTAAAACTCTTGCCGAGTATTGTCTTTTCCCATCTCGATTCTGATCTGCCGCTTTATCTTTGGTGGCAGGACGATTTTCCCGAACCGATGGACCCGCAACTTTGGGAGTGGGTCGATCGGCTGATTTTCGACAGCCAGACTTGGAGAGACTTTGGCGCGCAGATGCGGCTCGTCGAAACCGCTCAGCAGGAAGCGAAACAACGTATCGTGCTTTGCGATCTCAATTGGACGCGACTCGACAAGGTCCGCTACGCAATCGCGCAATTTTTTGATCATCCGGCGTCCCATCATCATTTTGGCAAAATCGAAAACCTCAACATCGATTATGCGCCTGGATTTAAATCGACCGCCCTGTTTTTGATTGGCTGGTTGGGTGCGCAACTAAACTGGAAGGTCAACCAGCCGGCACGCAACGGGAGCTGCAGGCTGGTGGATACGAATAATCGCAAGATCGACATCGAGCTGCGTCAGCGTGAAGGCGACCCAATCGGCGAGATCGCGATAAACTCGAGCGGCATTCAGTTCCGGGTCGCACCAGCGCAATGCGGGGACCTTCTCGAGATTTCGCGCAGCGGCGAGAATGAAACCGCGCTGCCGCAGTCCATGCCGGCGCAAAGCAACGACCCGGTCGATCTGATGACGCAAGAACTTCTGCGCGGCGGTCCGCACAGCGTTTATCTCCACGCGGTGAACTGCGTGCGCGAATTGCTCTAGGCGTTCGCGCCAAATGCCGGTCCGGCTCGGAGAAGGCGGCCAATCGCGAGTTGAAACGGAAATGAAATCGGCCCAGCCGAGCGAGCCGCAAATTACGACGACAGTTGAAAGTGCTCCGGGATCCTGGTCTGAGCCGGTCGCTGCGCCAGTGACTGTTTCCGCGTCGGGCGCAACCGCGAACCAAACCGAAAGCGAACCGGCACAGCCGTAACGCTAATCGCGCTTCACCGGGACCGGTTTTCCATCCGGTCCGAGTGCGACATAAGTGAAGACGCCGTTTGTCACTTTCACGCGCTCGCCCGTTCGATAACGCGTCACCCAAACATCGACACAAATTTTCATCGACGTGCGTCCGATTTTCTCAACCCAGGCGTAGCACGCGACGGTGTCACCCACGCGCACGGGATTAAGGAACGACATCCCTTCGATGGCCACGGTCACCACCCGCGACTTTGCCACTTTTCCAGCCAGGATCGCGCTGCCCAAATCCATTTGCGAAACCAACCAACCGCCAAAAATGTCGCCATCGCGATTAGTGTCCTTTGGCATGGCGATCGTTTGGATGACGAGCTCCCCTTGGGGTTGATCGGCCTCGGGCATTTGCGCGCAGGATAACGTTACAAGATCAACATGCAATCGCCGTAGCTGTAAAAGCGATAGCGTTCGCGGATCGCTTCTTGGTACGCTCGCAACAAAAATTCTCGGCCGGCGAAAGCGCTCACCAGCATCAGCAAGGTCGAGCGCGGCAGATGAAAATTGGTGACGAGAAGATCGACGTGCTGAAATCGATAGGGCGGATAAATGAAAAGATCGGTCGGCCCGGATTGCGCCCGGATCGGCGCGTTTGAAAACTTGACGGCTTTAAGCCGTCGAGTTTCGCGCGCGACCGTTTCCAAGACACGGACCGTGGTGGTCCCGATCGCCACGATCCGCAGCGCATTATCGATCTTAGCGGCGGCTTGCTTCGAAATTGAAAACGATTCGGCGTGCATCCGGTGCTCCGCGAGATTTTCGGAGTGCACCGGCCGAAAAGTTCCGGGGCCGACATGCAGCGTCACAAACACGTGCGGAATTTCGGATAAAATTTCGGCCGTGAAATGCAGACCGGCGGTCGGGGCCGCGAGGGCGCCCGGTGTTTGCGCAAAGACAGTCTGGTAACGCTCATCGTCGGCGGGCTCGCTTTCGCGGCCGATGTACGGCGGCAACGGCATCGACCCGTGCGCATAAAGATCGACATCCTCGGCCAAGGCGACGATCCGTTCGCCACCAGGCAGGATCTCTTCGACGTGCATTGGCACGTTGTCGATCTTTGGCGTCGCGCTGAGTCGCATTTTGCGGCCGGGCTTGACCAAACATTTCCAACGCGTCGGTCCGAGTTTTTCCAGAAACAAAAACTCGACGCCGTGGTCGTCAGAAAATCTGCGCGCAGCCAGAACGCGGGTGTTGTTGAGGACAAGCAAGTCGCCCGGCCGCAAAAAAGTTTTCAGATCGCGAAACTGTCGATGTTCAATTGTCTGTGAGTCGCGATGCAGCACCATCATGCGCGACGCGTCCCGCCGCGGCAGCGGCCGCTTGGCAATCAGCGCTTCGGGCAGCGGATAATCGTAGTCGCTCAGCTTCGAGCTCATTGGTGCATCATCAACTCCGAAAGCTTTCGCGAGTCAAAATCATTTGCCGATTCGCGCAAAACTTCACAATATGCGGGTGATGCAATTTCTGCAGGCGCTTGAAACGGCTCTGCAAACCCTCGAGCGCATGCGCAACGAAAGCGCGCATCGCCCGTGCGCAACGCGAAGCGCGCTCGATGCACTGAACCAAATCGCGCCGGTGCGTGAAAACTTGTTGGAGGACCACGCGCCACCCGCCACGCGGAAGCAAAACGAAGGCGGGTCATCTTCCAAAAATGATTTGGGGCGCGTCTCTGTTTGCACCAAATGTCCAAACCTCGCGAGCTCGCGGACGCAGACAGTTTTCGGCGTCGGGAATCCCGATGCCGAGATCATGTTCATCGGAGAAGCGCCAGGCGCAGACGAAGACGCCCAAGGCGAGCCGTTTGTCGGTCGCGCGGGCCAACTGCTCACCAAAATTATCAAAGCGATGGGGTTCGCACGCGAAGACGTTTACATCGCCAACATTCTCAAGTGCCGGCCGGACCTGCCGGCCGGTTCGTTCGGAAATCGCGCACCAACGCCGCGCGAGATGCAAACGTGCCGGCCGTATTTGATGGAACAGATCGGCATCATCCGGCCGAAAGTAATTGTCGCGCTTGGCGCGGTGGCGGTGGAAGGACTTCTTGGAACGCGCGCGCCGATGCGCGATCTACGCGGGCGCTGGGATTTGTTCAACGGCACGCCCTTGATGGTCACTTATCATCCGGCATACCTGTTGCGAAACCAATCGCTGTTGGAAAAACGCAAGGTTTGGGAAGACATGATGCAAGTTCTGGATCGGCTCGAAAAACCGATCAGCGAAAAGCAGCGAAATTATTTTTTATAAGCGTTTGCGGGCGATTGAGGTCAATCCACTTGCATCAAAAGCGTAAGCATTGAGGCGAACGTCCAAGATTAAAGGGTAACACTATTGGATGCACTAGCTGGGAGCGTAATCGCCTCTACCTAGATAACTCGCGATACAACGAGTCGATCTGCGACCGCCCGCCGAATCCGAAAATTAGTGACGCGACGATCGCCCGCACTTCCTTTCGCGGGACTTTGATATGTCGATGTAAAGCGGTTGCGCCGGCGTTGCGCAAAAGCGCAAGTGTGCGCGCGCCGATCAGTCCAGGAAGTGCTGTCGCGACACGGACCCGGCGATTTCGAATCGCGTTGGCGTATTGTAATCCGGCCTCGATCCCCCGCTCCGCTTTCTCGCGCCATTTGCGATAGATTGGCTGAAAGCGTTCCGGTTCGCGCAAAATTTGGGAAGGCTCCATCGCGGCCACGGCAAGTTCTTCGTTTGGAAAATAACACCGGCCCG
>WNGJ01025621.1_pt1 | contig 10630 bp, 11 predicted proteins | sample 5400611 | NCBI WGS metagenome assembly WNGJ01 (sample SAMN13153375, study PRJNA577476) | soil metagenome | isolation source: 40 cm soil or saprolite under Garry oak tree replicate 1 | place: USA:California | collected 2016-06-15
ACCATCGTCACCGATGTGACTTCAGACATGCCGATGTTCCGTGAGGAAACGTTCGGGCCAGCAGCCGCAGTCATTCATGCACGGGATACGGAGCACGCGATCGAGTTGGCCAACGATTCGGTGTTCGGCCTGAGTTGCAATCTGTGGACACGCGATATAGAGCAGGCTCGTCGCCTCGCTTCCCGCATTGCGGCGGGTAGCCTTTTTATCAATGGGATGACCGCATCCGATCCCCGTCTCCCCTTTGGGGGGATCAAACGCAGTGGCTATGGGCGCGAACTCTCCTGGTTTGGCATGCGCGAATTTGTGAATATTCAGACCGTGTGGATCGGTCCCAAGGTAGAAAATGTGCCGACACAAGCGGCCAGCGAATAGCGGGAGAAGCAGGAGAGCAACGTTCTGGGATCAACCGATCTAGCTGTTGAAAAAATAAGAGGGAACTATTGAGGAGGCCTGGTCGTGCTTTGTCAGTTTTGAGGTGCAGGAGGGCCAGAAGCTCTCCTATCACTTCGATGGCGCTCGGTGACCTGAAGCAATCCTTCCTGCTCATTCTCGCTCAGGATGACTGCGGTGGCTCGCTTGGGCATCGGCGTTTTCTTCCCCTTTGTTTTACCCTCCCATTCTATCATGGATGTTTCTCTGCCTCAGTGTACTAGCCACTTTTCGTCTTCTTGGCGCAGGATTTCGTTTGAAGTGTGTTACCATGAGGGCAGGACATCGATTTTCCCCTTTGATTCTGCGTTGCTTTGAGCCAATCATTTCGGCTTTTCTCTCACAAAGCTTTGTTTCTGTCCTCAATACTGACATACCCCTACTTACCTGAGAATGTGATCTTCGTGTGACATTTTCTGCCAACACCGAGAGAAGTCTGTGACAGAAGGGAGCTATACTGAGCAACAGAAAAAGTACTTCATACGCAGACCACTTATCGGTAAGAAAGGTAAAAGAGATGACAAACGTTCAGGCAATACTGCAACGCGACAGGATAGAATCGTCTTTCGTTGCAGAGCTTAAGGCAAAATCCACACAGGAACTTCGACGTTTCATGTCCGGTGCATGGACGGCGTCGATTCTCTCCCCTGAGGCAATCGAGGATCTCTACCAAATTCTACAGCAGAAGGAAGCCTCTTCGCTAGATGGGACGGCAGAGGACTTCGTCGAGATGGCTCAGGACTGAGAACAAACGGTGGAGCAGCTTCTGCCTACCTGTAAGCTCCACCAGGTAACCGGTCCGCTCTTTTGACATGCAGCACTTCTGTCATGAGACGTCGCAGGCTTTTCCAAGCGGAAAACGGGTGACGCTCGACTCCCTCCATGGGGTGATCCAGAAAAAAGCGAACCATCTCGCGACTGGCGTTCGGACCCCGAGGATCCGTGAACGATCCGCCTGGACTGCCACCTGACCAGGCATGTCCCAATCCGTTGACTTTCCAATAGGATTGCACATCTCTCCCGCCATCACCTTTCCAGGTAAACACGCTCGCAGAAAGCATGCTCGGATGCTGCTCTTCCTGGACGGTATCGGGGTGGTGAAAGTCGCTCGTGTAACTCCCGTGCGCTGCGAGTTGATCGGTATACATCCATTGCTGCACCGTCTGGTCGCCGTTGATTGGAGTGACCGTCGTATCATGCGTCCCGTGAAACACAATCAGCGGAACAACACGGGCAAAGTGTTTCATGGCTGCATAAGCAACGTTTCCTTGCTGGAAAGGGTCAGGACCACCCCGGCGCATCGCCTTCAAGGCACGCTCGAGTGTCGTTGCTGCTTGATACTCGAGTCCTGAATGCACTCCGACTGCCGCGAAAAGATCGGGGTATGTGGTACCCAGTACGACCGCCATGGCTGCCCCAGCCGAGAGGCCCGCCACATAGATGCGGCGGGGGTCAATCGTCCAGTGGACCGTGTCCTGCTGCATGCTTTGAACGATTCCAGCAATGCTTGCGGGTTCCCCACACTCACGGACTTGATGCGCAGGATCAAACCAGTTCCAACAGCTGTGGAGGTTATATCTGTTCGTTTGTTGCGGATAGACCACTATGAAACTGTATGCTTCCGCCAACACATTCATGGCAGTGCCGACAGCAAAGTCAGTTGCTGTCTGCCCACAGCCATGTAACATGACGAGCAGAGGGACAGGTGACCCGACGGAAGAGGTTTGAGGGGTAAAGACGAAAGATGGACGACTATCAACGAGTCCAGGGGATGTGTACTGCTGCACACTCTCGCTCCTTGCTTGAGACGATTCTCTGGCTCCCTTGATTCGGGATACTTGCACTGACTGAAAAGGGCCGGTGCTTGCGCTCCGACCCAAGACAACAGCACTCCATGCTCCCCTACTTGGTCTGTGCCTGTCGGGTTGCCTTCGGGGTTACCGCTACGCCCTCTCGCGTGCTCTGTTGCGCGGCCTCAACCTCTCGCCCCGCTGCCGACCCGGCAGTTTCTAACACCTGCTGGTAGTAGGAAAATGGGGCAGTCAGGAAATCAACGAACGCGTTGAATGACCCACGAGCCACTGTCTGGAAAGCCTCTTGTTGCCTCCTCGACAGCTTTGCAAGGGTTTGCGCCAGGTCACGAGTGCTCTCTCCATGTGCCTGGAGTACCTCAGTACCATTGGCAAGCATACTCTGCATAAACTTCACATTCCGCTCCTGGGCTGCAAGTGCTGTATTCACAACAGTCTGCAATACTGCTTGCTGAGGCTTCTGCTGCTCTACCAGCTCTTGTATCAGATGACGGGTGTCTTCGGCATAACTTTTCAGTACCTCAATGCCGTTTTCAAGCGTAATCTGGGCATACTGCATATTTCGCTCCTGGGTTGCAACAGCGCTATTGACAATTGCCTGGTTTGCCTCTTGAATAGATGTCGTCATATCCCGTGTCGCCTCATGTACGTTGTTGTCTGTCATTGTTTTTCCTTCTCTTTCTTGCGTTACATTGCAACGCTCGACTACTAGATCCTATGCTTCCTCGCTTGAATGAGATAGCATCGTTCTCTTCAAGAAGGATATGTGTTGGCATCATTTCTCCTTCAAACGGTTGCTCTCTCTGAGCGGGTCTTGAATTTCATGGTTTGTTGCAGCCCTGCTTCACAGGACCGGAATGTGGATTGGTTACGCCATCTGTTCGGTCAGCTTTCCGGTTTTCACAAGCCAACGAACAAACTCCAGGCGACGATAGGTTTCAGACATATGATTCTGCTTGTTTTCAGCGTATGCTCGCTTGAGTTTCTCTAAGCGCTCAATTTCTGACGCAGTGAACTCAGTCTGGTATACCATGTCAGAAGTTTCTTGGTGATCCATAGTTTACTCCATTTGAACGATGAGGAGAGATTACGCACCCATCCTCCATCTGAGATCTGAGTGCGTCGGTTTGATTGCCACAGCCGCTCACTCTGGTCTTGCATGGATACTCTTCAAAAGAGGAACTGACCTCGCACACTCCCCTTTGGCACCGGAGCCACTCATGTCACTGCGCCTTTGCATACTGTATATCGTGAATAAGCATCTATATGCATTTTACATCTATATGCATGATTTGTCAAGTGCTGATGGTCTGAAATCCAGGGCAAACGCATCAAGCTCTTCCCGGTTCAAGTGGCTCTCTGTGCAGATATTCTCCGCCGTGATGCCCATATGGCAGTCGTGAAACGCATCCCACAAGCCATCCCGGATCATCGAATCCACGAGTTGGCCATCTCCCATGCGATAGCCAAAGCGCGCCTGCTCGACCAGGTAAGGCGCTCGGCTCATACTCTCCATGCCGCCGGCACGACAATGTCCGCATCACCCAGTTTGATGGCCTGGGCTGCCAGGATGACCGCTTTCAGGCCGCTGCCGCACACTTTGTTGATCGTCAGTGCAGGTATCTCCACAGGTAACCCCGCGTTGATCGCCGCCTAGCGCGCTGGATTCTGGCCGATCCCTGCCTGCAGCACATTGCCCATGATCACTTCATCGACCTGAGCGGGCTTGAGGTCGGCTCTCTCCAAGGCCGCCCGAATACAAATCTCGCCGAGCTTCGTGGCCGGCACTTCGGCCAGACCTCCGCCATACGTGCCGATCGCGGTGCGCACTGCGCTCACAATGACTGCTTCTTGCAATTCAGCCATACCGATGTGCTTCCTTACTTGTTGCTGAGGTACAATGTGTCTTATTGATGAGTGAGAGGTGCCGTAACGTGCACCTCTCCTCGCTTACATATAAATGCCACCATTAATGTTGAGTGTCTGACCGGTGATGTAATCCCCGTCGACAATCAGGTAGCGGACTGCACGCGCTACCTCCTGGGGTGTCCCAACACGCTTGAGGGGGATACGCTGGAGAATGGCCTCCTTCACTTTGTCCGGCACGCTGCTATACATCTCGGTCTCAATGAACCCGGGACAAATCGCATTCACCGTGACATTCGAGCGAGCCAGTTCCAGAGCGGCCGTTTTGGTAAAGCCGATGATGCCAGCCTTGGCGGCTGAGTAGTTGGCTTGCCCGAAATTGCCCGCTTGCCCAACAAACGAACTGATGTTGATGATCTTTCCACTCTTTTGCCCTGTGAAATACGGCAGAGCGGCTTTGAACGTATAGAAGTAGCTGTTCAGGTCCACCTGAATCACGGTATTCCATTCTTCGACACTGAGATTCTTCAGTGAGCGATCGATGTTGATGCCTGCATTATTGACAAGCACATCGATGCGGCCAAGGCGCTGCACTGCCTCCTCGATGAGCGAGGCTGCCTGAGCCGCATCGGAGACGTTTGCTCCAATCGCCACCGCCTGCGGTGATCCATGCCCCCTGAGCCACTGCGCTAGTTCCTCGGCCGACTCTTTGCTGCGGGCATAGTTCACGACGACCTGTGCTCCACTTTGCCCCAGTTCAAGAGCAATCGCACGTCCTATGCCCCGGCCGGCACCAGTGACAACGACCACAGCACCCTCCAATGTTGTCATATCTTCCTTCTCCTTTCGAAATGTGGGCCAACGGACCCTCCTTGAACCTCCCCTCCCTCCATGGGGCGAGGAAAACGCATGTACTCTTCAGCTTTTCGTCGAGAGCTGTCCTGGCACCACAGTGAGCGGTGCGGATCGCTGCAACGTATTCCCAGAGCCGACGCCAATCATGGCGACGTCAAACTGCCTCTCTGCTTCTCCTTTGCGTTCTCACACATTTCTCCCCAGAGATCATCACGTCTCCTAACCCAGCACACTGTACGGGTTCTGCAGCAACTGCTTGACCTCCTGGAGGAAGCGGGCGACCGTTGCTCCAGAGAGAATACGATGGTCGGCCGACAGGGTGACCGTCATCAGGTCGCGGATCACTGGCTGTCCATCCACAGGAACGAATAGCTTGCGTGTGGCTGCTACTGCCAGAATGGCGGCTTGCGGGGGATTGATGACTGCAATGAAGTTGGAGGCATCCATCATACCCAGATTCGAGACCGAAAAGGTCCCGCCCTCCAGATCGGCGGGAGCCAGCTTGTTAGCTCTGGCCCTGGCGATCAGCGCCTTGGCCTCACGTGCAATGGTGCGAACCCCCTTAGTATTGGCATCGCGGATCACCGGCACCACCAGCCCGGTCGGGGCGTCGACGGCCATGCCAACATGGATATGTTTGTAGCGGACGAAATGATCATCCTTGAGAGAACTATTGACCTCGGGGAACTTTTCGAGGGCGAACGCGCAGGCCTTCACGATCAAATCATTCACGGTGACCTTGACGCCTTCTTCGCCGATGTTTGCGTTGAGGGTCTGGCGCATGGTCAGCAGATCCGTCATATCAACCTCGCTGCTGACATAGAAGTGCGGAATGGTCTGTTTCGACTCGGTCAGGCGGCGTGCGATGAGCAGCTGCACACGTGAGAGCTTCACCAGCTCAGCTTCTTGTTGTTGCGGTGAAGTGGGGGATGGAAACTCCTGTGGAGGAGCTGCTGTAGTGGGAACAGGCGCGGGAGGAGCACCGCTTTGCTCAAGCACATCTTCAATATCATCGCGCACAATGCGGCCACCAGGGCCAGTCCCCTGCACCTGGCTCAGATCAATGCTATGCTCTTCAGCCATTCTACGGGCCAGGGGAGAGGCTTTGATCGCTTTCCCACTCTCATTCCCAGCGCTGCTGGAACTCATACTCTGAATGCTTGCGCCCTGCCCCGTCGTACTTTCGGCTACAGTCGGAACCGCAACTGCAGGCCTTTGTGCGGAAGTCGTCGCTGCTCCAGTACTCTGGTCTCCAGCACCGCTACCGATACGAGCCACGGCCTGTCCAACGGGCACCGTTTCTCCCTCCTGGACCAGCACTTGTTGCAGGGTCCCCGTTTCATATGCTTCCAGGTCCATGGTAGCCTTATCCGTCTCGATCTCTGACTTCAGCCAGCGTGCAATCGTCCCCTCTTGCATGGTATCGCTGAGCCGAGGCATGGTTATGTCGCTCATTGTTTTGCTCTCCTCCGACGTGGTGCAAGTTCGTTGATGGCTTCTAGTAGCTGCTTGGAGCCTGTGAGCGTTGCCAGCTCCAGGGGTTTCGAGTACGGCAACGGTACTTCCAGGCTTGCTACACGTTTGATTGGTGCGTCCAGATCATCAAATGCCTCTTCCTGCAACGTTGCTGCAATCTCTGCGCCAATCCCATACGAACGCCAGTCTTCCTCAAACACGATGGCTCGATTCGTTTTCTTGACCGACGTCAGGATGGTCTGGTGATCGAGCGGGCGCAACGAGCGCACATCCACGACTTCGATGCTCAGGTTGTGCTCTTGCTCCATGCGATGAGCCACATCCAGGGCTACAGCCGCCATGCGTGAGTAGCTTATGACCGTCAGGTCTGTTCCCTCTTTCGTCACCTTCGCCTGTCCAATCGGGACCGTGTAGTCAGCAGGGGGTTCTTCACCCTTCACATTATACAGCGCGAGGTTTTCAAGAAAGATGACCGGGTTGTTGTCACGCACAGAGGTTCGTAGCAGCCCTTTTGCATCGGCTGGTGTCGATGGAGCAACCACTTTGAGACCGGGGACATGTGCAAACCAGACTTCCAAATTTTGCGAGTGGGTTGCCGCAAGCTGCTGACCTCCACCGCCCGGGGTACGAATGACCAATGGAATCGGACACTGTCCACCAAACATAGCATAGATTTTCGCCGCGTGATTGACGATCTCGTCCATGGCAGGGACGATGAAATTGATGGTCATGATTTCTACAATCGGGCGTAACCCAAGCATAGCAGCACCCGTAGCCATACCGACAAAGCCATTCTCCACAATGGGCGTGTCTACCACCCGTTTAGGGCCAAATTCCCTCAAAAGTCCAGCTGTGATCTTATACGAGCCCTCGAAATTGCCGATCTCTTCGCCCAGCAGGAACACGGTGTTATCACGCATGAGTTCTTCACGCAGACCGTCATGCAATGCCTGTCGATAGGTGATCTCTGCCATGCTCACGCTCCTTTCGCCGCTGCTTCATCGGGTGCATAGACATACTCCTGGAGACCCTGCATGAACGCTTCCACCGAAGGATAGGGGCTTTCATCGGCAAACGTGACCGCCTCGTCAACAGCTCGCTGGACGCGTTCTTCAATTTCATGGACACCGCTCTCGTCGAGCAGACCAGCTCCCATAAGACGTTGAGCAAACGAGGTGATCGGATCGGCGGCACGCGCTTGCTGCACTTCCTGTTTGTCCCGATAGCGATCAGGGTCTACTACGGAGTGGCCACGAAAGCGGAAACTGACCGCTTCCACCAGACTCGGTTCGTGCTGTTCGCGAGCCAGCCTGGCCGCATCACGAACAGCATCACGAACAGCCAGGACATCAGTGCCATCCACACGCCAACTGGCCATATCGTAGGCACACGCCTTGCGGTAGATCTCACTCACCGCTGATCCCTTTTCTACACGCAGCCCCATGCCATAGAGATTATTCACGACGAAGTAGACAATGGGCAGTTGATAAATTTTGGCGAGATTGAGCGATTCGTGGAAAGCCCCGTTATTGGTGGTGCCTTCACCCATCTGGCAAGCCACGACCTCGTGGGAACCCCGGTAGGCCACAGCAAAGGCCGCTCCCGTAGCCAGAGGAATCTGTCCTCCCACAATCGCATAGCCACCCATGAAGTGACGATGCAGGTCAAACAAATGCATAGAACCACCGCGCCCACGAGAGCAGCCAGTGTCCTTGCCAAATAACTCCGCCATCACAGCTCCCGGGGTAATGCCACGGCCAATCGCATAGCCATGCTCCCGATAGTTTGTGTAGACGTAGTCGTCAGGCTCGAGACCTGAACAGAAACCGACCACTGTCGCCTCTTCTCCGAGGTTGAGGTGACAATACCCGCCAATTTTGGCTTTGGTGTACATCTCCCCCGCTTTCTCCTCAAAGCGGCGAATGAGCATCATCTGGTGATAGTAGCTGAGCAACATATCGCGGTCTTCCCCCTCAGGGATAGGGGCCTGTTCCTGCTTGTGGGAGGATGCAGCGCCTTGCGCATCTGCTTGCTGCTTGCTTTTGCTTTTCGTGTCCACAGTGTACTTGATCCTTTCGTATCACGGGCCTCGCAGGAGCGAAACCCATCTCCTCCAACGAGAGCGAGAGAGGAGGACGTTGGTACAACCAGCCGCTTATGATCCCGGAGACTGCTGCTCGAACGAAGCAGCCACCTGTTTTGCTCCACAGCGGGGGCAGCGCTCCGGCTGTTCCTCGCTATGCACCATTTCCCCACACACAGGACACACCCAACGCAACGCCACCTCTTTCACCAGGTCGGCACGGCTGACAATGCCAACTAACTTTCCCTGGTCAAGCACGGGTAAGCGCTTGATGCGCTCGTGCACGAGCAGATGGCTCACCTCTTCCAGCTCGGTATCTGGCGTCACGCTGATGACCCCACGGGTCATAATCTCACCGACGGTCTTCCCCTCTTTCCCAATGACATCGTACTCGGTCACCACCCCCACCACGACCTGGTCGGCGTTGACGACGGGCAGGCCGCTAATGCGGTGCTGCGCGAGCAGGCGTGCCGCCTGTTGTTTGCTCTGGTCTTCTGTGATCGTGACCACCCGGGTCGTCATGACATCTTCAGCTTTCACGTGTGGTAATTCCTCCTCAATGGCTAATCTTGATTCAGTGTCTCTTGCATGGCAGGAACGGAAACCATGATGCCTTCGTAGATGAAATCGCTGCAAGAACGAGCAACGAGCTGCGCATCGACGTGCAAGCAGGCGACTCCGCTGTCCATCGCCGCTTGCGCGACGGCAGCAGCTAGCGCAGGAGCCACCTCGTAATTCATAGCCAGCGGGATAATCTGGCCCTCCTGCAAGTCGTGCTCACTTACCAGTGAGGCCAGGCGTTCCGCTGCCGCTAGTTTCATTTCCGTATTGACGAGGCGAGCCCGTACATCCAATGCACCGCGGAAGAGTCCAGGAAAGACCAGGGAATTGTTCACCTGGTTGGGGTAGTCCGAGCGCCCCGTTGCCACCACGCGAGCACCCGCTGCCTGCGCTGCTTCAGGCAGAATCTCTGGATCAGGATTGGCAAGGGCAAAGACAATCGCTTGCGGCGCCATCGTTTGCACCATTTCTGCTGAGAGGATGCCTGGCGCAGATACGCCGATAAAGATATCGGCGCCCGCAATTGCCTCGGCAAGTCCACCACTGCGTTGCTCGGGATTGGTACGCGCTGCTAGTGCTTCCTGCATGGCCGTCATGCCGTCCAGTCCTGGCCGCAGGATACCAAGACGATCGACCAGCAAGAGCTTGCCGATGCCCCACTCTAACAGCAGATTCGCAGTAGCAATGCCAGCAGCTCCTGCCCCCACCAGCACAGCGGTTACCTCTTGTTTCACTTTGTTCACCAGGTGCAAGGCGTTCATGATGCCGGCCAGGATCACAATCGCTGTCCCATGCTGGTCGTCGTGGACAACCGGTATAGCAAGTAGCTTACTCAAACGCTCTTCCACTTCAAAGCAGCGAGGGGCGGAGATATCCTCCAGGTTGATGCCCCCAAAGGCCGGAGCGATGCGCTGCACGGCCGCGACAATCTCATCCACATCTTGCGTTGCCAGGCAGATGGGATAGGCTTCGAGGCCAGCAAAGGTATGAAAGAGGATGGCTTTGCCTTCCATCACCGGAAGGGCTGCACGCGGGCCGATGTTTCCGAGCCCAAGCACCGCACTGCCATCGGTCACGACTGCCACGCGATTGCCCTTGCCGGTATAGTCAAAGACGGCATCTGGTCGGGAACTGATCTGCTGCGTGGCTTCGGGCAGCCCAGGGTGTAAGTAGAGTGAACTGAGCGTGAGTGAATCGCGAATGGGGATCTTCGGCTTGATTTCCAACACCCCTTGATAGCGCTTGTGCAGTTCGAGTGCATGCTCGGAGAGATTCGTATACTGGTGGGTTGGCGGAGGTATGGGTCGATGTCCCTCATAAATGGTGGTCAGCACTTCCCGTTCGATCTCTGCCGGATCCCTCTCGTCACGAGCCACGCCACTGAGCTGTGCCGCCTGGGCAACCGCTCGTGCGATGCGCGGAGCCACAGCATACTCCATGACCGAGGGTACCAGGTACGCTGGGGAAAGATCGGCTGCTTGCACCAGATCAGCCAGTGCCTGCGCCGCCGAAAGCAGCATCTGCTGGGTGATGGCTGTGGCGCGGA
>WNGJ01014493.1_pt1 | contig 10629 bp, 10 predicted proteins | sample 5400611 | NCBI WGS metagenome assembly WNGJ01 (sample SAMN13153375, study PRJNA577476) | soil metagenome | isolation source: 40 cm soil or saprolite under Garry oak tree replicate 1 | place: USA:California | collected 2016-06-15
GCGTAGGGACAATGGGTGGTGTGGCGGATGGGTGGGGGCCTTGTGCTTGTCCTGGTTGAGGAATCGAGCAAGCATGCAGGACAAGCACAAGGCCCCCGCCTCCACTCCACACCGCCCATTGTCCCTACGTCAAACCCAATCATTACTCCTTGACTGTAAAAGGTTATGGTCTTGCTAAGCCCCAGCGTTCGCGCAAGCGCCGCTCAAGGGGGGCAAAGATCAGCATGTCGATGCCGACTCCGACAACGATGATCAAGACCATCACTGATACCACTTGCGATGCGTCGTTGAGGTCGCGCCCGGTATTGAGCAGATTACCCAGGCTTACCGTGAAGTAAATTAACTCACCGGCCATGAGCGAGCGCCAGGCGAATGTCCAGCCCTGCTTCAAGCCGTTGATGATAGCCGGCATGGCCGCTGGCAGCACCACCTGTGCGGCAAGCGCCACTCCGCGAGCGCCCAGGTTGCGGGCTGCTTTGAGATAGACCGGAGGTGTATTCTTGATACCGGCATCTACTCCGAGCGTGATTGAGAAAAGCGCGCCCATGACGACCACAAAGATGATCGCCTGGTCGTCCAGGCCAAACCAGAGGATGGCGAGAGGCAGCCAGCACACGCTGGGTAAGGCCTGCAGACCGAGGACGAGCGAACCGACTGTCTCTTCGAAGATGGGATAGCTTCCAATCAGCAAACCAAGCACCATGCCGACCACAAGGGCAATGACATATCCAACCACCAGTCGCTGCAAGCTTGCAAGCGTAGACTGGAGGTAGAGGCCGTTTTGGAAACCGCTGACCAGCGAGTTGAATACCGCGAGCGGGCCTGGGAACAGGTAATCAGGCCAGATGGCAAGGCTGGCAAGTAGTTGCCAGAGAACCAGCAAAAGGATGTAGAATACCGTGCGCCGTGCCCACTTTGTCAGAACTGAAGAGTTCACGCTCAGTCGTTTTGTGGGTGCGCTAATTGCTTTTGCCATTGGCTATCTCCTGTTCATGTTCGCCCATCGCCTCATGTAGGACAGTCATGATCTGGGCCGCCTGATCAACTAGCAGGTGATTCTCCAACGAGCGCGGGCGGGGCAGGTCGATAGAAAACTCGCGCACAATGCGCCCTGGCCTCGGTGAGAAGACCAATACGCGGTCACCGAGCGCCACGGCCTCACGCACGTTATGCGTCACAAACACGATGGTCTTGCGAGTTGCCGACCAGATGGATTCTAATTCAGCGTGTAGGCGATCACGGGTCAGCGCATCCAGTGCGCCGAACGGTTCGTCCATGAGCAATATGGCCGGGTCGATGGCCAGCGCTCGCGCAATGGCGACGCGCTGGCGCATCCCGCCAGAAAGTTGGTGCACGAAGCTGCGCTCGAACCCTTTGAGATGCACTAGCTCTATGAAGTGCCTGGCCAGGGCTGCCCGCTCCTTTGCGTGCTTCCCTGTCTGGCGCAGCCCGAACTCGACATTGCGCTGAACATCGAGCCAGGGGAAGAGCGCGGCTTCCTGAAACAGGAGAACCCGGTCGGTACCTGGCCCGCGCACTTCTTTGCCATTGGCTATGATTGTGCCGCTGCTGGCAGCTTCCAGCCCGGCGATGATACTCAGCAGGGTTGACTTGCCGCAGCCACTTGGGCCGAGCAGGCAGATGAACTCACCGGCGGCTATGTCCACGTTCACCGGGCGCAGGGCTTCGACGCTCCCTGCGCGGCCAACGAAGGTCTTACTCACACCCTCGATCTTGAGGGGGATACCACCGGGCGCTGGCTGGTCATTGCCCGCGGTTTGCTCAATACGCTGCTCGTTACTCAACGTTAACTGGCGAAACATGTACTGTATCCTCTCTACTTCACTGATTGCGTTATGGGCCCTGTACTGTAGCCAGTCCTTTGGACGCGAGTACCTGGTTAAGCAATCCAAGGTTGTAAATGCCGCTCAGGTCAGGCTTACTGGTGCCCAGAAATCCCAGGGAGTATGCTCTGTCTGCCGACTGCGTCAACGTGGTGGTCAAGGGATCGTAGGTGATGGTAAGGTTGTTGAAGGCAATATCAAGCTCATTGGTCAGCATCCCTTTACCGGTGATGCGCTTAATTTCGCTGTTGATGATACTCTTGGCGCTGTCAGGATTGCTGAGAATCCACTGCACGGTATCGACATGGGCCTGGAGGAACTTGTTGACCAGGTCGGAGTGCTGATCCAGGAATGCTTTGCGTACCACGATATCGGTGGTCACAAACTGTCCATTGGACCATAGTGTGCGTTCATCAACGAACACTTTCCCCTTTCCTTCGACTACCATGCGTGTTGCCCAGGGTTCGGGTACCCATGCGCCATCAATCTTCCCCTGTTTGAACAGCGACAAAATGGTGGCGTTATCAGTAGGCTCGATCTTCACGTTGCCACCTTTGTCAACGGGGGCAAGATTGTTCTGCTGGAGATAGTAGCGCAGGGCAACATCCTGTGTTCCGCCAAGCTGTGGCGTGGCGAATGTCTTGTTCGCCAGGTCTTTGGGCGTTTGAATATGCTCATTCGATTGTACGACAAACAGTGCGCCGCCGCTGGATGCGCCAGCGATGATGCGCAGCGCCGTACCATGGCTTTTCACGTAGCCGTTGATTGCCGGATTAGGGCCAACGTAGCCAATATCGATAGAACCGGCAAAGAGCGCTTCGATTAGTGCGGGACCAGCGTTGAAGTTTTTCGTCTCCAGCTTCACGTTTGAACCAAGGGCATTCTGAAATGTCCCACGCGCCACGCCTACAATCGCTGCTGCGTGGGTCAGGTTGGGGAAATACCCGAGATTGACAGTGATCGGTCCATTGTTGTTGCTGCTTGATGACTGCGAGCCGCATCCCACCAGGGCAAGAGCCAGCATCACCGCGAGCGCAAGGACTCGAGAACAAGAAGCCAATCGTGTCTGCATCAGATCATTCTCCTTTTTGTGCTTGATAAACACAACATATGGGAACGTAATGTTCGATTACTGTGCTTACTCAACTTTTGCTGGAGCTTCGCTGCGAATTGCTTCCACCTCATCGTAGTAACGAAACTTTCAATTGTAACTTCAGTTACATTTGAATTGACCGAAGTATACCTGACGGACAAAGAAAAGTCAAGGGTTTGAAAAATGTGCTGTAAATTTGCTAAAATTGGCAAAAACATGCCCGGTAATCACAGCACTGGAAATTTATTTGTAACTAAAGTTACAAACTATGTGTACGTTTCAACAAGGTACTACTGCCTGGAGTGGTTCCTATGTGGGGCAACCGAGGGGAGAGGAAAACCCCACCATAGGAACAAGACAAAAGAAAGGATGGGTTTGCTCCTTAACTTGCTGTAAATATCCGATACGTTAGGCGTTGGCAATTTAACGTGCTTTTTGAAACCTTGGCTTCATTAGGTAAACAATAACATAATAAAACCATGCTTTCAAGTTATTTAATACATAATATTTGGTTATCAAAGATATTGATATAGATGACATAAAAAGCATTCCAAAGGGTTATAAAACACATGCTCTTATGTTATAATCAACAGTAGAGTATGGCCCTTGAGTATAAGCGGAACGAAAAACAACCTTGCCGAAAACATACATCTTTCGATTCACAAAGGAAACAAAACCCTCCCGCCGTGAAAAATGCGAATCGAAAAATATGTGGCTGAGTGCTGAGTTCTCTCCTTGCAGTTTATGAAAGCTCCGATAGAAGATGGAAAAGGGAATACGTTTCCTTTCCCTGTGTTGAAACAGGACTACAGGAGGGGAGAAATCGCGCCTCTAGACGCATGTCAGGTGAGCCTGATGGGGATATACTTGCGTTATCACTTGTGCGAAGGCAAGAAAATCGGCGTCTTTCACCAAAGGAATTAGAAAGGAATATAAGATGAAATTATCTCTATCTCATTCAGAACAGGTACCAATGCATACCGCTCTCAAATTCCAGCGCATGAGCCTGGCGGCCTGCATCATCCTCGCGCCGCTCTCGATCTCGCTCTACCTCGTCACTTGGGCGGGAAATCTCCGCCAGCCTCTCATCGCCAGCGCCATGGCCAGTCCTACCGGCAACACTCTGCACTTCATCGGTGCCATTGCTGCCTCCTTCTTCCTGCCCCTGGGCTACCTGGGCATGTCGCTGCTGGGCATGCGGCGCGCGCCGTGGCTCGCCACCATCTCGGCAGCGCTCTCCCTGGTCGGCTGGATTCCTTGGGCCGCGCTCATGGGCCTCGACGCCTTGGCCTACGACATCACGACATCTGGCAGCACCCCGCAGCTTGTCTCGCTCTGGACACACTTCAACGGCGATGCTGTCATGACGACCTACTTGCTCATCTACATCATCGGCCACCTGCTCAGCGCCGTGCTCATCGGCCTCATGCTGGGTCGGCTGCGCCTCATCCCCGCATGGGCTGCCTGGGCCTTTGCCCTCACCAGTCCGCTCACCATCCTCCTCTTTCCCGTGCATACTATCGTCTTCCAGGACGTGCTCAAATATCTGATCTGCGCCCTCTGGATCATCGGCGCCATCCCCGCTGCCCTCGCCATGCTCACCAACAAAGACCTGGCACAACCGGCACCATCACCTGCTCAATCAATCAAAGAATGATGGAAGACGTTCGTTCTGCTCTCATCGTGGAAATGCAAACGTTCAACTGGTGAAACCGGCCGCTTTCCGTACGAATGGATCGGAAAGCGGCCTATCTCTGCAATGTAGGCAAATAGTCATGTCACCTGATCCAATTTCCTTCGCGTTGTTTTTCGTTCCATTCATACTCAAAGGCCCATTCCTCCTGATCTATGCATAAAGACGCAGTTCGGAGCGAAGTATTGCAGGAAGTTTTGCGAGGTTAACCCTTAGCTGCTTCCTCGACAAAATGCACCAGGGTTTCCATATCGTTAAGGGCTTGCACTGTGACGGGGTTGGGAATGCGCGGCACGCTTGCCAGGCTCTCATGGGCCAGGCGGCACTGTTCGGCAAGAAATGCGCAGCAATAGGCTTTGGTTTCAGTGCGCACGAAAATTGCCAGCACGTCATCGACCTGCTCGTCTGTCACAGGCGTCTCCTGCATGTAGATATGCTGCAAGAGGTCCTGGTCTTGCGGGTTGGTGTGTTCGAGCGCGTGCAGGATGGGCAGGCTTTTCTTACGGCGATAGATATCGCCCGCCGGGGTTTTGCCCGACTCAGCGGTGCTGGCCCACACACCAAGCAAATCATCGCGTACCTGAAACGCGATGCCTATAGCATTGCCAAAACTGCGCAAGCGTTCGATAGTTTTCTCGTTCTTTGTGCCGAGCAGTGCGCCCATTTCGGCGGCGCACGCCATCAACGCGGCAGTTTTGCGCCGGATCATGTCCACATATGCCAGGACGGAGATGCTTTGACGGCTCTCAAAACTGATATCGAGATATTGACCCTCCGCGATGACCAGGCAGGCACGGTCAAGGGCCGCTCCCAGGCGCACGGCGATGGCTGGCTCGACACCTTTCTCTAAGACCCCCCATAACGCCAGGTGGGCCAGCGCGAACATTCCATCACCAGTGTTGATAGCCTGGGGTATACCCCAGACCCTCCACAGTGTCGGGCGGTGGCGGCGCTCGCTATCTATATCTTCGATATCGTCGTGGATCAGCGTGAAATTATGCGTCAATTCAAGCGCGGCGGCGGCGGGCAGTGCGCGTGATAAATAGTCGGTGTTCCGAAGCGTATCGATACTTAAACCGTTTGCGCCGGCAGCTTCATATGCTAACAGCAGCAGCGTTGGGCGCAGAAGCTTACCAGGGTTACTACTTACCGTGGTGAAGGCTGCATCGACCCAGCCCAGGTGATAGCACATCTGTCCGTAGAAATCGGATATATCGGTGTCTCCTGAAACTGCTGCCTCATCAGTGACCTCCTGGAGTACGTGACGAAGTTCGGTGAGAATTTCTCGTTGGTAGCGAAGCAGCATGGATTGGATGGTTGTTGTCATTGCAGCAAGGCGGGCAATACTTCGCCCGCCTGTTTCCTCCTCAACGAAATAGTTATGGGTGCAGGTAGAATAAGACCCCTGCCGCCACTGTTCCCGCAACGACGATCCAGCGTGCCAATCCTTTGATGCCTCCCATGCGATAGAAGGGAGAGCAGAGGTCGCAGTAACGAGTGGTGATCTGATAGCGGTGGCCGCGTAAGCCTTCGCGAATGATATTGACATGCTCGGTTTTGCGCTGCGTATGCAGTTCATCACAAACATGGCGTCCACAGCCCGCGCAACGATACTCGTCGATGTAGTGTGTGGTGCGCGAAAGCGACCACTGGTCGGGATACACCTGCGTGCCGCAGATGTAACAGACCTGCGTTTGCGCCAACCGCATCTGCTGTTCGGCGCAGGGAGAATGCTGCTGCTTGGGAAAGTGATCCTGGCAAAATCCCCTGTGGCAATCAGGACAATGCCCAAGCGCTTCCTCGTCACATTCATGACAGCGGCGCGCGGCGGACATGATATTTCGACGCGCCTGTAATTTCGCGCTATCCCTGGCTCGATCTTCCATTTGATGTTGTCCCCCTTATATTGAGATGAGATTGTATGGTCCTTATATATAGATACGTTTTTCGGAGTAAATAGATACTACAGGGGTTCTGAGAATAGTATACCATTGCCGGGGAATATAGTGGAAGCGCCCTTTCTATTAAAGGGCAGAGTCCTTATGGCAATGTCGTTACCTCTAGCTAGAGGAGGAACGACGATGACGACATTGATGATCCACCTGGTAAATGACCTGAAGGTTCGAACAAAAGTGAGCGTGGACAGCCCCTGTGTCGAACCTTCAGGTCAAAAAGGGATTCATCGCCTGAGAGCATGGCTCCAGAAGCGGTTCACGGCCCTCAACGGTTGTACATTCATAAGCGGGATCATGTGATGTCTCAGGGCTGTAAGAGCCGTGTTTGAGGGGCATCAAGTGATGAAAAGCGACATTGCGGATTTTCCGCCCATGGCCTTCTTCTGGCCCATTTTTCGCGGTTCAGCCCTTGCTAATACTATTGCGATATGCTATAATAAATATAACATATAGCGATATTCTCAAGGACAGGCCATGAAGGGACGAGCAGGGGAATGATTCTCTGAGGAAAGGGAGAGCCGCACCCCACCCTGAAAATGGGACACTTCAGGTTGGGATGCGACTCTCCTCCATCAAGGTTGCTACAGACGAGAAGTTGTCAATTGTGTCCTTCGAAATGAACAGGGGTATAAGATGCTTCGATTCAGAAACTATTGGAGCTACAGCGTCGGCCTCGCCATCGCCTGGGCGGTTGCTCTGATACTCATACTGACGATCCGGGGTAGCGAGAGCGCGCAGACCACCCTGTTGGTCTTTTTCGGCTTCTGTATCGGCTGGGTGTCGACGACGATTGCCCGATACGTCTATCCGCCGCCAAAGCGTTGGGAGTTGAACCGCCGCTAGGAGTGATATCCTCAATCGACTCTCCATGCGGGCCTCTCGCCGACGACACTCAGCTAACGCCAGGGCTACTAGCGTTGATTCTCTTTCGCAAGTCGTGGCCGAAGGGTAGTCTGCCACTTCTGTCGGATCGGAAGCCTACCCTTGCCGCGAGAACTGCCCTGCGAAGTGCAGAGAAAAGCGGCTTGTAATCGGCTTCCAGTCACTCTTTCTGGCAATACTTTTCTGGCAACACAACAAAGGAAGTGGCACTGGCTTAACGCATGTAGGCTTCCCAGAACCATTCCATGGCAACTCTTCCCAAAGCAGCCAATTTACAGGATATTGATGGATGAAGCTAGATGGGGAGTGGTTTTCCCAGGCATTTCCATGCCGGTGCTCATGATTGGCGTCAATCATGAGCAGGAGCGATTCGTTGCTTGAGAAAACCGCGACTTTCGGCTGCCTCCTGCACTCGACGGTTGTAAATTGGGAAAGAGAGCGGAATCGGCATCAGAGTGTTATGGATGAGGTGTATCAAAATCGAAAATCGTTGGGTTCTTGCCTTTCTCAGCCTCTGTATGCTATACTTCTTTTGCTCTCGTAGCTGAAATTCTCAGGAAAGGAGGTGGTGCATTTTATGCAATCCCTATGGATCATTTTTTCACGATGCGCGACCTCCAGGAGTGTGTTGCGAGGCATGGAAAGATGTCCGGCCCATGAGAAGCTGTTGGTATAAGCTCTACGGTTTTGCGGCCCCTCTCTTGCTTCTCCTCATTCCTCTCAGGTATGCTCTTCGTGTTCACAATGACATTCCCACTCACCTTTCTCTGAGTGCGTTCTCGAACAGGTAATGCAGAGTATTTTCTCGACCCTTCGGTACCACGGACGCGCACTCAGGCCCGTGCTTTTTTCATGCCAAATGCACTTGCAACGCACTTGAGCGAAAAGAAGAAAAGAGATGTATGTACGTTCAGTTGAGACGTGACTTTCGGCTGTTGGCCCACTATCTGCGGGAGACAGGCGAGTGATTGCGCGCATTCTCCGCAATCGCCCGGTTGATGGGCGTGATGTTGTGAAGGGGCTACGTGCTTGCGTCCGGCCTCTATTTCGTGGTCGATGCTCATCTTTCCGCCTCCCAGCTCGTCTTTCTCGGCACGGTCATGTCAGTCACATTGGTGCTATCGGACATCCCTACCGGCGTCTGGTCCGACGCGATCGGCCGCAAGTGGCCGCTGGTGATCGGACATATGTTCCTGGCCGCTGGCATGGCGATGACCGGCGTTGTGACTGCGTTTCCATTGATCTTGGTGACGCAAGTCTTGTGGGGATTAGGGTGGGCCTTCTTGACCGGCGCCGACGTCGCGTGGGTCACCGACGAGTTCGATCAACCCCACCGGATCGCCCGAGTGTTGACGGCGAGTGCCCGCTGGGACCTTGCAGGGGGGGCGACGGGGATGGTCGCGTTCGGTGTGCTTGGCTGGGCAACGAGCCTCGCGACAGCGATTGTGGTTTCAGGCGTCGCCATGGCGGTGCTCGGACTCTTCGTCGCGGCGCAGTTCACCGAGCGCAACTTCATTCCCACGCGAGAGAAACGTTGGAGCGCGTCGCTCTCGATCTTCCGGCTCGGAGTCAGCCTTTCGCGCCGCGACCACGAGATTCTGCTTGTATTCGTCGCGACGATGATCATCAACGGCGCGGCTATGGTCGGATGGCTGTTTCCCAAGCAGCTCGTGAACCTTGGCTTCCCGAGTGATCCCGTTCTGTGGTACACGGCACTCGGGATTTTCTCCTCGGCATTCGGCGTCGTCGCGCTGCACATCGTCGAGGCGCGCATCGACGGCGTGGGCGTCGCCCGGCACATGTATGCGCTCACCTGCTTCATCGGTGTGCTCGGCCTGATCGTGCTGGCCGAGGCCCCTGATGCCATCATCGGCGGCGCTGGTGTGCTGCTTGTGAGCGGCATCGCGTTCAACGTCACGCGGACGGTCAGCGTGATCTGGGTGAACCGGCGCACCACGAGCGACGTGCGGGCGACCGTGCACTCGTTCCTTTCCCAGGCCGAGTCCATTGGTGAGATCTTCGGCGGGTTCGCGCTCGCCGTCACAGCAGGGGCCGCAGGCATTTCGATAGCGCTCATTACCTCGGGTGCACTCATTGCGTTCACCGGGGCGATGGTGGCTCTGTCGGGCGCTGACCGAGCGAGTCCTGGCTCAATATGAGTCTGGTGGTGCGGCATTGCTGCGAAACCTGGCCATCTGACCGAACGAGGGGCAACATCGCGCAGTAGCCTTATTCATTTTAGGTTTGCGCGCGATGGGACGACAGCAATTTCGTTCATGACCGTTAAATGGCACAGATGGCTCAGTTTACGAGGCGGCGAGTCAGACTGGAAACGCAAGGAGGGTATGAATTAAGGACTATGAGCGCAAGGTGCCCGCCCTGCGAAACGCTGATCGAGGTGGCGGTGATTCGACTGCTGGTGGCCTGGCCTGGGAAGAGGAGAGCAGGTTCTGCGTACCTCCTCCTGTAGCAGGCTCAGCGCTGGCCCGCGGCGACCAGACAATCATTAGACAGGCGAATCATCCCGTCGGCATCGCTGAACGGGACTGCGGCATCGGCGAGCTTCTTCCAGAACTCGGCCTGGTACTCAGGGCTCGATGTTGCCATGATCATGCGAATCGGCGCCGAGACCTCTCCCAGGTGACCCAGGAGTTCGTCCACCGATGCAAACTCGAAGGTCACCGTAAACGGCTCGCTCTGCACATGCGCAAAGCCAGCGTCACGCAGCATCTGCTCCAGTCTCGTCGGTTCGGACAGAGCGAAGGGGCTTGGGCCACTGGGTAGCGAGGGCAGCTGGCCCAGCTCGCGGCTGAGCACTGAGAACGGTAATGAGATCATCGGCACCCGCTCGGGTGAACCCCAAACGGCGGCTGCGAGCCACCCTCCTGGAACGAGACTGTCCCTGAAGCGTGCGAGCGCGCCCACTGGATCGTGGAAGAACATGAGCCCCCAGCGGCAGACAACCGCATCGAAGGAGTCGAGCGGCAGTGTCGCTGCCTCAGCGTCCCCTTCAACGAACTCGACGGTATGTATCCCGGCCGCCTGCATCCGCTCGCGCGCCACTGCCAGCATCTGCGGCGCCTGGTCAATCGCCACCACTGAGCCGCTCGGGCCCACCTGGCGTGCCGCAGTCATCGCCGGTTCGCCGATACCCGTCGCCAC
>WNGJ01009013.1_pt1 | contig 10628 bp, 10 predicted proteins | sample 5400611 | NCBI WGS metagenome assembly WNGJ01 (sample SAMN13153375, study PRJNA577476) | soil metagenome | isolation source: 40 cm soil or saprolite under Garry oak tree replicate 1 | place: USA:California | collected 2016-06-15
GCACGACAACCCCGAGATCCGCCGCACCGAGGACATGGCGTCCTTCCTCAGCCAGCTCTACAACCGCGAGGTCACGCCCGACGACACGGTGACCGTGATCCGCTTCTCGCAGATCAAGACCTGACGCACTCGTGTCACACGGGCGTACCCGTGCCTGGCACCGGTACGCAACGTCAGGCGCCGCGCCCCTGCGGCAGCGCTGCGAAACCCGAGACAGCCTCGTTCCAATTTCGTACCCGTGCCTGGCACCGGTACGTGGCCGAGACAGCTAGTGCCGGCGGATCTTCGTTCCGAAGAGCTCCGGCTCCCGCAGCCGGGCGCCGCACGACTCGCAGTCCACGGCGAACGTCGAGCTGAAGGGGGCCGAACACGTAGGGCAGCGACGGAGCATCCTGCCGCCGCACTGCGGACACTCGTCCGGAACCTCGGCTTCGAAGTCGTCGAACCAGCGCCGCGCGGCGCCGCAGCCGAGGCAGAACGCGACCCAGTCGCCGAGCACCTTACGACGCTCCTCGCGGAGCCAGTCGGAGGCCTTGCCCATCAGCGATTCTGGAGCGTGTCCAGTCCGATCGCCAGCGCGATCCCGAGCCGCCGATCGAGCTTCAGCTCGTGATCCGCGCTCAGGTCGAGGATGTAGCGGTCGCGCAGCTGGAACTTCCTGTTCATGTGACCGATCAGGCGGCCGTCCATGAGCAGGTCGAAGTTGTACGGAATCGGAAGCCACTCGCCGTACGGGACGAAGTCCACGACGCGGCGCGCGATCGCCATCGGGACGCTGCGCTCCTGCGCGGTCACGAGGCTGCCGTCGGCACCGGTGACCTTCCAGGTCGAGCGGAGCAGCGACTTACCGAAGGCGTGCTCGAGAACGCCGATCGGCGTGCCGTCCGGCTCGGTCACGTCGTAGCGGGCACCACCGATGTCGAACATCGAGCGCGCCTTGATGCGGAAGAGCTCGTCCGTCTCCTGCTCGTCGGCGAAGAAGCGGATGTCCTCCTTGATCGCCATTCGCTTCTGCCGCACGAACGCGATCGGCCCACCGGTCGGCGTCTCCCCCGCGGCTAGCGGCGTGACCCGATAGAGGTTGATCATCGGCCGGATCAGCTGGTCGACGAGGAAGCGGCTATGGGAAAAACGCTCGTTCTGCACGGAGGCGATGGTAACCACAGTCGTTAGAGTGCCTGCGCCATGGCGATCGCCCGGGAAGCCGAGCCGGTTGGTTCTCTGAGAGAGGTTCGCGAGGCGGGCCTCCTCCGCGAGGATCTCCTCGGCGTCTACAGAAACATGGTGATGAGCCGCGGGATCGAGGAGCGCGGCCACATTCTCTATCGCCAGGGCAAGATCCCCGGCTCGTTCTACACCGGTCGCGGAAACGAAGGCGCCGCCGTGGGGGTGGCCACCGCAATGGGCCCCGACGACGTCGGCACGCCACTGCACCGCGACATGGGCGTCCACGTCGTGCGCGGCGTCGAGCCCTGGCGGATCTTCGCGCAGTTCATGGGCCGCGCGGACGGCCCGACGAAGGGCAGGGACGGCAACGTCCACATGGCGGACTCCAAGCTAGGCCTGATCGCGATGGTCAGCCATCTGCCCGCGATGCTCCCGGTCGCGGTCGGCTGCGCGCTCGCCTTCCGCATTCGCGAGGAGAAACGCGTGGCCGTGGGCTGGTTCGGCGAAGGCGCTTCTGCACGCGGGGACACCCACGAGTCGATGACCCTGGCCGGCGTGCGCAAGCTCCCAATGGTCTTCATCTGCGACAACAACCAATGGGCGTATTCGACGCCGACGCATCTCGAGTTCGCGACGCAGCACGTCGCCGACCGCGCAGACGCCTACGGCTTCGAGGGAATCGTCGTCGACGGCACCGACGTGCTTGCCGTCTACCGCGAAGCGAAGCGCGCGATCGAGAAGGCGCGCGAGGGCGGCGGACCGACTCTGATCGAATGCGTCACGCTCCGCATGGAAGGCCACGCCGTGCACGACGACGCCTTCTACGTTCCGAAGGAGCTGTTCGAGAAGTGGGCGGAGAACGACCCGATCGAGCGCTTCCGGACGTGGCTGCGCACGAACGCAGACATGTCAGACGAGGAGGAGGACGAGATCACGGGCGAGGTCAAGAAGACGCTCAACGACGCGCTGAAGCGCGCCGAAGAATCGCCACTCCCGGATCCGGCGACGTTGCTGGAAGGCGTTTACGCGACGCCGGAAGATCTCGACACGCCGCACCACAAATAATGGCCGAGCTCACGTACCTGCAGGCGATCTCCGACGGGCTGCGCACCGAGATGCGGCGCGACAAGCGCGTGTTCGTGATCGGCGAGGATGTCGGCGTCTACGGCGGTGCCTTCAAGGTCACGCTCGGCTTCCAGGAGGAGTTCGGGCACTGGCGCGTCCTGGATGCGCCGCTGGCGGAGACGGCAATCGTCGGCGCCTGCACAGGCGCGGCGATCATGGGCATGCGCCCCGTCGCGGAGATGCAGTTCGCAGACTTCATCTCGTGCGCCTGGGACCATCTCGTCACGGTCGCTGCGAAGCAGCGCTATCGCGCCGGGACGCCGGTGCCGATCACGGTGCGCCTGCCCTCGGGCGGTGGCTTCTCCGGCGGCCCGTTCCATTCGCAGAACCCCGAGTCCTCGTTCGCGCACATCCCCGGGCTCAAGTGCGTCTGTCCCGCAACTCCGGAAGATGCGAAGGGATTGCTGATCAGTGCGATCGAGGATCCGAACCCTGTCCTCTATTTCGAGCACAAGCACCTCTACCGTCGCATCAAGGGCGAGGTGCCCGAGGAGCGTTACACGGTGCCGCTCGGCAAGGCGCGCACGCACCGCGACGGCAAAGACATCTCGGTGATCACATGGGGCGCGATGGTGTACACGGCTGAAGAGGCGGCTCAGCAACTCGACACGGACGGCGTGTCCGTCGAGATCATCGACCTGCGCACGGTCATGCCCTGGGACAAGGCCGCCGTGCTCGAATCCGCGCGTAAGACGTCCAAGGTGCTCGTGCTGCACGAGGACACTCGCACCGGCGGTTTCGGCGCCGAGATCGCGGCCACAGTGGCGGAGGAGGCGTTCGAGGATCTCGACGCGCCGGTCAAGCGCATCGCTGCGCCCGACACGCCGGTCCCGTTCTCGCCGCCGCTCGAGAAGGCATTCATCCCGCAGGTGGAGGACGTCACCGCGGGCCTGCGCGAGTTGGCGGAGTACTAGAAGCGAGAGATGGCAACCACCGAGGCAATCGACGTCGTCATGCCGCAGATGGGCGTGTCCGTCTCCGAGGGTACGGTCACCAAGTGGCTGAAGCAGGAGGGCGAGCAGGTCGAGGCGGATGAGTCCCTGCTCGAGATCTCGACCGACAAGGTCGACACCGAGGTGCCGAGCCCGGCCTCGGGGACGCTGACGCAGATCCTCGTCCAGGAAGGCGAGACGGTCGACGTCGGCACGAAGCTCGCAGTCATCGGCGGCGACGGCGTCGCTGCCTCGCCGAAGGAGGAGGTGCCCGAGCCCGCGACCGCTCAGGCCGCTGCCGAATCGGCTGCCGTCTCCGACGCTCCGGCGACACCGCCGAGCGCCGACACGGTGGAAGAGGCCACACCGGCACCTGCCGCGGCGAGCGAGACCACGGAGGCGCCATCCACCAACGGCAAGACCTTCGTCTCGCCCGTCGTCGCCAAGATCGCGTCCGAGCATGGCGTCGATCCGAGCCAGATACACGGAACCGGGCGAGGCGGCCGCGTCACGAAGAAGGACATCCTCGACTTCATCGAGTCCGGCGCGCAGGCTGCCCCGCCGGCCACGCCCGCGCAGCCGGAGGCGCCGAAGGCACCGGTCCCAGCTCCGGCCCCCGGGGCCGCGGCAGCCGCTCCGGCTCCGCCGGTTGCGACGCCTGCGCCGTCACAGCCTGGCGAGAGCTTCGAACCGATTACCGCGATGCGCAGAGGCATCGCCGAGCACATGCGCCGCTCGCTCGACACCTCGGCGCATGTCACCAGCGCGATCGAGGTCGACATGTCGAAGGTGTCGGCGATCCGGGCGAAGTTGAAGAAGGAGTACCAGCAGAACTACGGCGTCAACCCGACCTACCTCATCTTCGTCGCCCGCGCAGCCACCGACACGCTCCGGGAGTATCCCTGGATCAACGGCGAGCTCCGCGGCGAGCAGATCGTGACGCGAAGTTACGTCAACCTCGGCTTCGCGGTGGAGCTGCAGGACGGCAAGGGCCTGATCGTTCCGGTCGTGAAGAACGCCGAGACGCTGAACCTGCTCGGGATGGCGAAGGCCGTGACCGACATCGCGCAGCGCGCACGCGACAAGAAGCTGCTGCCCGACGAGGTGCAGGGCGGCACGTTCACGATCACGAATCCGGGCGGCTACGGCACGTTCCACGGCACGCCCGTGATCAGCCAGCCGCAGGCTGGGATCCTCGGCACCTACGCGGTCGTCAAACGTCCGTGGGTGATCCAGGACGACCTTGGGCAAGACGTGATCGCAATCCGCCCGATCATGAACCTGACCTTGACGTACGACCACCGCCTCGTCGATGGTGCGCTCGCGGGACGCTTCCTACGCGACCTGCGCCATAAGCTCGAGACCTGGGACGAGTCGGCCTATTAGTCAAGCTGGTGCGGCAGCATGCCGCACAGTGAACGCGACGAACCAGTCCTCCTTGGTCTCATCGTCAATCGTCAGCCTCAGCTCGTAACGCCCTTCATCGAGCTCGAGCGGGCCGAACGGGACGACGAGCGGCGCGTCCACCGGTGTTCCCGGCCGGAGCCCTGCAGGGCGTCCCACTTCGAACTCGCCTTCGGCCCTGACGGTCTCGCCGCTCGGGATCGGAACTCCCTGACCGTCTGCATCGAGCAGCTCGAGCCGAAACCTGTGTTTTGCATTCGTCTGGTCCCAGGGAATCTGGAACAGCGCGGCGACGAAGAAGCCGAACGGTCCCTGCGCGTTCATCATCGACCAGCCGCCGCCGATCACGTCGAGCTTGCCGTTCGCCACCCGGGCGAAGTCCGCGATCATCAGAGTGACCTTCACGCCCCGGAAGCTTTGCAGGTCGCAGCTAACCTGCAACCGATGAGCCGCGGGGCGTACCTCCTCGATCTGGGCCTCGTTCCGTATCGAGAGGCGTGGGATCTGCAGCGCTCGCTCGCGGGTGCTGTCTCGCAGGGCGCAATTCCCGACGCCGTTGTCTTCCTCGAGCATCCCCCGGTCGTGACGCTCGGACGGCGCGCCGACACCGTTGAGCTGCACGTCCCATCAGGAGCGGACGTGGAAGTCGTCGAAACCGATCGCGGCGGCAAGTCCACCTTCCACGGGCCGGGCCAGCTCGTCTGTTACCCCATTCTCGACCTGAACCGCCACGGCAAGGACGTCAAGAAGTACGTGCGCGATCTCGAGGAGGCGCTTATCCGCACGACGGCGGCGCTGGAAGTGGAGGCGACGCGTATCGAAGGGTTGACCGGCGTGTGGCTCGAGCGGCCGCCGCGCAAGATCGCCTCGATCGGTGTGCACATTTCACGGTGGGTGACGACGCACGGCTACGCGTTGAACGTCGATCTCGATCCTGCGCCGTTCACGGAGTGGATCACGGCGTGCGGCCTCGACGACACAGCCTTCACGACGATCGCGCGCGAGCTCGGCAGGCCCATATCGGTGGACGAGGTCAGGCCGGCGGCACATGCAGCGTTTGCAGACGTCTTCGGCCTGGAGCTGGAGGAGCTACCGGCCGAGGACGGGCACGGCCTCTGGAAGCAACCGATCCACCGGCAACTGGCCGCGAAATAGAGGTGCAGGGCCGGCGAGGGCCCTTACACCTCTTCGGTCATCCTACGGGACGTAGTAGCTACCAGCCTTGTTACTAGACTGATTCCGATGGAGAGCTCGTTGCCCGTAGCCGAACGGCCGCGCCGCCCCGAGTGGATGAAGGTTCGCGCGCCGAGCCAGGATTCGCGCTACTACGACGTCAAGAAGCTGATCCATGGCCAGAGCCTCCACACAATCTGTGAGGAAGCGCGCTGCCCGAACATCGGGGACTGCTGGGGCCGCGGCACTGCGACCTTCCAGATCCTCGGCGACACCTGCACACGCGCGTGCCGCTACTGCTATGTGCACAGCGGCAGGCCGGAGAGCCCGCCGGACCCACTCGAGCCCCTTCGACTCGCGAACGTCGCGGCGCAGATGGAGCTGAAGCACGTCGTCGTCACGTCCGTCGACCGCGACGACGTCCCGGACCGTGGCGCGGGCCACTACGCGGCGACGATCCGCGCGCTGAAGAAGAAGCTTCCGGACGCCTCGGTCGAGGTGTTGACGCCGGACTTCCTCGACGTCGAGGAAGCGGCGCTCCAGATCGTCATCGGTGCGCGTCCGGACGTGTTCAACCACAACATCGAAACCGTCCGCCGCCTGCACGCGCGCATGCGGGGCGCGAAAGCGAGCTACGAAGGGGCCCTCTGGCTACTGCAGCGTGCGAAGGAGATCGCCGACTACCCGGTGCTGACGAAGTCGGGGATCATCGTCGGTCTGGGCGAGACGAACGACGAAGTGGTGGAAACCATGTGCGACCTGCGCGCTCACGGCGTCGACGTCGTAACCATCGGCCAATACCTCCAGCCGAGCTCCAAGCACGCGCAGATCGACCGCTGGGTGCATCCCGACGAATTCCGCTGGTTCCGCGAGCAGGGCGAGGCGCTCGGCTTCGGTTCCGTCTTTTCGGGCCCCCTGGTTCGCTCGTCCTATCGAGCGGACGAGCAGCGGCACGCGGCCGAGACCGGCCGCGGGGCCATCGCGTACTAGCGGATCCCGGTATCGATCGAGAAGTCGACGCGGACGAAACGCCTGGTAAAGACACGCGCGTGATTCGGCTCGATCCCCTTGCCGATCCCGAGCGGGGGAGGGCGCCGCACCGCATACACGCCTGCAGGAAGGCGCAGTCGATAGCGGCCCGCGCTGTCCGTGACGGCGCGTCCGACGATGCGACCGTTGCGAGAGAAAAGGAGCGTGACGTTGTTAGCAGGCTCCGTGCAAGGTTCCTCCGCCACACACATCGGGGTGATCGGCCCCCGTACAACGACACCGTGAAGTCCGCTCGAGACAACGGAGGTCTGGGCGCCGGCGCCGGCGACGATCACGAGCGCGAGCGATACGGCGGTGACCACGACTTTCATGTCCTAATAGTAGATGCGAAAAAGAGGGCCGGCCTTGCGGCCGGCCCTCTGCTTTCTCAGTCGCCCTAAGGTACTACGGCGTCAGCTTGCTGACCCGCGTTGACCAATTGGCAAGCGCGGTACGACTTCCGGGCCCGTGGTTCGGGCCACCGCACGTACCGAGCAAGTTGTCGCCGCTTCCGCCGGCGAAGAACAGCGCACCCCAATCCACGTACGAGCAGGCGTGGGCGATGTACTCGCTGGCAATCCAGATCGAGTTCCCGTCGACGGCTGCTGAGCCGTAGTCGCCCCAGCGCGTCCGCGGCGGGTTGCCCACCTGGGACTTGTAGCTCGTGAAGCCGTCGTCTTGCGCGGCTCCCACGCCACCAGGAACGTCGGACCACGGCCCCGCGCCCACTTGCGCGTCGATCGGTGCGTAGGCCGCACTCGGATTGGTGGTATTGCCCGTGTCTGTAAACGCGATCACGCCGCGGCCGCTTGCCGTGACCCCGATCGCCGGGTAGGTGAAGTCGTGACCCGCCGCTCCGATGTTGCCCTGAAGGACGAGCTTGCCTGCGGACGGGTTGACGACGTAGTACGCGACTCCGGCGCGCTGGGCGCCGCCGTCCGGGTTCAGCGCCGTATCAAGGGCCCCCCACAGCTTGCCGTTCGCGAACGTCACCTGCTGCATACGTGTGTCGTTCGAGTCCGGCCTCGAGATGATCTCGTTGTGGGCCGGCTCACCTCCGAACAGCAACCGCCAACAGCCCGTCTGACCATTGAACAGCACTGTCGTCGTGTCGTTGATGCAGTCGCCCTGTGGAACGGCCGTCGTCGGTGCCGTCCCGGATCCCGGCTGCTGCTGCTTCGGCGGGATGCCGTACTCATTCACCGTGAGGACTTTGTTACTGAGCGTGAGCGCCGGTGTCGTGTTCAACGACGACGTATTCGTGAGCATCCACACGACGAGGTCCGTCGACGAGCCTGTGAAAGCGTGCCCGGACGCCTCGTCACCGGCATTCGAGCTCAGGAAGTACTCCGTTCCGCCCGCGTTCAGCTCAAACGAACTGGTGCCCGGCGACTGCGCCGGCCAGACTGTGAATCCCGGCTCGGTCTGCGCCACCGGCGAGGTCGCCTGCACCATGCCGGTCGTGTCGATGTGTTGCATCGTCACAGCCGCAGAACCGGCGGCCAACTGCGCCTTCGAGAACGCGTAGATCTGTGCTCCGTCGAAGCTACCAGGGCCCCACGGATACGAGTTCGTCGTGATGTAGAACCCGTTGGCGTCCGCACCGATGTGTGGGTAGTCGCCGAGGCAGGGACACGGACCACCCGTAGCACCCGGAGAGCCGTCGCCCGTGACGTCGATCCGGTAGATGTTCCAGAGGCCCGTGGGATTCGCAGACTGGCTGACCGCGAGGTCGAGGTGATTCACTGTCGTGAACGCTCCCGTCGTCGGAACGACCTCCAGCGTAAGCACGACGACGAAGAAGCGCTGGGTCGCCGCGTCGTACAGGCATGACGGATCAGTCACGAACTGCCCTCGGATGCCCGTCGTGCGGTTGATCGCCGGCGCGTAGCCGTAGAACGAGTTGAGGTCGACGGCATGGTTCACATCCCGCGGGAAACCGCTGACGATGTTTGTCGCCGTGTTATCCGGGAGGACCGATGCCCCGGTCGCCGCGCTGTAGACGTTGAGCACGTCGTTGACGGTCTCGATCACGTAGCCGTTGCCGACGCACAACCCCTGGTCGGGCGGCTCGAGGCTGAACTGGTTGCCGCCGCGCGCGTAGCGCTGCTGGTAGTGGTTTAGACCCTCGAAGCCGAAGTTGAACTGCGGATTCGACTTGGCCTTCTGGCTGCTGTTCACCGAGTTGCCGTGACCGACGCCTGTGGACAAACTGATCGAGCCGTCAAACGGATTCGGCCCTGATTCCTCCTCGGCCCCGCCCGCGAACTCGACGTCGGTTGCGTCGTTGGTGCCCGAAGGCGTAAACGCTCCGGTTTGCGGTGATCCCGTACCTGCGCGCGGCACAGAGCTCGCCGCACTGTCGGCTCTGCCCGTCGCAACGCCGGCAGACGCTGTCAAAGCACACGCCGCCAGCACGAGGACTACGCCGAGCGCAAGCTTCGTCCTTCTTCTCAATCTCATGCTCTCCCCTTGTTCGGGTGGGTGCGGCCGCTCGAGGCACCGGGCCGCTTCCCGGGACGTCCGAATATATGCCCAGCTATCGCGCAATTTCAACCCTCCCCCGAAACTCACCGTTTACGCGGAGCCATTTGCCGGTCGAGCCCGAAGGAACGTAGAAGACGTCCATGCGAGTTACTACTTGACGAGTGTCCAGACCACGGCATGTGCGATCTCAGCACCACCGGAGAACACCCACAGAGTGACTTCTCAGGTCCGCTCGTGCCCTCGTCGTACCGCGCCGACGAGCAGCGTCACGCCGCGCTCGCGTACTAGGCCCGAGTAGTCCAAAACGAAGGGCCGCCCAAGGCGGCCCTTCGTTCGAACGATTCGGTGCGGTTGCTACTTGATCCAGGTGAACAGAGCAGCGTGGGCGAGGCCGCCGAAGCGAAGGATCGCCTGGTGCGCGCCGGGGCTCGCACCCTTGTCCGCCGACATCGTCACCGTGATCGTGGCCGTCCCGCCTGCCGAGATGGAGAACGGGCCGCCACTGACCGAATACGCCACGCCCGAGCCGGTCGTGCCCGTGATCGATGGCGCGGGCACCGCGAGCGTGCCCGAGGTCAGGTTCATGACGGTGACACTCATCGATTGCGCCTGGCCCGAACCGGACGGCACCGCACCGAAGCTGACGCTCACCGGGTCGAAGGCAAGCGACGCATTCACCGCCGAATTCAGGTTCTCGCGACCAGAGCCGACGTCGTTCACGTCGGTATCGCAGCACGTGCCGTTGCTCGTCTTCAGCACGTTCTCGTCGGCCGTGTTCACGACCGCCGAGCGGACGGCCCAGGCGGGCCAGCTCGGGTGCTGCCCGAGCACGACGGCCGCGGAACCAGCCAGATGCGGCGTGGCCATCGAGGTTCCCTGGAAGAACGCCCAGCACGGGACCGGAAACGCGGGAACGCAGGACTCGGCCCCGGAGCCCGGGATCGAGCTCAGCACGTTCGCGCCCGGCGCTGTGACGTCCGGCTTGACGCGGAAATCGACGTCCGTTGGCCCACGACTCGAGAACCCGGCGAGAACGTTGCTCGTCGCGAGGTCCTGCACGTAGCTCTTCGTGGCGTTGATGGTCGTGGCGCTGCCGCCGAGACCGGCGAGCGTCACTCCCGTGTTCAGCGAGACCATCACGCCTGGAATCGTTGGCTGGTTCGCCGTCCCGTCCTGCGCCATCGAAATCGGCGGGCCTCCGACGTTGTTACGGATCACGACACCCACCGCCCCCGCGTTCTGCGCGTTGCGGATCTTGGCCGAGAACGAGCACGTCCCGCGCGGGATCAGCGCGATCGCGCCGGACAGCCC
>WNGJ01009014.1_pt1 | contig 10627 bp, 12 predicted proteins | sample 5400611 | NCBI WGS metagenome assembly WNGJ01 (sample SAMN13153375, study PRJNA577476) | soil metagenome | isolation source: 40 cm soil or saprolite under Garry oak tree replicate 1 | place: USA:California | collected 2016-06-15
CCATTGGCCCTCGGAAAGGGGCTCGCCGTAGCCGGCGATCGTGACCAGGAGCGCGGCCGTGGCTCCCGTGATGGTGTCGGGCAGGATCTTTTCGCCCTTCGCGCGCGAGATGATCTCGCGCCCCGTGCTGATGATGTCCGCGATGCGGTCCCGCCGCACCCCGATGATGTCGCGGCCGCTCCCCACTGTGGTTCCTTCGAGATACCGCGGCCCTGCGTCCATTGCCAAGCCAACTATTCTAAGTAACGCTTCACGTGGACCTCGAACTTGCGCCCGAGCACGCGAGCTTTCGCGACTCCGTGCGGGAGCTGGCGCAGGACGTCGTCCAGCCCCTCGCGGCGGAGGTCGATCGGGACCACCGTTTCCCCGACGAGGCCATCAAGGCCGCCGCCGCCTCCGGGCTCATGGGGGTCCTGGTTCCGCGGCAGTACGGGGGCGCCGGCCTGGACGCGCTGGCGTTCGCCGTCTGCATCGAGGAGCTGGCGCAGGCCTGCGCGGCAACCGCGGTGATCGTGGACGTGCACACCAGCGTGGGCACCGAACCGATCCTTCTCTTCGGCGACGAGAACCAGAAACGCAGGTGGCTGCCGCGACTCGCGTCGGGCGAGCTGCTCGGGGCATTCGCGCTCACCGAACCCGGGTCGGGCTCTGACGCCGCTGCGCTCGAGATGACCGCCCGCCGCAACGCAGGGGGCTACGTCCTGAACGGAACGAAGGTCTTCATCACGAACATCGGCCGCGCCGGCCTCTACGTGGTGTTTGCGAGAACAGGCCTGGACGAGAAGGCTGCCGGGATCACCGCGTTCCTGGTCCCCGCGGACGCGGAGGGCGTCCGGGTCGGCCAGGTCTTCGACAAGATGGGCCTCCACGGCTCTCCGACGGGCGAGCTCGTCCTGGAGGACGTCAACGTCCCGGAGTCCAACCGTCTCGGTAGTGAGGGCCAGGGATTTACGGTCGCGATGCGCGCCCTCGACTCCGGCCGTATCGGTATCTCGGGCCAGGCGCTCGGCATCGCGCAGGCGGCGGTCGACGAGGCGCGTGAGCTGATGCGCGAGCGGGGCCACGAACAGGGCGACGACTTCTCACTCGCGGATATGGCGACGCGCGTCGAATCGGCGCGCCTTCTCGCCTATCGGGCCGCCTGGCTGTGCAGCCGGGGCAAGCCGTTCACGCGGGAGGCGTCGATGTCGAAGCTTCACTGCACCGACACCGCGATGCAGGTCGCGCTCGACGCGCTGCAGGTCGCGGGCGAAGAGGGAGCAATCGCCGGCAGCCCATTCGAGCGTCATGTCCGCGACGCCAAAGCGCTGCAGATCTACGAAGGCTCGAATCAGGTGCAGCGGATCGTGATCGCCCGGGAATTGTTGAAGACCGGATAATCAGCCTCAGCTATGGATTTCGAGCTCACCGCCGAGCAGGTCGCGATCCGGGACACGATCCGCGAGCTGGTCCAGGACCGCGTCGCGCCGCGAGCCGCCGAGATCGATCAGAGCGGCGAATATCCCAAGGACATCGAGACCCTATTTGCCGAGAACGGCATCCTCGGCATCCCATTTCCCGAGGAGTACGGCGGCATCTCCGGCTCGAGCGTCACGATCTGCATGGGCATCGAGGAGATCGCGAAAGCTTGCGCCAGCTCATCGCTCATCCTCGCCGTGCAGGCCCTCGGCTCGTACCCGATCCTCGTCGCGGGCTCCGAGGACCAGAAGAAAAGGCTGTGCCCCCCTCTCGCGTCGGGCGAGAAGGTCGCGGCATACGCGCTGTCCGAGCCCGGCAGTGGATCGGATGCCGCCGCAATGAAGACCCGCGCCAAGAAGCACGGCAACGAGTACGTGCTGAACGGGACCAAGCAGTTCATCACGCACGGCAGCGTCGCAAGTACGCTGGTCGTCTTCGCGGAAACAGAACCGGGTAACGCCCACCGCGGCATCTCGGCCTTCGTCCTCGAGCGCGAAACGAGTCCGTGGACGGTGGCCAAGCTCGAGCGCAAGCTCGGCATCCGCGGTTCGCCGACCGCGCAGATCGTCCTCGAGGACGTGAAGGTGCCGGCCGCGAACCGGCTCGGCGACGAAGGGGCCGGTTTCAAAATCGCGCTGGCGGTGCTCGACCGCTCGCGCCCGGGCATCGGCGCTCAAGCTCTCGGGATCGCGGAGGGCGCCTTCGATTACGCGCTGAATTACGTCAAGGACCGCCAGCAGTTCGGACAGCCCATCGCGGCCTTCCAGGGAATCCAGTTCATGCTCGCCGATATCGCGACCCAGATCGAAGCCGCGCGTCATCTGGTCTATCGAGCCGCAACGAAGGTCGACACCAAGGCGGCGGACCTCACCAAGGTGGCCGCGATGGCGAAGCTGTTCGCCTCCGATATGGCGATGCGAGTGACGACCGATTGCGTGCAGCTGCTCGGCGGATACGGCTACATCTCCGACTACCCGGTCGAGAGGATGATGAGGGACGCAAAGATCACTCAGATCTACGAAGGCACCAACCAGATCCAGCGCGTCGTGATCGCGCGGGCGCTGCTCCGTTGAGCGCCGAGCCGGAGAGGCCGGCCCCACCACCCCCACCACCACCGCCGCCGCCTCCGCCGCCTGCGCTCTCGCCCTACTACCGGGCCGGCTATCCGCAGCCATCGATGCCGGCGACCCGCAGCGATGGCGGGGCGACGGTTTCGGCGATCCTCGGCGGCCTCGGCCTCGTGCTGGGCCTCGCCGCCGGCCTGCCTGGACTCGTTCTAGGTCCGATCGCCTATTTCCTGGGCAAGGCCGCGATCGGCCGCATCGACGCCTCGAAGGGAGCGCTCGGTGGTCGCGGCGCGGCATCGGCGGGATGGATCCTCGGCGTGATCGCAACTGCTGTGGGGGCGATCGTCACCCTCGTCTGGTTTGTCATCTATCTAGTGGCGATCTCCGGACCGCCGCCGACCTAGTAATTTGGACCGCATCGGCGACGCGTTCGTCTGGCCGTTCCGCGATCCGGAGTGGACGAAAAAGATCCTGATCATGGGATTGATCCAGCTGATTCCAATCGTCGGCGCGATCACCGGTCTTGGCTGGATGCTGGCTGCGCTCCACAACCTTCGGGCCGGGGAGGAGCGGCTCCCGCCGGCGAACTTCGACCATCTCGGTCGCGGATTCCGCCTGTTCGTCGTCGATCTCGCTTACTACGGCTGCCTGCTGATCATCGGCACCGTGCTTTACGTCCCGGCGACAGTCATCCTCGCGCAGCAGGGTAAGGAGTCTGCCAACCCGCTCCTGGTGGCGATCGGCGTCGGACTTCTCCTGCTTGCTTTCAGCGTATTCACGATCGGCTCGCTGCTGTTGACTTTCCTGACGCCGTCGATCGTGCTGGCTTTCGACAGCGGCGGCATCGCGGGCGGGCTGCGCATCAAAGACGTGGTTCGCACGGCACGCGTTTCGCTGACCAACACGCTCGTCGCCGGGCTTATGCTGATCGCCGCCGGCCTGGTCGGGCAGCTCGGATCGATCGCGTGCTTCATCGGCGTCGTCTTCACCTTGGCCTACGCGTTTGCCATGCAGGCATGGATCATCCGCAGCTTCGAGCTCGGGACCGCGGCGCCCGCCCAATTACTGACCGGCACACCAAAAACCTGAGGGAGGAGAGGGGATGTCTGACTTGCCGCCGCCACCGCCGAGCGGGGGTAGCGAGCGCCCGCCTCCGCCTCCAGGTGGCGGATACAGACCGCCGCCGCCACCGCCGGGAGGACTCAATCCACCACCGCCGCCACCAGGTGGTGGTTACGTCCCGCCGCCCCCTGGCGGTGGATTCGTCCCGCCGCCGCCCCCTGGCGGCGGTTACGTCCCCCCGCCGCCCACCGGCTACATGCCGGGCGTGTACGCTCCAGCCGGATACGCCGCGCAGCGCACCGATGGGCTGGCCATTGCGTCGCTGGTCATTGGGATCGTCTCGATCGTCTGCTCCATCGTTTGCCTGGGGGTCATCCTCGGACCGACCGCAGCGATCATGGGTTTCATAGCCCGGCAGCGGATCGCGACCAGCGGCGGCGCCCTGGGCGGCGGAGCGCTCGCGATCGTCGGGCTGATCCTTGGCATCGTTGGATTCCTGGCCAGCGTCGGCGCCTTTTTTGCCTTCGCCTTATCCGGAGCATTCAACAGCACGACGACGTAACTTTCGATCCGCCCGCGGCGTTGTTAGAATCCCGGTGCTCATGTTCCGGGCCAGGCCAAGAAGGGCCAGGCGATCCCGCTACCGCGTCTCCCACCGCCTGACCAGGTCGGTCCCTGCGGTGATCATTGCTGTCTTGCTCCTGGGCATCGTCACCGGCGCAACCCTGACGTACAAGCGCTTCGACGATTTCATGAACGCGACAACAGGCCACCACATCACAATCGGCGAGATCGCGCAGGTCGTCGAACCGTCTCCGGGGACCATCGCCTACAAGCTGAAGCACGGCCAGCGCGTCAATGTGCTTTTGCTGGGACGCGGCGGTTATGAGAATGACGCTCCCTACTTGACCGACTCGATCATGGCTGTGAGCATCGACCCGGTGACGAACCGCGTGATGATGCTCTCGATCCCCCGAGATCTTGTCGTGCATATGAATCTCCAGAGCAATTCGAACAGCATCTGGACGAACAAGATCAACGCGGCCTACGAGGTGCCGTACACGAGCATCATCTGCTGTGTCGCCAAGCAGTACACGGGCGTCAATGGCGGCGGGTACGCCGCCGAGCACGAGGTTGGCAAGATCACGGGCCTGACCTTCGACCGCTACATGGCCATCGACTTCAAGGCGTTCCGCGACATGGTCAACGCGCTTGGCGGTGTCGACGTCTGCCTCACCACGAACCTGGACGACAACTCATATCCGGACTACAAGAACGGTTACCACCCAATTCACTTCAAGGCCGGCTGCCAGCATCTGAACGGTGAGCAAGCCCTGGAGGTTGCCCGATCGCGTCATGCGATCCAGCCCGCCCAATCGTCTGACTTCGGGCGCGCCAAGCGGCAGCAGGACATCATGCAGGCCATCAAGAAGAAGGCGACGACCGTGAACGGATTCGCCCAGGCTCCGCAGCTGCTGAGCGCGCTGCAGAAGAACATCAACACCGATATGTCGATCTCAGACATGAAGGCGATCTACGACTGGGGCAAGAACCTGCCCGATAGCTCGATCATCCGGATCGCTTTGACCGCGCCCTCGCCGTCGGCCTCAGGCAACCTGCTCGACGGTGGCAATTGCGGTATGGGGGCCGCCTCCCAGCTGTGCGCCGACGACCCAACCTTCCGCATGATTCGCAAGTACGTCGCCTCGATCTTCATCGACCCCAGCACCCTGGCCGAGAAGGCGCCGGTCCAGTTCGCGAACGGGTCGACGAACTTCGCCGGACTCGACGGTCGGGTGACGACCATGCTGGACCCGATGGGGCTGCAGCTCAACGATCCCGTGAGCCACAAGGCCTCGTCTCAGACGGTCATTCTCGATTACTCCGGCGGCAAGTTCCCGCTGACCACCAGGTGGCTGCAGGGATTCTTCGGGGGCACCGTCGTCGCCGCGACGCCGACCAGCCCCGTCCCCGCGCGCGGCCAGCAGACCTACGGAGTCGTCGTGGTGCTCGGACACGACTTCGCTCTACGCTGGCTCGGCGAATAACCCAAGCACCGACCCAGACCTTCTCGAGAAGTTCCGCTCCGGCGACGTCAGAGCGCTGGCTCGAGCGATCAGCCTCGTCGAGCGGCGGGACGATTCGGTGCGCGAGCTCGAGCAGGCGCTGCGCCCTGACGCGAAAACACCTGGCGTCGCCGGCTTCACCGGAGCGCCCGGCACCGGCAAGTCAACCCTGGTCGACGCGGTCGTATCCCTGCTTCGCAAGAAGCAGTCGTCGGTCGCGGTGCTAGCGACCGATCCCAACTCGCCGTTTACTGGCGGGGCGATCCTCGGCGACCGGATCCGCATGCAGCGCCACGCCCTCGACCCCAAGGTCTTCATCCGGAGCATGGGCGCGCGGGGTCACCTGGGCGGGCTGTCCCTCGCGACACGGGAGGCGATCCGGCTGCTTGGCGCCTTTGGCTTTGACGAGGTGATCCTGGAGACGGTGGGCGTCGGCCAGTCGGAGCTCGAGGTAGCGGCGGTCGCGGACACCACTGTCGTCGTGCTGACGCCGAATCTCGGCGACAGCGTGCAGATGATCAAGGCGGGGATCCTCGAGATCGCAGATATCTTCGTCGTCAACAAAGCCGACATCGATGGCTACACCCGTGTGATGGCCGAGCTCCGAGCCATGCTGAGCCTGGCCCCCAAAGCCGAGTGGAAGCCGCCGATCCTCGCCACGGTCGCGAGTCGCCAGGAAGGCGTCGAACAGCTGTGGGAGGCCGTCCTGGCGCATCGCCGGCACCTGGAGAAGACCGGCAAGGCACAGGCGCTGGCCGAGCAGCGCCTGCGCGACGAGACGGCAGAGGTCGCGGCCGAGCTGGCGCGCCGCCGGGCCCGGGAGGCGCTCGAGGACGATCCCGAGCTGGCCAAGCGATTGTTCGATGACCGCACTCCGTACCGAACGGCAGAGGAGATTCTCGACCGAAAGCGATAATCGACTAGATGAAAGTCCGCGCCCGAGACGCCAAAGACGTCTGGAAGGAAGCGTTCGAAGCCAGTCCCACACGTGACGACGGGATCGAGACCTCGACCATCTCGGGCATCCCGCTCCAGCCCCTCTATACGTCCGACGACCGGCCGCGCCGCGAAGAGGAGGTGCCCGGTGAATACCCGTATACCCGCGGCATTCACCCCAGCGGGTATCGCGGCCGGCTGTGGACGATGCGCCAGTTTTCGGGTTTCGCCACCGCGGAGGAGACGAACCGGCGCTACAAGTACCTCCTCGCCAACGGCCAGACCGGACTTTCGGTCGCGTTCGACATGCCCACCCTGATGGGCCAGGACTCGGACGCGCCGACGAGTCGTGGCGAGGTCGGCCATTGCGGGGTGGCGATCGACTCGCTCGCCGATATGGAGACCCTCTTCGACGGCATCCCGCTCGGCGATATCACGACTTCCATGACCATCAACTCGCCCGCCGCGATCCTGCTCTGCATGTACATCGCGGTTGCCGAGAAGCAGGGCGTGCCGGCGTCCCGGCTCGGCGGCACGCTGCAGAACGACATCCTCAAGGAGTTCATCGCCCAGAAGGAGTTCATCTTTCCGCCGGCTCCGTCGATGCGCCTGGTCGTCGACTCGATCGAATACTGCGCGAAAGAGGTGCCGAAGTGGAACACGATCTCCATCTCCGGCTACCACATCCGCGAGGCCGGCTCGACCGCGGCCCAGGAGCTCGCATTCACGCTCGCGGACGGCATGGCTTATGTCGACGCCTGCCTCGAGCGCGGCATGCACATCGACGACTTCGCTTCGCGCCTGTCTTTCTTCTTCGACGCGCACATCGACTTCTTCGAGGAGATCGCCAAGTTCCGCGCCGCGCGGCGGATCTGGGCGCGCTGGATGCGGGAGCGATACGGCGCGCAGCAGGAGCGATCGTGGAAGCTGCGCTTCCACACGCAGACCGCAGGAGTTTCACTCACCGCGCAGCAGCCGGAGCTGAACATCGCACGCACAGCGGTCGAAGCGCTGGCCGCGGTTTTGGGCGGCACGCAGTCGCTTCACACCAACGCGATGGACGAGGTGCTCGGGCTGCCGACCGATAGGGCCGCGCGCATAGCGCTGAGGACGCAGCAGCTGCTCGCTTACGAGACGGGCGCCGCCAACACGATCGACCCGCTCGGCGGCAGCTATTTCGTCGAGGCGCTGACAGACGAGATGGAACGCCAGGCTGAGGCTTACTTCAAGCGCATCGACGAGATCGGCGGCGTCATCCCCGCGATCGAGGTCGGTTTCTTCCAGAAAGAGATCGCCGACGCGGCGTTTCGCTACCAGAAGGAGCTCGAGCAAAAGCGCCGGATCGTGGTCGGCGTGAACGACTTCAAGGTCGACGAGGAGGAGCCGATCGACATCCTCCGCATCGATCCCCGGCTCGAGTCCGAGCAAGCGGAGCGAATCCGCAACGTGCGCCAGAAGCGCGACCAGGCCAGGTGCGCGAAAGCTCTCAGCCGGCTTGGCAAGGCCGCCGCGGGCACCGACAACCTGATGCCGTACATCCTGGACGCCGTGCGCGCCTATGCAACGGAAGGCGAGATCATGCAGGCCATGGTCGAAGTCTTCGGCACCTACACCGAGACCGCGGTCGTCTGATGTCTCCAACCGCGGTGCGTCCCGTCCGGATCATCGTCGCGAAGGTGGGGCTGGACGGTCACGATCGTGGCGTGAAGGTGGTCGCTCGAGCCCTGCGCGACGCGGGCTACGAGGTGATCTACACCGGTCTGCGCCAGACGCCGGAGATGGTCGTCGACGCGGCGCTACAGGAGGATGCGCAGGTCATCGGCCTCTCGATCCACTCGGGCGCGCACATGACGCTCTTCCCGGCGGTGGTCGACGAGCTGAAGCGGCGGAAGGCGACCGACATCATCGTCTTCGGCGGCGGCATTATCCCGGACGACGACATCGCCGCGCTGAAGAAGCGGGGCGTGGAGAAGATCTTCACGCCGGGCACGCCGCTGCAGGACATCGTGGAGTGGCTGCGCAAGCGATTTCCCGAGTCCTCTACCAACTAGTCGCGACATCGAATAACATCCGCGCATATTGAGCGAGCCTCCCGGCCAGATGCCGCCGCCGCCGCCTGACGAACCGCCGCCCAGCGGTCCACCCCCCGGCGGCCCTCCACCCAGCGGTCCACCCGCCGGCGGTCCTCCGCCCGGCGGTCCTCCGCCCGGAGGCGCGCCTCCCCCGCCGCCGATTCAGCCCTACCAACCCGCCCAGCCAGGTTATGGCCAGCCCTACCCGTACGCTGGGGCCCCGCGTCCCGAAGCCCCCAACGCGATGATCGCGATGGTGCTCGGCATCGTGGCCGTCGTCCTGTCCGTGGTGGGGTGTGATTGCTGGTTCATCGAGATCATTGCCATTCCCCTTGGCATCGTGGCCATCGTGCTCGCCGTCGGCGCGCGGAACCGCGTCAACGCGAGCCAGGGATCCCTCGGCGGAAGCGGGAAGGCGCTGGCCGGGATCATCACGGGCGGGGTCGCGGTCGCCGTGGGCGTGCTCGCGGTGGTCATCGGCCTGGCCTTCGCAGGGTTGAGCGGGTCGGGCATCCTCAACAACCTGATCTCGACCCCGACTCCGACCTAGCGGCCCGCCCCATCCCCCGGCTGCGCCGGGTACTTCCCCAGAATGGGGAAGAGTTAGCCGCCTCCCCTGAATGGGGAGGAGTTCTAGCCCGCGGTCACCACGGTTCCCGCGAGCTTGTCGTGGAGTCCCTGCTTCTGGGGATCCCAGAACATCCACAGCCAGGCGATCGCGCCAAAGATGCAGACGGTGAAGCTCACCTCGAGCCACCAGAGGAATCCACGCAGGACCGCCCTACCGAGGGTCGGAAACCGGCCTGTCGCCCGGTCGCGGACGCGGAAGCCGAAGACCATCATCCCGATCGTCTGCCCTCGCGAGCTCCAGAAGTAGCCCAGGTACGCGAGCGCGACGACCAGGTCGACAAGCCCGGAGACGGCGTGGCTCCCTCGCGTCACCCCTTCGACCGCCCCGAACAGGGCGCCCACGATGACCACGTCGATCAGCCCGCCGACGACGCGCAGGCCTGGACTCGCGTAAACGGCTTGCGGTGACACCGGGTACCCGGGCCCTGGCGGGAGTGGCTGGCCGCGGCCCCTCTGGCCCTCCGGGCCACCTCCCCGCGCATGGGGAGGAGTTGGCGGTGGCGGGGGGTTCACCAAGGTTGGCGTATCATAGGCGGGCCTCTCCACCAGAGGCGCTGCCATGGCCGGCAGAGCCGATTAAGGATTGGACTTACTGATTGCAACTCAAAGCCTCGCCCCGCCAACCGCTCGGCAAACGCTCGCGCCGCATGCTGCGCGAGGGCAAGCTGCCGGCCATCGTTTACGGCCACAACACAGAGGCGACGCCGATCACTCTCGACCGGCTCGAGTTCCAGAAAGTCTTCCTCAAGTCAGGCCGCACCCACCTGGTCGACCTCGTCCTGGACGGCGACCGGACCGAGAAGGTTCTGGTCCGCGAGATTCAGACCCATCCCCGGCGCCTGGGGCCGATTCACGTCGACTTCTATCAGGTCAACCTCGAGGAGAAGATCCAGGTCGAGGTGCCAGTCCACCTCACCGGTGAGTCGGCGCCCGTCAAGCGCGGCGACGCGGACATCCTGCAGCCGCTGCACACCATCCGCGTCGAGTGCCTGCCGTCCGATATCCCGGCGTCGTTCGAGGTCGACATCACCCCCCTCGAAGAGATCGAGATGGAGCTTCGTGTTTCAGACATCCAGGTGCCGAAGAACGTGACCCTCCTCGAGGACCCTGACGAGCTGGTCGTGAAAATCGTGCACAAGCGCGAGCTCAAGGTCGAAGAGGAGATCCCCGCCGCCGAGGCGGCTGTGCCGGCGGAGGGCGAGGCCGTGGCCGAGGGCGAGGCTCCCGCCGCCGAGGAAGCCGAGACAGAGGAATGACGCTGGCCTCCATCGGAGGCTGGTCCGTTCCGGTTCCTGACTACATCTACTACCCGGCCGTCGTCGTCATCGCCGTGGCC
>WNGJ01015699.1_pt1 | contig 10627 bp, 9 predicted proteins | sample 5400611 | NCBI WGS metagenome assembly WNGJ01 (sample SAMN13153375, study PRJNA577476) | soil metagenome | isolation source: 40 cm soil or saprolite under Garry oak tree replicate 1 | place: USA:California | collected 2016-06-15
TATTCTACCACAAACAATTAGAATGGTCAAGAGGGATGGACGCCTACGGTGGTGGCCTTTCACCCCCATAGCTGAAGCTAGGGGCCCTCAGGCCGCGATAGGGTAGAAATATCCCAGAAGAATGGATAGAAAGGCAGCAAGATTATAACCATCGACAGCCAGTCCTCCGCTCACATCGTCATGGAGCGTTGTGCTATTCTAGGGAGCTATAGCGAAGAGCCACATCGCCTCACCCGTCCTTTTGGATCACAAGCCATGCGTCTGGCAAACGAAGCCGTGGCAGCATGGATGCAAGCTGCCGGTATGATCGTTCAGCGAGATGCCATCGGCAATCTCATAGGACGCTACGAGGCCCGTTCTGCTGGTGCGAAAACGTTGCTTCTTGGTTCGCATCTTGATAGTGTGCGTGACGCTGGCAAATATGATGGGCCTCTGGGTGTGATGATCGCTCTTGCTTGTGTCGAACGCTTGCATCAACGTCAGGAGCGTTTGCCATTTGCTATTGAGGTGCTAGGGTTTGCCGACGAGGAAGGTTTGCGCTATCACACCGCATATCTTGGCAGTACAGTAATGACCGGGACATTCGATCCGGATGCTCTTAGTTTAACGGACACGAACGGTGTATCGGTGGCGGAGGCGATTCGCGCGTCTGGTGGAGACCCTGATCCTCGTATTCTGCAAACTCCACGCTGGCAACGGGATGATCTTCTCGGCTACTGCGAAGTCCATATTGAGCAAGGACCAGTGCTGGAAGCACGCAATCTTCCGGTTGGGGTCGTCTCAGCTATTGCAGGGCAGAGTCGCTTCAATATATATTTTACAGGTGAAGCTAATCACGCGGGAACAGTACCTATGCCCTTGCGCCATGATGCCCTCTGTGCGGCAGCAGAGTTTGTGTTGGCTGTTGAGGCGGTGGCACGAAGTCTGGCTGGACTGGTAGCCACAGTAGGTCAACTCACTGTGCAGCCGGGGGTGGCCAATGTCATTCCGGGACAGGTGACCTTGAGCCTAGATGTGCGGCACCAGCATGATCCGCTACGCGAGCAAGCCTGCCATCAGCTTGAAGAACAGCTAGAGAAGATCGGTCGAGTGCGGGGTATCTCGTGTAACTGGCAGGAGTTGCCAGTGCATCCTGCTGTGCCATGTGCATCACATCTCACCGAATTGATGGCACAAGCTATAAAGGAGACTGGCTATCCGGTGCATACTCTACCGAGCGGGGCTGGTCATGATGCCGTAGTGCTGGCCAGATTGACCGATATTGCCATGCTCTTTGTGCGTTGCCAAGGTGGTATCAGCCACAATCCGGCTGAAGCGGTGACCACAGAGGATGTAGCCATTGCCATTCAGGTGCTGGAGCGATTTTTGCAACTGCTTGCTTAGCATCTGCGTGCGTCCCACCCCCTGGCCTTTCTAAGCACGCGGGGTACTTCACGAAGGGAAATTCATGAGTCAATACGACCTTCTTGTACGCAATGGTATAGTAGTCACTGTAACAAGTGTCAGCCAAGCAGATATTGCTATCGCTGATGGTCGCATTGTGGCCATAGCACCAGAGCTTGCGGGCGTAAGCAAAGAAGAACTTAACGCCGAAGGTCTGCATATTTTCTCTGGCTGTCTCGATCCACATGTACATTTCAACGAACCTGGGCGCACCAACTGGGAGGGTTTTGCCACTGGCACTGCCGCACTTGCAGCAGGTGGGGTGACAACATATATTGATATGCCACTGAACTCTTCTCCGCCTACTACTACTGTGCAGGGCTTTGATCTCAAACTGCAAGCTGCTCAGGCTTCTTCACTGGTTGATTTCGCGCTGTGGGGTGGCTTAGTGCCGGGCAACATTGCCCAGCTTGATGAACTCACCGAACTTGGTGTTGTGGGCTTTAAAGCTTTCATGGCCAATAGCGGTATCGCCGATTTTCCGGTAGCTGACGATCTGACCTTGTACGAAGGCATGGCGCGGGCGGCAAAGCTGGATAGGATTGTTGCTGTCCATGCAGAAAGTGATCAGATTACGAGTGGGCTTGCCCAACGTGCCATTGCTGAGGGACGAACGGGTGTGCGTGATTATCTTGCTTCGCGCCCGGTCATAGCTGAACTAGAGGCCATTGAACGGGCCATTCTCTTTGCCAGTGAAACGGGCTGTGCATTGCACATTGTGCATGTGAGTAGTGGACGGGGAGTGAGTTTGGTGCTTGAGGCCCAGGCACGAGGCGTGAATGTGAGTTGTGAGACCTGTACACACTACTTAGTTCTCACTGAGGAAGATGTTGAAAGGATCGGGGCAGTGGCTAAGTGTTCACCGCCTATACGCTCACAAGCAGAGCAAGATGCTTTGTGGCAGCATATCTCTACGGGCACCTTGCCGATAGTTGTGTCCGATCATTCACCAGCTCCGGCAGATATGAAAACAGATGCGAATTTCTTCAAGGTTTGGGGTGGTATCTCTGGTTGCCAGTCTGTGCTACAATTGCTCTTAACAGAGGGTTATGATAGGCGTCAGCTTCCTCTATCCATGATCACGGCCATCACCGCTGAGCATGCTGCCCGACGTTTTGGTTTGTTCTCATCCAAGGGACGACTCGCCGTGGGGGTCGATGCCGATCTCGTACTCGTCGATTTGCAAAGCAGGAGCGTCCTACAGGCCAACGATCTCTTCTACCGGCATAGACACAGTCCCTACGTCGGCAGAACGCTGCGTGGACGGATTGTGCGTACGCTGGTACGGGGCAACACCGTCTTTTGCGAAGGGAAAATCGTCTCCGAGCCTATTGGACAGTTCTTGAGACCATATTCCTGATCAGAGAACTGCAACAATACCATCGTTATTTGAAATTTCACAGGAGGGGAACATCCTGTTATGACAACGCTACGAGTTGCGGTCCTGCTGCGGTCCTGAGATGAACAGGCGGAGATACTCACGGTCCACCACCACCACACGTCCCTGGGACATCTCAATGGCCTCGGCAGCCTCTAACTCTTTGAGCGCTCGCCACACCACTTCGCGTACGGTGCCTGACAGTGCTGCCATCTCCTGCTGTGTCAGACGAGAGACAACGTCTCTCTCCTGAAAGGATGCCTCCTGATCGAGCAGAAGCTTTGCCACCCGTAGGGTGACCGAACGTAAGGACAGGGTCTCTGCCAGGGCGACGAGATGGCGCAATCGAGTGGCAAGTGCCTGTACTATGGCCTGCGCCACCGCAGGCCGCAACGCGATGATCCTGCGTAACACGGCTCCCTGGATCACATAGATGACGCTGGGCTCGATGGTCGCCGTACTCGCCGGATTGGGACCACCATCGAGTGCGGGCACCTCGTTGAAGGTCTGGCCTGCCACAATCAAATGGAGGATTTGCTCCTTGCCTTCCAGTGACGTTTTGAAGACTTTGACCAACCCTGAGCGCACATAATAGAGTGCTCCGCCTCGCTCACCTTCGCGCATGATGAGATCGCCGCGATCACAGTGACGCTCTACTGTCACGGCTGCTATCTGTGCGAGTTCATCGGAATCAAGCATGGCAAAGTACGCGATCTGACGGAGCCTTGTGATTTCAACGGTCATTGCTTGCCTCCCTCCGGGGATGTGGCTGCTTGTCGTTCCAGGTCCTCTCTTCACGAGGCTTCTTCCATCTCCAGTGGAGAGAAAGAATCGAGAGCACGAAGCATGGTGTGACTTAAGTCATAGCCGCACGTCCCTCCATCAGTATATACTCTATAAGAGCAGGTCTGCCATGGGGTGTCCGGGCTGAGCGCCAACCGCGCACACAGCGTGTAGTGCGCTAGCTTGAGGACTATCTCTTCATCTGACAGTACTTCTTCTAAGGAGTAGAAAGCCGGTGTGAACAACGATGAGCTTACACATCATCATGGCATCACTTGGATTTCCGCTGTGGCTCCGCCTAAGTCACTACATCAACCTGCTGTTCATCGGGTTGCTGATCCGCAGCGGCATCGAAATCCTGGGCGCTCACCCAAGATTGTATTGGAATGATGGCTGTACGCCCGGGACCGAGTGGATAAAATTCACGAAGAAGCGGGTACCAACCGAGAAAGGCGTGATCTACACTGCCCGCGACGATGAAGTAGCTATTTCCTCCTGGCTCGCACTGCCGGGTCGCAAAAACCTGGGGCTTGGCCGTCACTGGCATGGCGTCACTAACACGTTCTGGCTGCTCAACGGCCTCATCTACATTGTGTTGCTGTTCGCGACAGGTGAGTGGGCACGGCTGATCCCGACGTCCTGGGATATTTTTCCACGGGCCTGGCACTCGTTGCTGATCTACCTCAGTTTCCAGATTCCACCGCTCAGCGATTTTCACCCCTATGATGCGCTCCAGCAGGTGGCGTATGCCTTCGTCGTCTTTCTGCTGGGGCCGTTTATGCTGATCACCGGGGCGGCCATGTCACCGGCAATTGCCGCCAGTTTCCCCTGGTATATCAAGCTGTTGGGTGGTCGGCAGGTGGCGCGCAGTCTCCACTTCCTGGGCATGGCGGCGTTTGCGCTGTTCACGGTGATGCACACCCTCCTGGTGCTGGTGGTCCACTTCCGCGAAAACATCACCAACATTGTGCTAGGGGGTCCAAATGAAAATTTGGGCTTCGCTGTAGCCATTGCCATCATTGCCCTCCTGCTCGTCCTGGGGATCTATGTCTGGACCACGTGGTATTCCTTGCGCCACAAACGTCAGGTCCAGGTGGCCCTTGATCACCTCGAAACGCCGATTCGAACGCTCGCACTCCATAATCTCACTTCGGGCCAGCACTATAAAGCGTCCGATATCTCCCCTTACTTCTGGGTCAATGGAGCACCCCCGACGCAAGCAGAGAGCTCGGAGTTTGTCGAACTTGCGAAAAACGATTTCCGCAAGTGGTGCTTGAGTGTGGGCGGGCTCGTCAGGCGTCCGCTGAGCCTCTCACTGGAGGAGATACGGGCCATGCCCAGCCAGCTTCAGATCACCAAACACAACTGTGTCCAGGGATGGTCGGGCGTCGGCAAATGGAAAGGTGTCCGCCTGTCGGACATTTTGGAGCGCTGTGAGCCATTGCCGGAGGCACGCTACGTCAAGTGTACCTCATATGGATTGGATCAGTTCACCTATGGCGGAAAACCACGCCAGCCATTTTATGAAGTGATCGATCTGATCCTGGCAAAGCATCCGCAAACCATCCTGGCCTATGAACTCAATGATGAGCCTGTGGCACTCCCTCACGGGGCCCCCTTGCGCTTACGCGTGGAGACCCAATTAGGCTATAAGATGGTGAAATATCTGCGCTCGATTGAACTGATTGCCGACTATCGTACTATCGGTGAAGGCCAAGGAGGCTCGCGTGAGGATACCATGTTCTACGGGAGAGGCGCAGAGATTTGAGGACGCTTCGATTGTTCCTGGAGGAGATGATCTCCTTGGTTCGTGAGGTGAGCTAGACGAACACGAGCTCATGTAGTGTCATCTCAAATAGAGAGGACTGCTAGTAAACAAGATATATGAGGAGAATTCAGATGCAGCAACAATCCCCCCCACAAGAACAGGCTCCGCGGCGGGCCCTTCTCGTCTCCAAGGGTTGGTTACAGGCAGTAATACTCGTATTCATCTTTGGCTTCTTCGTCATGGGACTGCTGGCATACTCTACTTACACCGATGAGCCGCCGATCCCGGCAAAAGTTGTTGATCCCAATGGCCGCGTTATTTTCACCGGTGCAGATATCATCAGTGGCCAGGAGGTCTTCTTGCGCAATGGCCTCATGGAGTACGGCTCCATTTTTGGGCATGGTGCGTATCTCGGGCCAGACTACACCGCCGACTATTTACACCGCGCCGCTCTCTACGTACAGCAGAGGTACGGAGGGCCAACTTCTGCTACGGCAGTGTTGCGTACCATTCGTGAGTTCCAGACGAACACCTATAATAGTTCCACGCAGACATTGCAATACACCTCGGTGCAGGCGGCGGCGTTCGACCAGCTCCGCCAGTACTACCAGCAGTTCTTCTCTAATCCGACCACCATCAACGGACTGCGGCCAGATGCCATTACTGATCAAGAGCAGATCAAGCAGCTGACGGCCTTTTTCAGTTGGTCAGCTTGGGCTGCCTCGGCTCGACGACCGGGACAGAACTATTCCTATACGAACAACTGGCCCCCGGAGGCGCTGGTCGGGAACACCCCTACGGCAAATACCGTTGTGTGGAGCGTCCTGTCCCTCATCACACTGCTTGGAGGTATCGGGGTACTCCTAGCCGTCTATGGGCGATGGAATTTCCTCGGTTGGCATGGACGAGAGCGAACAACCCTGACGTCCCGTCCACCTGGGGAGGTTCCACTGACACCTTCGCAGCGCGCTTGCGCTTGGTTCCTGCTCGTGATGGCGGTCCTGTTCCTCGTCCAAGCGCTTGTGGGTGCCGCCTCAGAGCACTACCGGGCGGACATCACGAGCTTTTTCGGCATCGACCTGGCGCAAGTCTTCCCATATAATCTTGTCCGGACATGGCATGTGCAGCTTGCCATCTTCTGGGTGGCCACCTCGTTTCTTGCTTCTGGCATCTTCCTGGTGCCGATGATCACTGGTCGGGAGCCGCGTGGGCAGAACTGGCTCTCCTACCTACTGCTGGCTGCACTGTTTCTCGTCGTGGCTGGAAGCTTACTCGGTGAATTTGCAGGTATGCGCAACTGGTTTGGGAGCCTGTGGTCCTGGTTTGGCGATCAAGGCTTCGAATACCTCGACCTGGGGCGCTTCTGGCAAATCCTGCTGACGATCGGCCTCTTTTTCTGGGTGGTGATTCTCTTCCGGGGAATACGTGGCAGGCTCAGGCAAGAGGCCATTGGCAACATGCCCTGGTTATTCTTCTTTGCTGCCCTGGCCATTCCGGCTTTCTATGGGGTTGGTTTGCTTGCCCAGCCAGATACCACCTTCACGACGGCCGACTTCTGGCGGTTCTGGGTGGTCCATCTCTGGGTGGAGGACTTCCTGGAACTGTTCACCACGGTCATGGTGGCCTAAATTTTTGTACTCCTGGGCGTCGTATCTGAACGGACGGCTCTCCTGGTCATCTACCTCGACATTGTGCTCTACTCTGTCGGTGGAGTGCTCGGCACGATGCACCACCTCTACTTCTCTGGTGAACCAGCCCAGCATCTTGCGCTCGGCGCCGTCTTCTCCGCCTTGGAGGTCATGCCTCTCACCTTCCTGACCATCGAGGCCTGGAGTTTTCTGCAACTGGGCATTCAACAGGAAGCCAGATCTCAGACGCCGTTTCCACATCGTTGGGCCGTGATGTCTCTCGCTTCTGTCGGCTTCTGGAACTTCCTGGGTGCTGGCATCTTTGGCTTTCTAATCAATCTTCCGATCGTCTCCTACTATGAGATTGGAACGGGATTGACCGCCAACCACGCCCATACATCGATGATGGGGGTGTACGGCATGCTCGCTGTAGGCCTGGCTCTTTTCTGCCTGCGCTACCTGATTGCCCCTGAGCGCTGGTCCGATCGCATGGCAAAGATCAGCTTCTGGTCGCTGAACATCGGACTGGCCTGGATGGCGTTCGCAACGCTCTTCCCATTGGGAGTCCTGCAACTGTACGAAGCGGTCAACGTGGGATACTTCGAGGCACGCTCACTCAAGTTTTTGACGAGCGACCTGAACTCTCTGCTCGAGTGGATTCGCCTGCCAGGGGACGTGCTCTTTATTGTTGGTGGTGTTCTTCCGCTCCTGTACTTATGTTGGCTTGGTGTGCGTGGTAGGAAAGCTCCAACAACGCTTGAGGAGTCAGAGGAAGTCCTGTTCGTCACCATCACCGAACCAGAAACGGCTGGAAGGGAGTGAGGCAGAGTGATGAGTAGCTTCCATCCGGCGGTGTTTTTTGGGGATATCAGTCCGACGGTGTTTCTTGCAGTGGGCTACGCGCTGTTTCTGCTGGCTATAGCAGGCGGTCTTGAGTTGTTAGCCCGTAATGCGCATAACCGCTCTCAGCGTTTTCGCACCGCAGGCTTCATCTACCATAAGCACATCGATGTCTGGGAATGTAGTCAGGGTCAACACCTCCTGCCCACGGAAGTCGATCACGAACGACGACTCGTTCGCTACCGGGCAAGGGCGGATATCTGCAATCACTGTCCTCTCAAACAGGGGTGCACGGACTCGCACGAAGGCCGGGAGACCGAGGAATCTCCCTCGTCCTTGCTCTTCTTGCGATGATCATTATCGGAGCTACAATGAGTTTTCACCATCATCTGCATGAGCTTATTGTGCTTGGGGTCACGTTTGCTTTCATTGTCCTGATGAGTGTGCGCTTACTTGCGGCATTTCGCGCCAGTCCAGCGAACTTTGTAGAGGTATCTCCAGGATCCTTGCCAAAATAGGCAAGAGGGTTCTGTTGCAAAAAGTGCGGCGATCTGGTAGAGTGAGCCCAGTTTGAACTTCACGAGCGAGGAGAGTACCATCTATGGACCAGCAGAACCCCATTGCGTTCCTCGATGCTTTTTTGCAACACAGCCTCAGAATTGGGATGACTCATGTTTTTCTTTCACTCGACAGCATCTTCCCTAGATGCTACATTTTATAGAGGTGATAGAATATCTCTATGTACAGCATAGACGAAGAGAAGGAGGATTTATAGGCACATGCTGGATCGTCTTTTTGTTTCTCCCTCTGAGAGTGCTCCTCTCGTCGATACACGCCGTCCTCGAAAGGGGGCGATCATTGGTGCAGGCCAGGTTGGGCTCGCCTGTGTCTATTCCATGCTGATTCAGGGCACCTTTGATGAAATGGTCCTGGTTGATGTGGATAGGAATAAGGTAGAAGGGGAGGTAATGGACCTGGTGCATGGGCTGTCTTTTGTGCAGCCCGTAACAGTGAGAACCGGAACTGCCGCGGATTGCCATGGAGCGGATATGGTGATCATCACTGCAGGAGCGAAACAAAAGCCTGCTGAAAGTCGCCTGGAGCTCCTCGAGCGCAATGTCAACATCTTCAAGACCCTCATTCCTGAACTAGTCCACTACTGCCCGGAGGCAATTTTCCTCATTGTGAGCAACCCGGTCGATGTGATGTCGTATGTGACCTGGAAGCTGGCGGGCTTACCCAGTACCTCCGTCATCGGCTCCGGAACCGTTCTGGATACCGCTCGCTTCCGCTATCTGATAGGACAAGAGTTGCACCTCGACCCGCGTAGTATCCATGCCTATATCATTGGAGAACATGGCGACAGCGAAGTTGCCGTATGGAGCCGAGTGAATGTGGCCGGGATGCCCTTGCAAGACCTCAATCCCGATCTGGGAACGGTGAGCGACCCTGAGCGCTGGAATCACATTTTTGAGCAGGTCAGGACTGCAGCCTATGAGATCATTAAACGCAAGGGCGCAACCAGCTATGCGATTGGCCTGAGTGTGACGCACATTGTGCAGGCAATTTTGCGAGATCAACAGCGTGTGTTAACGGTAAGCTGTCTCGTCCAGGGCTTGTATGGTATCGAGGAGGTGTACCTCAGTTTGCCGGTCGTCGTCAATCGGCATGGCGTCGGGCGCATTGTTCATCTGGCTCTGAGTCCTCTGGAGGAGCAACAACTCAAACACTCAGCGCAGGTCTTGCGTCAGGTGATCGAAGGGTTGAAGCTTTCTTAAAGGGGTCACGATAGTTTTTCGGGTGAAACCTACGCTAAGCTGTAGAATAGCTTCACAGGTGGTACGAGAATTCGCTTAAACATAGTCTTGCTCCTTTCCAATCTTTTGCTTCACTACTCAAAGGATACATCCTTGATATCACAGCCCTATCAAGGGGGAGAGTGGCGCATCACGATTGAGTCACAATACATTATGCAAGACTGTGATAGTTCTGTGAAATTTTAGCTCTTTGCTGTAACCGAGTCGTGATGCAGGCAGTCTATACTAAGAGCGTGAGAGGGAAACCTCTCAGAGAAGAGAGACTTCTAGAGAGTGGAAAGGAGACATGTGTAGACAAAGGGCGTTCCACAAAGACACGACGCTCCGTATGAACCAAAGCGTTCATGGAGTCACGCCAGGCCGCGATAGAGGTCGTCTTTGTGCCGCTGGCATCGTCGAACGTGTAGACACATCCAGAGCGAAGTCGAAAAGAGGAAAAGGAGAAGTCCCTTGGACAGGTAACCAGGCGGGTGTTCTACTGAACATCCGCCTCAGTTCTCTTGGAGTAAATGTGCTCTATCTGTTTTCCTCACCTTTACCACTCACCATGTAACTCAACGTCCAACTCAAGGTCTACGCCAAACTGTTCAAGGACACGCTGATGCGCTTCAACTACCAGTGCCGCTATGTCAGATGCAGAGGTTCCGCCCAAATTTACAATATAGTTGGCATTTCTTTCAGCGATTTGGGCCTTGCCACGAGTTTTGCCCTTTAAACCAGCCTGGCCGATAAGTTGGCTGGCCTCATGACCGGGTGGGTCTTTAAAGACTGTACCAGTGTGCCGTTGTACTGGCTCAGCCATCTTACGGTAGTCTTTGTAGCGGGCGATATCTGCCCGCAGCTTCTGTGGATCTTCGCGATGCAGGCGTATCCCCAGGGCCATCACGATTTCAGGCGGGTCTATCAAGTAGCGTTGTGCCGGGATGAGAGAACCATGTTCATCAAAGCGCACGCGGCGCTGCTCGCGGAA
>WNGJ01025814.1_pt1 | contig 10627 bp, 8 predicted proteins | sample 5400611 | NCBI WGS metagenome assembly WNGJ01 (sample SAMN13153375, study PRJNA577476) | soil metagenome | isolation source: 40 cm soil or saprolite under Garry oak tree replicate 1 | place: USA:California | collected 2016-06-15
ATCTTCGTCCTCTTCAGTCTTGCTCAGACAGACCGCCTGTTCACCCGTGACCTGCTCGACGGATTGAACGGCGGCCTCGCCTCCCGGCCTTGGATGGAGCTTCGCAAAGGCAAGGAAGTTACCGACATCTGGTTGGCCCGGCAATTGCGCCCGTACGGGATTCGGCCCACCACCATCTGGGTGGGAGACTTGCAAGCCAAAGGCTATCTCAAACAGGATTTCCATGAAGCCTTTCGCCGCTACATTCCCAGCTCCGAAATCGAGGCCCTCAAAGCCGCCTCAACCAAACCCACCCAATAGCCGCCGCGTTGCGATTTGCCCTCCGCCCTCTGCCCTCCGCCCTCGCCCGCCGCCCAGAACCCTGGGACTTACGGGTTACCTTACGGGTTACCTTACGGGTTGGAACTCAAAAACAACCCGTGTTTATGCACCTCCTTACGGGTTTACGGCTTCAACACCCCCAAGAGGCCTCATGCTTCCACTGAGCCAGAAGTCCTGTGCTGGGGAAAACGAGGCACATGCGTAAAAACCCGTAAGCTGTTCGCACTCCTAAACAGCAACTTGGCCCTCTTTTCGAGCATCTCGTCACATATTCGTTTCGTCATTGGCAGCGGCGCGTATGGTGAGAGTGCAATTTAAATTCGTATGAAAACGAAGCCCCATCTCGAAATTAAACGGAAGGGACCAAGCGATGATCCCTCAGATATTCGCGCGCGAACGGCGCCCTTTGGGCAGCGACCGGGGCCAAATCTCTTTCCTCCCATGGTGGCAGTCCTTGATGGCCTCCCTGTCGAATCAAACATTGAGAGTCATCACGCACACCGGTTACCGGGCTGCGACCGCCGAACGCAGCGCCTGGAGGTGGCCGCATTTTTGACCGTGGGCTTGATGGCGGGGGTCTTGATCTTTCTGGCTGCGGGAAATGGCATGAGGTTCGCAGCGGGGCAAGACGCAATTTTCACTGCCCTTTTCAAGCCGCAAGGGTTTGAGCAACAGACAAAAGCGTTAACCAATATAACCGTATCCATCCCCGCCGCGGCGCCATCCTCGGGCACACCCCGAACCAGCCGGCCCGGAGCATCCTCTACGCGGATATAAAGCCAAACGGTTTTCCTTGCGGCATCGTGCAAAGAGATGTGTAAATTTAGGTTTCATGGCTCGGGACCTGATTAAGAAGAAGCGCTGGTTGTGGGTGCTTTTGTACATCGCCCCATGGACCCTCATGGCCTTGCTGGCATCTGCGGGATCCTATATTGCCGAGGGCACCCTGGATCACCCGATTCCGCTCGGACCACTGCTGCGACAGGAGTTCAAATGTTGGTATGCCAGCGCGGTCATTTCAGTCGGAGTGATCTGGTTGTGCCGCCGCAACCGCCTGGAGCCGGGCCGAATAGGACGCTGGGTGGCTCGGCATTTTGCGGGTGCGATTGCACTTTCAGCGCTTTATGCATCGGTGACCTGCTGGTTGGTCGCCGGCGAAAAATCAGTGATGCACCCGGGCAAAATCCTGGCCTTTGGCTACCTCATCAAATCGATGGGCCTGCACTATTGCTTGCTCAACGTGTTAATCTATTGGCTGGTGGTGTTCGGGCAGCTCGGCTGGGATTATTATGGGCGTTATCGCGAACGCGAACTCGAGGCCGCAGAATTGCAACGTGAGCTGGTTGAAGCCCGCCTTGAGGCGCTGCGCATGCAGCTTAACCCACATTTCCTCTTTAACACGTTGCACGCGATTTCGGCGATGATCCATGAGAACCCGGAGGCGGCGGACAGGATGATTGCGCGGCTGAGCGAATTGCTGCGCCTGACTTTGGATGGCTCCAAGGGGCAGGAGGTGCCGCTGAGCCAGGAACTGGAATTCCTGGACCGCTACCTGGAAATTGAGCAGGCCCGTTTCTCCGACCGCTTAAAAATTGAGAAGCTCGTTCAGCCCGAAGTCCTGACCGCGCTGGTGCCGTACCTGATTTTGCAGCCGCTGGTCGAGAACGCCATCCGCCACGGCATCGAGCCGCGCGAAGAGCTGGGCCAAATCTCCATTCGGGCCTCTCGTAACAACGGGATGCTGCAACTGTGCGTCAGCGACAATGGCCCCGGACTTTGCGAAAACGAACCGGCGGCCTGGCGTGAGGGAATCGGACTTTCCAACACCCGCTCCCGGTTGCGCCATCTTCACGGCGAAAACGGCCGGCTGGAATTGGCGAGCGCCCCCGGGGGTGGGTTGGAGGCGCGGATTGAACTGCCGTTTCGAACGGCAAACCAGGCTGACTTAAAAGCGTGACGGCCAGCGAAGCTAAAATTCGAACGGTAATCGTAGATGACGAAGCGCCCGCCCGCGCCCGCATCCGCCAGCTACTCAAAACCGAGCCGGATATTGAAGTGGTCGCCGAATGCGCCAATGGCCGCCAGGCGCTGGATTGCATTCAACGGGACCGGCCCGAGTTGGTGTTCCTGGACGTGCAGATGCCGCGCTTGACTGGGTTGGAGGTTTGTGAAGCTGCCACGGCAGCGGGAGCCGCGATGCCGCTGGTCATTTTCGTGACCGCCTATGACGAATTTGCGCTGCAGGCCTTTGAAGTTCACGCGATCGATTATCTGCTCAAGCCATTTGATCGGGAACGGTTTCAAAAAGCCTTGGGGCACGCCCGCGAGCAGTTGCGCCGAGCCAACGGGCCGGCGGCCGATCCACGCCTGGCCAGCCTGCTCGAGAGCCTGCGGAACGGAATGAAGAAAACGGATCGTTTAGTCTTCAAACAGAATGGCCGCGTGATATTTGTTCGAATAGAGACGATTGATTGGCTTGGAGCGGAGGGTAACTACGTGCGGCTACAGGCAGGAAGCGACTCCCATCTTCTGCGCGAAACCTTGACGAGCTTGGAAGCGCAGTTGCCTGCTGACAAATTCATGCGGATTAGCCGTTCAAGTATTGTCAATCTCGACCGGGTGAAAGAACTTCAGCCACTGTTTTACGGCGATTACGTCGTGATCCTTCAAAACGGCTCGCGCATGAACATGAGCCGCAATTACCGAGAGCGGCTCGAGGCCCTGCTCTCGCGACGGCAATAGGTCAGGTAGAAAGGGGGTGTCGCGGGCAACTGGGGCCGTCCCGCCAGCCCAAGGCCGGTAGGCTAGGCCTTCTTGTTTTTTGCCTTGTCGAGGGCCGCATCGTGACTGACTCTCCACGGATATCTAAATAGCCTCGCACGCATGAGCGATTCTCAGCTCTCGGTCGCATTTTTTTTCCAGATGTTCTTCATTCTGGCTGTTTGCCGGGTGGTGGGCACCCTGTCCCGGCGACTCGGCCAGCCGCAGGTCGTCGGTGAAATGATCGCGGGCGTGCTGATGGGGCCGTCGTTTTTTGGGTTCTTCTTTCCGCACCTCCAACAGAGAATCTTTCCGCCGGAATCACTCAAAATACTTTACGTTGGCGCGCAATTGGGGGTCGGGCTTTACATGTTTCTGGTGGGTGTGGAATTCAATATCCCCGGCTTTCTGGGCCGCGCGCGCAGCGCCGCCTCCGTCTCCATCGCCGGCATGATCGCTCCGTTCGTCCTGGGAGCGGGTCTGGCCGTTGGACTGGTGAAGGTGCCGGGCCTGTTCTCAGAAAGGGCCAGCCTCTTTGAAGCCATGCTGTTCCTGGGCGCATCCATGGCGATCACGGCGTTTCCGATGCTGGCGCGGATTATCTACGAGCGGGGCTTGACCGGGAGTGCGCTGGGCACGCTGGCGCTGGCGGCCGGGGCCATTGGCGACGCTGGCGCCTGGTGCGTGCTGGCGATCGTGCTGGCGAGCTTTGGCGCCGGGCCGGGGGTCGCCATCAGAGCAATCGGTGGCGGGATTGCCTATGGCGTTTTCGTGCTGGCCATAGGACCAAGACTTCTCCGTCATCTAGGCGCCGCCAGCGAACACAGGGGTAAAGTCACGCCGACTCTGCTGGCACTGACGTTGATGCTGTTCATGCTCGGGGTTTGGGTGACGGATGCCATAGGTATCCACGCTGTTTTTGGCGGCTTCCTGCTGGGCATCGCGATGCCGCGCGGATTATTCGCCCGCGATTTGCAACGGCAGCTTGAGCCGTTCGCAGTGGTTTTTCTGCTGCCGATGTTCTTTACCTTTTCAGGCCTCAGGACGCAGCTCAACATGGTGAACAATTTCCAGATGCTTTGGATTGCGTTGGCAGTCCTGGCCGCCGCCTGCCTCGGCAAGGGTGGGGCCTGCTGGGCGGCGGCTCGCTGGCACGGAGAAGACAACCGTACCGCGCTGGCAGTAGGCACTTTGATGAACTCTCGCGGCTTGATGGAGCTGATCATAATAAACATCGGTTTGCAAAAAGGCGTCATCCAACCCGCGCTGTTCTCGATTATGGTCCTGATGGCGGTGGTGACGACTTTGATGGCTACACCGGTGTTCGAGTGGGTCTATGGCCGGCATGCGCGAAAGGCAGGCGAGTTGAGGGCGGCCCCAATGGAGGCCTGACTAACGAGGGTATGTCCCAGCATGGCGTACTCGACAAAGCGACAACCGAAGAGTTAATCGGGTTAAATGAGTGAAATGGGTTAACCGGAGCCTTCGTGGTTAGGGCTAAAGTCAGTCCGCGTGATGTGGTTTTCTGCGGACGAGAAACGAGGCGCCCGCGAGAAAGCCTGAGACCAACAACGAGGCGCCGAGAAAGTCAATCCCGGGAACGAGGCGGCTCTCCCAGGTGATGCCTTCGATGCCGGTCACCGTATCCACCGTTTTCTTTGGCACGCTGGTCTTAGTCCAACCAAGGTTGGCGCCTGTCACCAGCCAGGTCAGGACGGCGGCGAGAAACACAATCCAGGCAAGCATCCGCAGAATTCTCGCGCTCATTGAGAGTTGGTTGGTTGATTTGTTCGCCTTGGCGGGCAGCGCTTCAATTCAAATCGAACATCAAGAAGTTTGGCTTTTCAAAGCGCCGAGGGAGCAGGTACTCTTTCCTCATTAGACGAGGCGCAGGCGTGAAAAATTGAGGCGTAATTTCTGAATGAGTGCGGACAAGAAGGACGGCATTGATGAGACTATTTTCAGCGAGGTTCAACTCCTTCTGGCTGAGAAGCGGACTGCGCTCTCCGGCTTGCGCACGGGCATCGCCATCTTTGCGCTGCCGCTGTCGGTCCTGAGCGTTCTGGTGGCGACCTCCAAGAACTACACCGCGGCCAATGTCCTTGGGTTCCTGGTGCCGCTGCTGGCGCTCAACGCGGCTTTGGTCGGACTCGGCTGCTATCTGATCATCCACGCCATCTTGCGCCTTCGCCATTACGACAACCTCATTAAGGAATTGAAAAGCCGGCACAGTGCGATTGCTGAATTCATGGATTAAGGGTCCAAAGGTGTGACCTCTGTCTTGACAACAGAGCTCGCCACGTCCGCGCGGTATTTTGGGCTTCATGGATCGTCGTGCGAGAGTTCAGACCTGACGGGTCAGCTTCACGCCGAGCTTAAGCAATTTTTGCGCCTCAGCGGCGGATTTAGCCTCGGCATAAATGCGGAGAATCGGTTCGGTGCCCGAGCCGCGCAGCATAAGCCAGGAGCTGTCCTGCGCGACGAACTTCACCCCGTCGTAGGTCTTCATGCCGGCAAGCGGCGAACGGAGCAATTTGGCGGGTGGATTTTTCTGGAGGAATTGCATTAGGTCCGGGCGTTTTTCGAGCGGGAAATGGGAGTCAATTCGGCCATAATGGTGCGGGCCGTACTTCTTTTCCAGGGTTGCGATGAGTTGGTTGACCGAGACGCGCTCGGTGGCGAGCAACTCCAGCAGCATCAATCCTGCCGCAATGCCATCGCGTTCGGGGATGTGGCCGGGGAAACCGATCCCACCACTTTCTTCCGCGCCGAGCAACACGCCACCCTTGACCATTTCTGCGGCAATGTATTTGAAGCCAACCCCCGTTTCGATCAGTTCCAGGCCGTGGGCGGCGCACATCTTGTCCACCATCGAGGTCGTCGTCAGCGCCTTGACCACCCGTCCCCTGCCCTTCCGGTTGACGACCAGGTGATTGAGGAGCAAACAAATCAGTTGGTGGGTACTGAGGTATTTCCCATGCCCGTCCATGGCCCCCACGCGGTCGGCATCGCCATCGGTCACCAGGCAGATGTCGTGCGGATGTTTCCTGAGGTAAGCGGAGCTGCGCGCGTAATTCTGCTCGATCGGCTCTGGATTGATGCCGCCGAATAGCGGGTCGTGCCGGCCATTCAATGTCGTCACTTTGCAGGTCGTGCCTGCAAGTAATTGGTCGAAGCATCCCGCTCCGACGCCGAACAAGGCTTCATGCGCAAAGCGGAGTCTGGATTTTGCGACGAGCTTGAACGCAGCGTAATGCGGTGGCCGGAGGTCCTTGATTGCAATCTGCCTTTGATTGAGTCCGGCGGCGAGATCTGTGGCCTTGACCGGACTCCGATCCAGGAGGCTCTCAACCGCCTGGCAGGTGGATGGCTCCGCCGAGCCTCCGTAATCAGATTTCAGTTTAAACCCGTTGAATATCGCCGGGTTATGGCTTGCGGTGATCATGACGCCGCCGATCGCCCGCTGATGCTTGACCGCAAACGAAACCGACGGCGTCGGCGTCGGTTCTGGCGTCAACAGCACCCGGAAACCGTTGCCGACGAAGACTTCGGCCGTGCGCCGGGCGACGGATTGGCCCGCCAATAATCGGCCGTTGCCTGCGTCACGCGCTCCACATTCGCGAAGGTAAAATCCTCAGCAATAACTGCGCGCCAGCCATCGGTCCCGAATTTGATGCTCATAATATGAACGCAAACCAATCGGGTCTGCTGGCCGGTCAGGCAGCTTCGACGATTTTGCGCATTTTGTTGACGGCAGCGGCCAAGTTGCGCTGACCAAAGAGTGTGGTGCCGCTGATGAAAGTGTCCGCGCCGGCGTGGGCGCATTCACCGGCAGTCTTGAAGTCAATTCCGCCATCCACGCCGATGTGATAGCTCAGTTTTTTCTCCCGCCGCCACGCGGCAGCTTGTTGGATCTTTGGGAGGGTCTCATAAATGAAATGTTGGCCCCCGAAACCGGGGTTGACCGTCATAATCAGGAGCGAATCGATCTGGTCCAAATAAGGCTGAACCATTGAGATAGACGTAGGCGGATTTATTGCGAGAGCTGCTTTTTTACCCAGAGATTTGATCTTCCAGAGCAGCGGCGTGACCTGCTCCCCCAGCTCGACATGAATATTCATTTGACTGGCGCCGGCCCCAGCGAAAGGTTCGAGCAGAATCTGTGGTTTGGAGCACATTAGGTGCACGTCGAAAAAAAGTTTCGTCAGTGGCCGAATGGTCCGCACCACTGCCGGGCCAAACGAGATATTTGGCACGAAATGCCCGTCCATGATGTCCAGATGCAGCCAGTCTGCGCCGGAGGCATCCACCCGCTGAGTCTCCCGGGCCAGCCGCCCGAAATTGGAGGCCAGCAGCGAGGGCGCGATAATCATGAGGGTACATTTAGAGTCTTGATTCCAAACTCTAAAGTCTAAAGTCACCTCGCAGAATGGCAGGGCAACGCTCCACCTCACCCTGCTAATTGAAAACTGCCAGCTTGCAGTCCCGCGCCGTCGCGGATTGCGCCCTTGAGCCAATGCTGATTTGTCTAGCGGATCTCCGATCTGTTGGAGGCCGGACGACCGCTGCGCTCGGGAGGGATCGCTCCAATGCCGATTGAAACCTGCGCTGCCTCGGCCTACACCGCAGCGGGGGCGGGTGTGCCCAGGCCAGGCAGCTTGGGCGGGGCTGATTTGCCGGGCAGTTCCGGCAAGGGCGTGGCCGCGGGCGCGCCAAGCGGCGGCTCCACGTGCGGCGTAGGCGCATGGGGTGTAAACTTGCCGGTGCGCACGATTTCCGCAACCTGCGGTCCATCGAGGGTTTCGTAGTCCAACAAAGACTTGGCGATCAGCTCCAATTTATCAAGATTGTTCGTGATAATGCCCTTGGCGATCTTGTAGGACTCGTCGATGATGCGCTTGACTTCGCCGTCGATCTCCTGCGCGGTAAATTCGCTATAGACTTTGGCGCGGGCCATTTCGCGGCCCAAAAAGACGAACTCGTCATCATCGCCATATTGCACCATGCCAAGGCGATCGCTCATGCCCCACTGCGTGACCATTGCCCGCGCCATATTCGTAGCTTGCTGAATGTCCCCGGCAGCGCCGCTGGAAATGTCTCCTGAAATGATTTCCTCCGCGATACGACCGGCCATCATTACGGCGATCATGTCCAGCATTTCTTTGCGGCGCCGACTGAGGATGTCAGTTTTCGGCAGGGACATGGTCGAACCGAGGGACTGGCCGCGCGGAATGATCGTGACCTTGTGCAACGGATGGGTGTGCTGGAGCATGACGTTGACCAGGGCGTGGCCTGCTTCGTGCCAAGCCGTGAATTTTTTGTCCTCGTCGGTCATGGCCAGGCTGCGGCGCTCGCGGCCCCAGCGCACCTTGTCGCGCGCCTCTTCCAGTTCCTCCATTTCGACGGCTTTCTTGTTGGTGCTGGCGGCCAGCAAAGCCGCTTCATTGAGCAAGTTTGCCAGTTCGGCCCCGGAATAACCCGGCGTGCCGCGCGCGATGACAGAAAGGTCAACCGACCCGGCAAGCTTTACGTTCTTCGCGTGCACTTTCAAAATGGCTTCGCGACCGCGCACGTCAGGCAGATTGACAGTAATCTGGCGGTCGAAGCGGCCCGGGCGCAGCAGGGCAGGATCCAATACATCCGGGCGGTTGGTTGCCGCAATGATAATGATGCCCTCCTGGGTGTCGAAGCCGTCCATCTCAACGAGCAACGCGTTGAGGGTCTGCTCGCGTTCATCGTTGCCGCCACCCAGACCGTGACCACGGCTGCGGCCGACCGCGTCAATTTCGTCAATGAAAACCAGGCAGGGCGTATTCTTGCGCGCCTGGTCGAACATGTCGCGCACGCGGCTGGCACCGACGCCAACAAACATCTCGACGAAGTCCGAACCGCTAATGCTGAAAAAGGCGGCATCGGCCTCACCGGCGATGGCCTTGGCCAAAAGCGTTTTGCCCGTGCCCGGTGGCCCGACCATCAGAATGCCCTTGGGAATGCGCCCGCCGAGGCGCTGAAATTTTTTCGGGTCTTTGAGGAATTCGACCAACTCGGAAACCTCTTCGATGGCTTCGTCAATACCGGCGACATCTTTGAAGGTGGTTTTGTTGCGTTCCTTGGCCAGCAAGCGGGCCTTGCTCTTGCCGAAACTCAACGCGCCTTTGCCGGCCATCTTTATCTGGCGTATAAACAGGAACCAGATCAGGGCGGCGATCACGATAATCGGCAGCACGCTCCACACCACGCTCAGCAGCATGGTGTTGGCCTCGTGCGGTTCGAACATCGGCATATCCAGCAGCTTCTCTTCCATCTTGAGCGTCAGCCTGGCTTTGGTACGGAAGGTGACAGTCTCATCCTGATCGTTCTTCTTGATACGGTTGCCTGCGCTGTCGGTCTTGAAGTATTTGCCGATAATTTCGGTCAGGAACGGATTTTGAGGGCTGTAGTTGATGGTCGCCTGGGCGATCTGGTTGGAGTCCACCAGGCGTTGGAACTGGTGTTGGCTGAGTGTTTCGCCGGGCGATTCCATGCGCTCGCGGGCCAGCATCAGCAAAATGATGCCGCCAAAAATCGCAATCCAAACAATCCAAGTGCGCGGTGGCACTCGGAATTCGCCGCCTTTTTTGGGGCGCTTGTCGTCGTCGTTATGCTTGTTGTCGTTTGCCATTGTGTCCAACTCAGTTGGGCCAAGTTACCACGCTCGTCCCAATGTCGCAACCAGTCCCATTAAAGCCTATGCCAGCGCCATTGCAAGCGGCGATTCACCGGTTTTGTAAGCTTGAACCGCTCCGAAATCCGCAGCCCCTCAACCCAAAACACCTCACTTTGGGTTGTTGTAGCCACGATCAGGTCGTGACGACGAGCGCGGGGGACTTTCTCATTTGTGAAAAGGTCCTGCAACTTCACCGCATGTGCCATGCCAATCGGCTGAAAACGATCCCCTGGTTGCCAGTGTCGAAGCACAATCCGTGAACCAACTTTGCTGGCATCGAAAAACTCCTGCCTGGCCGCCGCCTTGCGCTTCCCAATCCCGTTTCTTAATTCGATTCGCCAACGGATTCTTAATCCATCGAAAACGACTTCTCCTGCCCGCTCACGCAAGTCCACTCTCTTAGAACTCCATCTAAACTCCGCCGGCTTGCCCTGCCGCAGATGGATGATGCCCTTGGTATCGCGCAGGGCGGAAAGAAGGACCTGGGTCACGCCTCTCGCGCGGGTGCCTCTGACGCGCCGTGGCGGCTCCCCTTCTCCACCACGACTTGCTTTCGCCTGGCCGACGGTAACCGCTTTCTCTGGGCTGACGCGCAGTTGTTCCACGAGATCGTAGTCCACAGCGATGCCCTGCCCAAGCAACTGCAACTGGATACACCGCCGCTGCACAGCCAGGGGCAATTCTTCGAATGGTGGTTGGCCCTCGGACTTCGGAATTGAACGGAGGCCGATGGGGGACCTCTGTTGTTCGAGCCAATCACGGGCCAGCGCAGCGACGACCTCCGCTTCCGCGCCGATAATATGCATGACGCGGAGAATGGTTTTGTCCAGGCCAGGCTGA
>WNGJ01009016.1_pt1 | contig 10626 bp, 7 predicted proteins | sample 5400611 | NCBI WGS metagenome assembly WNGJ01 (sample SAMN13153375, study PRJNA577476) | soil metagenome | isolation source: 40 cm soil or saprolite under Garry oak tree replicate 1 | place: USA:California | collected 2016-06-15
CCTTCCGGGTTGACGTTTTTGAGATCGAAGATGAGCTGAGCCAGATCCTCGATGGAATAGATGTCGTGATGCGGCGGCGGCGAGATCAGGCCGACGCCGGGCGTCGAGTGGCGCACTTTGGCAATGATCTTGTCGACCTTGCGTCCCGGTAACTGGCCGCCTTCACCCGGCTTGGCGCCTTGCGCGATCTTGATCTGCATCATGTCGGAGTTGACGAGATATTCGGCAGTGACACCGAAGCGGCCGGACGCCACCTGTTTGATCGCCGAGCGCATGGAATCGCCGTTCGGCAGCGGCTTGAAACGCTCCGTTTCCTCGCCCCCTTCGCCGGTATTGGATTTGCCGCCGATCCGGTTCATGGCGATGGCGAGCGTGGTATGCGCCTCGCGCGAGATCGATCCGAACGACATGGCGCCGGTCGAGAAGCGCCGGACGATGTTCTTCGCCGGCTCGACTTCCTCGATCGGAACGGGCTTGCGTCCGTCCTCCTCGGCCGGCTTGATGCGGAACAGACCGCGGATCGTATGCAGGTGCTGCGACTGATCGTTGATAATATGTGCGAACTGCCGATACTTCTCTTGGGAATTGCCGCGCACCGCGTGCTGCAGCGCCGCGACCGTGGCGGCGTTCCACACGTGCTCTTCGCCACGAACGCGGAACGCATATTCGCCGCCGACGTCCAGCATCGAGCGATAGATCGGCGCATCGCTGAACGCATCGCGGTGGCGTCGCACCGCCTCTTCGGCGATCTCCGCAAGGCCCACGCCCTCGATGCGCGTCGCAGTGCCGGTGAAGTACTTGGCGACGAAGTCAGTTTTCAAGCCGACCGCGTCGAAAATCTGCGCGCCGCAATAGGACTGATAAGTGGAGATGCCCATTTTCGACATCACCTTTAGCAGCCCCTTGTCGACCGATTTGATGTAACGCTTGATTATTTCTTTATCGTCGAGCTTCTGCGGTAACTCGTGCTTCATCGCCACGAGGGTTTCGAAAGCAAGATACGGATTGATCGCTTCAGCGCCGTAACCGGCGAGGCAGCAGAAATGATGAACCTCGCGCGGCTCGGCCGATTCCATGACCAGACCTACCGAGGTGCATAAACCCTCACGGATAAGATGATGATGCACGGCGGCGCAGGCCAGCAGTGACGGAATCGGAATGCGGTCAGCGCCGGCGCGACGATCTGAAAGGATGATGATGTTGACGCCATCGCGGACCGCAGCTTCGGCCTGTTCGGATAGCTTGTCGATCGCGGCAGCCATCCCCGCAGCGCCGACTTCCGCCGGCCAGGTCGTATCGAGCGTCAGCGACTTGAAATGGTCGCCGAGATCAGAAATCGATCGGATCTTTTCCAGATTGGCATTGGTGAGGATCGGTTGGTGAACTTCGAGGCGCTTCTTTCTCGACGAGCCCTCGAGATCGAATAGATTCGGCCGCGGCCCGATGATCGAGACGAGGCTCATCACCAGCTCTTCGCGGATCGGATCGATCGGGGGGTTCGTCACCTGCGCGAAGTTCTGCTTGAAATACGTGAACAGAAGCTTCGGCCGATCCGACAGCGCCGAGATCGGCGTGTCGTTCCCCATGGAACCGACGGCCTCTTCGCCAGTGGTCGCCATCGGGGTCATCAGAATTTTGAGATCTTCCTGGGTGTAACCAAACAGCTGCTGCCGATCGAGCAAGGATAAATTCGAGATGGGTGCCGCCTCGGCCGCCGGCGGCAGGTTCTCCAGCACAATCTGCGTACGCTCCAGCCACTCCTGGTAAGGGTGGCTGCGCGCCAATTGCGCCTTGAGCTCTTCGTCGGGAATGAGTCGGCCTTGGTCGAGGTCGACCAGCAGCATCTTGCCGGGCTGCAGCCGCCATTTCACCACGATGTCTTTTTCGGGGACCGGCAGCACTCCCATTTCCGATGCCATGATGATGCGATCGTCGCGGGTCACCAGATAGCGCGCCGGGCGCAGGCCGTTGCGGTCAAGCGTTGCGCCGATCTGGCGGCCGTTGGTGAATGCGATCGCGGCCGGGCCGTCCCAAGGCTCCATAAGCGCGGCGTTATACTCATAGAAGGCGCGGCGCTCTTCGCTCATGAGCTGATTGCCCGCCCACGCCTCTGGGATCATCATCATCATGGCATGCGCCAGCGAATAGCCGCCCATCACCAAGAATTCGAGCGCGTTGTCGAAGCACGCCGTGTCGGATTGTCCCTCATAGGAGATCGGCCACAATTTGCTGATGTCGGCGCCGAATTTCGGCGAGGACACGGAGGCCTGGCGCGCCGCCATCCAATTGTTGTTGCCGCGCAGCGTGTTGATCTCGCCGTTATGCGCGATCATGCGGTAAGGGTGGGCCAGCGACCAAGTGGGGAACGTATTGGTCGAGAAACGCTGATGTACAAGCGCCAAGGCGCTTTCGAAATCCGGATCGTGCAGATCCGGATAATAGGTACAAAGCTGGTCGGCGAGGAACATGCCTTTGTAGATGAGAGTGCGGCATGAGATTGAAACCGGATAATAATTGGACGTACTGCGGCCGCGCTTGCCGTACAGCGTGCTGGAGATGGTCTTGCGCAAGATGTAAAGCCGCCGCTCGAAGTCGTCTTCCGACGTTACCTTCGGATTTCGCGCGATGAAGACCTGCATATGGACCGGCTCGGTCGGTTTGACCGATTCGCCAAGCGTTGAATTGTTGGTCGGTACATTGCGCCAGCCGAGAACAGCCATGCCGTCCTGCGCCGCCGCGGCAGCATAGGTATCCATGACCTCTTGGCGCCAAGCGGGATCGTGCGGCATGAACAATGCGCCGACCGCATAATGTCCGGGCAACGGCAAGTCGATACCGAGCGCAGCGGCTTTCTTGGCGAGAAACTTGTGTGGCGTCTGCACCAGAATGCCGGCACCGTCGCCGGCGCGAGGGTCGGCGCCGACCGCGCCGCGGTGTTCGAGATTGAGAAGGATCGTCAGCGCATCTTCAACGATCTTGTGCGACTTGCGTCCTTTGATGTCGGCAATAAATCCGACGCCGCAGGAATCTTTTTCCAGCGTCGGATCAAACAAGCCGAAACCAGCCGCGGTCATCGTCCACGCGCTCCCCGCGAGACCCCGAGACACGCGGTCGTCGAAGGTCCGGCGCAGTAGGGCCCGCACAGGATCGCCTCATCCTGCGCCAGGGCGAGTCACTCAATCTTGGAGGCAACCTGCGATCCGCTCAACGGCCGCTGGTTGCTAGTTCTTGCCGCCGTCCGGCGCGCCCTCGCCATCCGGTAGCCGATCCGCGCGTCTCGTCGGACTTCAACCGACCGCGCACTTTGGGATCATAATTGGGACAGCAATGCTGTCCTATGCGAAACATGGCAAATTCCTGTCGCCAATACAAGCTGCACAACCCAAAAGGGCGCAGGAAAAGGCGCCTTTTCCTGAGCCAACGGCGTCCCGGTCGGCCCTGTTCCGCACTTAAAGTGGATCATGGGAGTGCGCGTAGCGCAATGTAGTGCCGGTGCTGTGCGGAAGTAAGGCTGCCGCGGTGGCATCAGCCGGTGAATGGGTGGCGCAGAGCCATCGTGCAGAGCGTCTGCCCACCATCTGTGCGCAAGGGACGATCCTCGCTAGGTTCCCCAAATGAATTTTGCCAGTGACAACACGGCGCCAGTCGCGCCTGCCATTCTCGATGCCCTGGTCGAAGCTAATCCTGGCTTCGCACTCGGCTACGGCAATGATGATTGGACGCACGCCATCGAGCGCCGCTTCAGTGAAATATTCGAGCGTGAGGTCGCCGCCTTTCTGGTGCCAACCGGCACCGCATCGAACGCATTGGCCCTGGCGCAGGTCACGCCACCCTGGGGCGTCGTCTTGTGCCATTCCGAATCGCATATCGCGACCGATGAATGCGGTGCGCCCGAATTTTTCGGCAATGGTCTCAAGCTTGTCGGACTTAGTGGCGATGGCGGCAAAATCAGACCCGACGGATTAAAAGCGGCGCTGGCCGGTTATGGCGGACACCGCCCGCACCAGGTGATTCCATCGGCGCTCTCGATAAGCCAGGCCACTGAGGCGGGCACTATTTATCGAACCAATGAAATCGCGTCCTTGGCCGAGATCGCGCGCATGCGATCACTCGCCGTACATATGGATGGCGCACGTTTTGCCAATGCGCTCGTCCGCCTCAATGCCACGCCTGCCGAGATCACTTGGCGCTGCGGCATTGACGTGCTGTCGTTCGGCGCCACCAAGGGTGGCGCGCTGGCAGCCGAAGCCGTGATATTTTTCGATCCTGAAGTCGCGGCGTTCTTTGGCGAGCGCCGCAAGCGCGGTGGCCATCTCCTCTCAAAGCACCGCTACATCGCTGCGCAGTTTTTGGCTTATCTCGCTGATGACCGGTGGCTAGCGCTGGCGCGCCATGCCAACGCCATGGCTGACAAATTGGCGGCGGCGCTGACCGGGATGGGAATGCGGCCGGTCTGGCCCGTTGAGGCCAATCTCGTCTTTGTGGTGCTGCCGCGCGTGCTCGACGCCAAACTCAAGGCGGCGGGCGCAGACTATTACGTCCGCAGCAGCGGCGCCTTACAGATCGGGCTAGATAACGTCCTCGTCCGGCTCGTCACCTCATTTGCTACCGGCGAAGAGGAGATCGACCGCTTCGTGAACCTCTGCAGATTATGATGCGCCCAAGCGTCGCCCCAATTTAAGGTTCATCTCTCATAGCCGGTGGGGAGTTGGTCGGGAGGGGCTTGTGCGCTTGCTAAGACTATCCGGAGCCGTGTTCGCATTTTCGGTGTTGGGCGCGGTTACTGCCTTGGCGCAGTCTCCGCCAACCGCCTCACCGTCAGCTCCACAGTCGGCGCCCCTTCGAGGCTTTGTGCCGCCTTATGAGATTCTGCGCACCGTACGTGCCGCCGGGTTCGATCCGCTGGCGCCGCCGTTGCGCGAGGGAACCAGCTATGTGGTGCGGGCGATCGATTTTCGCGGGGTTGCGATGCGTGTGGTTGTTGATGCGCGCTCCGGCGCCATCCGCGACGCCAATCGCATCGTTTCCGGTCCCGGGCTTTATGGCCCCTATGCGCCGGGGCCTTACCCGCCAGCGCCCTACGGACGGTTTGGGCCGCCGCGTTATCTCGCGCCGGCCGATGAGGTTGCGGCTTACGGGCGACCACCTTATATCGGCGCTTCCGAAGTGCCGTCGAGTGATCAGGACGAACTGCGAGGCTTGGCGCCGGCCCGATCGCAGTATCCTGCCGGCACCAGCCTGGTGCCCCTGCCACTGCCGCGTCCGGCCGGACTTGCAGCGGCCGGCGGTGGCGAGACGAAATCCACTGTCAAACCGGACATCGCAACAGGCACGCCGCTAGCGCCACGATCGGTGCCGTTAAATAATCCCACCAGTGCGTCGGCAATTCCCGCAATCAACGACTAGCGCTTGGCGGTGGATCAAAAAAGCGCCCCGGAAAACCGGGGCGCCACCGTCTGATTGTGACAAAAGCTGTTACGCGGCTTTTTGATTTTCGATCACCGTCGGGCCGTCGCTCTTGCCGTTGATCGGGATCGTGCGCGGCTTTTTCGCCTCGGGGATCTCGCGCACTAAATCGACGTGCAGGAGACCGTTCTCGAGGCTCGCGCCCTTCACCTGAACATAATCGGCAAGCTGGAACACACGCTCAAAGGTACGCGCCGCAATGCCCTGGTAGAGCACTTCACCGCGCTTTTCTTCTTCCTTGGTGTTCTTTTCGCCGCGGATCGTCAACGTGTTCTCCTTCGCCACGATCGACAGCTCCGGCTCATTAAAGCCAGCGACCGCTACGGATACGCGATAAGCGCTCTCGCCGGTCCGCTCGATATTGTAGGGCGGATAACCGGGCGCCGCGCCCTCGAGGCCCTGATCGAGCAACGAGAACAAACGGTCGAAGCCGACGGTCGAACGATAAAGTGGTGCTAAGTCGAAAGTTCGCATGGCATATCCTCCTTTTGAAGCGACATGCGGGTGGCCCGCCCGGATAGGGCCGAGCCGTTCAGCGCGCAGCCCTGGATGGCCTGCGCATAGTTCATATGGGATCGTTGTTCCGACCACGCAAGACATGGCAGGATATTGTTTTCGCTAGTAAATTTTGCGTGGCGCACATTGGCGCAAAACCCTTCGCCAGACCCGGCCGGGGCTCATAAAGGCCCCTTTACCTGACAAGTTGAGCAGCGTTTTTAGGCTGTTATAAGCGGAAGCCACGGCTGCTCGCCCGAAAGTCTTCATGAAACTCATTTCCATTCCCGCGAACCCGATTCCCGAAGATTTTGTCGCGGGCTCGCTCAAAACCCCTGACGGTGTGACCCTTCGCTTCGCCCGTTGGCTGCCACCAGCCGGCCGCCGCGGCACAGTGTGCATTTTCCAGGGTCGCTCGGAATGGATCGAAAAATATTTTGAGACCGTGCGCGACCTGCGCGCGCGCGGCTTCGCTGTCGCAGCGTTGGACTGGCGAGGTCAGGGCCTGTCGGATCGCGCCCTGACTGACCGCCGCAAAGGCTATGTGCGCGATTTTGCAGAATACGACACCGATCTTGAAACCTTGATGCGTGAAGTCGTTTTGCCGGACTGTCCGCCGCCACTCTTCGCGATCGGCCATTCCACCGGCGCCAATGTCCTCATCCGCGCGGCGTATCGCGGCCGCCAGTGGTTCGATCGCATGGTGCTGATCGCACCGCTTATTGCGCTCGGCGGCGTGGACTATTCGATGGGCACCGGTTGGCTAATCGTCCGCGCGCTGCGCCTGGCCGGGTTCGGGGGTATGTATGTTCCCAGGACCGACACTAGCATCGTCGAATCGCGGCCCTTCCTCGGCAACATTCTCACGTCCGACCCGGTACGTTATGCGCGTAATGCCGCCATCCTCGAAGCCGAACCCGCTCTCGCTTTGGGCGCGCCGACGGTTGCCTGGTGTAACGCCGCATTCCGCTCGATGCACGCGCTGCGCGAACCCAGTTACCCGGCGCGGATTCGCCAACCCATGCTGATCGTCGCCGGCGGCAACGACCAGGTGGTTTCAAATTCCGCGATTGAAGATTTTGCCGGCATGTTGCGCGCGGGCTCGCATCTCGTCATCGTCGGCGCGCAGCACGAACTGCTGATGGAGCAAGATCGCTTCCGATCGCAATTTTGGGCGGCGTTCGACGCCTTTGTTCCGGGCACCCCGCTTTATTGATGGTTCGAGCTGGGCCGCCTGCCTCGGCGTCTTACCCTTTTAGCAACTCCAGCGCCTGTGCGTGAGCCCGTCGATCGCCCGCCGCAACGATGCGCCCGCCCTCATGCGGCCGGCCGTTCTCCCACGTCGTAATGATGCCGCCGGCTCCTTCGATGATCGGAATCAAAGGCAAGACATCATGCGGCTTGAGTTCGGTCTCGATCACCAGGTCGACATGGCCGGCGGCAAGCACGCAATAGGCGTAGCAATCGCCACCATAGCGCGACAGCCGCACCGCCTGCTCGACCCGTTGAAAGCATTTGCGGTCGTCAGATTTCATCAATAGCGGACTGGTCGTGCACAGCACGGCGTCCTGCACTGAGGCGCAGGCGCGTGCGCGAAGCACTCGATCGCCGGCGGGCCCGCGATAGCGCGCGCCGCGGCCATCGCCGGAAAAATGCTCGCGCGTGAACGGCTGATGCATCATGCCGTAAATCGGCTCGCCACGCCGGGTCAATGCGATAAGTGTCCCCCAAGCCGGCATGCCGCAGATGAACGACTTGGTCCCGTCGATCGGGTCGAGCACCCAGACATATTCAGCGTCGCGGCGCTCGATGCCGAACTCCTCGCCGATGATTCCGTGCTCGGGAAACGTCCGCTTGATGAGGGTCCGCATTGCCGCTTCGGCGGCACGGTCCGCTGCTGTGACCGGATCGAAGCCACCGGAGCGGCTTTTGTTTTCAATGCCCAGCGCGCTGCGAAAAAACGGCCGGATGGTTTCGCCAGAGATGGCGGCAAGTTCGTCGACAAAGGCAGTAAAGTCGATCGCTGTCATCGCAACCCCTGGAATCGGTCCTTACACGGCATCCACACGTGGCTGGCTTGGCCGCCAGGTCCAAGCTCGCCGCTATTCGAAATCGGCGTTGCCGCTGGCCATGAAAACGAGAAATGGCCAAGTTTTAAGCAATCGCCCCTCAATGGATAAGTCTCTGATTATACTTTCCTATTTCAAGCCTGCTTCGCAAATATGCACAATACGCCTAATTTGGACGGGAAAAATTCCCACGGACCGGCCGACCAGCCTTGAATTTTGTGCGGCGCAGTGTATGTTGCTGCAGTGCGGTAGCGAGAGATTCTCTCACGTTACCGTCGCCCTCCTTGGGCGTTTCCTCCCTAGACTTGGGCCGCTCTCGCAAGGTGAGCGGCCCTTTTTCTTTGGTCTTTCTTTTGATCTTGCGCTTTAGTTTTGCGGCTCGCTACTCCGCCGCGGCACGGTAGGGTCGTAGTTCTTCGATCGGGATTTCGGCAAGCTGATCGGCCAGTAATTCGAATTCGCCTGCCAACTTCGCAAACGAGGCCGAGCGCTCATAACGACGCTCGTCCATGTAAAGCCCACGATTGATCTCAAGTTGAATAGCGTGCAGCCCAGCGGTCGGATTGCCGTAATGCTCGGTGATGAAGCCGCCAGCGTAGGGTTTGTTGCGGCTCACGGTGTAACCGAAGCCGCGCATGCACTGTTCGATTATTTCCGGCACAATCCCGACGCAGCTTGTGCCATAGCGATCGCCAAGCACCAGATCCGCGCGCGGCCGCTCGTCCCGACCCCCGGTGGTGGACGGCATTGAATGGCAATCGATCAGGATCGCACCGCCAAAATCGCGTTGCAGCCGCATGAAGAGCCGGCGCAGCGTCCGGTGGTAAGGCTTATAAAGCCCATCAATGCGCCGCATCGCTTCCGCGACCGCAATACGCTGATCATAGATTTCCTGGGCATCGCCCACTACGCGCGCGACCGTGCCGAGCCCGCCTGCCACCCGCATTGAGCGGGTATTGGCAAACGAGGGCAGGCGCCCCTCGAACATTCGCGGGTCCAGTTCGTAAGGTTCGCGATTGACGTCGACGTAACAGCGCGGGAAATGCGCCCGCACCACAGGATGGCCGCGGGCCACCACGCCTTCGATCAGCTCACCGACGAACGAGTCCTCCGAGCGGCGCAACGTCGCCAGATCGAGCCGTGAGGTCAGCAAGAACTCCCGAGGATAAATCCGCCCGCTGTGCGGTGAATTGAACAACAGCGGCCCACGGCAGTCCGCCGGCTCCAGGGCTTCGAACGGGGGATCGAGTTCGTCCTGCATTTCCGGCATGACGCTTAGGGGCTTTCGTCGGCTCGTGACGTGCGGCTGGCAGCTATTTTCCACACGCACCGCAGCTTGCCAAGGCCATTTGCTGCCACAGGCCCAAGCTTCAGCGGCTCGTCCTTCACCCGATGTTTACCTGGCGTCCCGCTTATGGGATGCAGGGGGCCGGCCAAAGCCGGGTTCGTTGGTCATGTCCAAAATCCTGCTTGCGGAAGACGACATCGATATGCGCCGTTTCCTGGTCAAGGCGCTGCAAAATGCCGGCTTCGACGTGATTTCGTATGACAACGGTCTGTCCGCCTATCAGCGATTGCGCGAAGAGCCGTTCGAACTCTTGCTGACCGATATTGTCATGCCGGAAATGGATGGGATCGAACTTGCCCGCCGCGCGGCCGAGCTTGATCCCGACATCAAGATTATGTTCATTACCGGCTTCGCCGCCGTTGCGCTCAATTCCGACTCAAGCGCGCCCAGGCACGCCAAGGTTCTGTCCAAGCCGATTCACCTGCGTGAGCTGGTCAGTGAAGTGCAGAAGATGCTGGCGGCTTGAGCAGGCGCAGGTCGACGCCCTTACGCGCTCCTCACGTGGCCGAGGAACTTGTCGACATTGGTCTGCACGCCCCGGGTATGGTCGAACAGGCGCTTGGTGGTCTCGAGCACTTCGTTAGAAGCCGCAAACGTCGCATCGGCGTGACCGTTTAGATCGACGATATTTGCCGCTACCGCCCGTGAGCTATCGGCGGCGGACTGCGCACTGGCGAAAATGCCGGCGGTGGCAGCAGATTGCTGCCCGATCCCGGTCGAAATCTCGGTAGCGAAGGCTTTGAGATTTTTGATTGCCTGAATGATCTGACTGATGGTCGAGACCACCGCGGAGCAGGTTTCGCGGACAGCCGCAATTTTATGCGCGATCTCATCGGTAGCTCGGCCGCTTTGCTGAGCGAGCGTTTTGACTTCACCGGCAACCACTGCGAATCCCTTTCCGGCCATTCCCGCCCGGGCTGCTTCGATTGTCGCGTTCAACGCCAAAAGATTGGTCTGTTGCGCGATGCCCTGAATGAGATCGGTAATAGGCAGGATCTGCTCCACGGAGGCGGCGAGCTTGGCCAATTCCGCACTGGCGCTTTCCGATTGCTCTGCGGTGTCGTTGGTAAGCTTGAAAACGTCATTAGTGCGTCCCGCCAGTTCATCAATGGTTCGCGACAGCTCGCGTGCCGCCTGCGCCACTGTTTCTACATTTTCGCGGGTATTAACAACGGCTTCAACGCTCGAACTCGATTTTGTTTTGGTGTCTTCTGCAGCCTTGGCCATCACCTCAGCGTTGTTGCGCAC
>WNGJ01013936.1_pt1 | contig 10626 bp, 12 predicted proteins | sample 5400611 | NCBI WGS metagenome assembly WNGJ01 (sample SAMN13153375, study PRJNA577476) | soil metagenome | isolation source: 40 cm soil or saprolite under Garry oak tree replicate 1 | place: USA:California | collected 2016-06-15
GCACGGCCGCAGGTGCGTGATCACATTGCCGCAGAGAATGCCGCCCGAGATCTCGGTGCCGCCGGTGTAGTTGATGACCGGGATCCGCCCACCGCCGATGTTCTTGAAGAACCAGACGAAGGGATCGGGGTTCCATGGCTCGCCGGTGCCGCCGAGGATGCGCAGGCTGGTGAGGTCGTAGTGCCCCGGCACCTCGTCGCCGTGAGTCATCAAGCCGCGCACCAGAGTGGGGGATACGCCGAGCACGGTGACCTTGTGGTTCTCGACCATCCGCCACAGCCGGTCGGCCGCCGGGTAATCGGGAGTCCCTTCGTAGAGGACCATCGTCGCGCCGAGGATCAGGGTGCCGAAGATGAGCCAGGGACCCATCATCCAGCCGATGTCGGTGTACCAGAACACGGTGTCGTCCTCTCCGATGTCGAAGCCGTGCGCCATGTCCTGGGCCGTCTTGACTGGGAATCCGCCGTGCACGTGCAGCGTGCCTTTCGGTTTGCCCGTCGTGCCAGACGTGTAGATGATCATCAGCGGGTCTTCGGGGTCGAGCTCGTGCGTGGGCGCGTGGTCGGGCTCGTCCTCGAGCAGCACCTCCCACACGTTGTCGCGCCCGTGAGTCCAGGGGACCTCGCGCACCACGCGGCGATGCATGATCACCCGCGTGACGCTCGGACACGAGACGAGCGCCTTGTCGGCCATCTCTTTCATCGGCACGACCTGGCCACGGCGGTAGAAGCCGTCGGCGCAGATGAGCACCTTCGCCTCACCATCGCGCAGGCGGGAGGCGATTGCTTCGGCGCCATAGCCCGAAAACAGCGGGATGATCACGGCGCCGATCTTGGCCACCGCGAGGACCGACACCGCGACTTCAGGACACATGGGCATGAAGATGCCGACGCGGTCGCCCGGCCGCACGCCGAGCCTGCGCAGGGCGCCGGCGAGCTTGCACACCTGCCGGTCGAGCTCGCCGTAGGTGAGCTTGCGCACGTCGCCGGGCTCGCCCTCCCAGACGATCGCGACCTTGTCCGTGGACTCGCGGTCGTGATGGCGGTCGAGGCAGCTCTGCACGATGTTCATGCGACCGCCGATCCACCACTTCGCCCAGGGCTTGCCCTCGGAGAGGTCTACGACCTTGTCGTAGTGGCGGTAAAACGCGATGTCGACGTCTTTGATCGCCGCGTCCCAGAACCACTCGATGTCCTCGTCGGCGCGCTTCAAGAGCTCGGCCAAGGTCTGGATGCCGTGCTGGTCCATGAACCGCTTCAGCCGGCTCTTTGCAATCACCTCGGGGCCTGGTTCCCAGATCACTTCCCCGATCACCACCGGCTGCACGGTCAGATTCTAGTTGCGGCCTCCTAGACTCGAATCCAATGGGCGGGCTGCCGGAGGACTTCGCCGACACTCTCAGCCGCGTGCTCGAGCCGGGCCACGCCGATGCGGCGGCCGGCGTCATCGAAGCCGCGACGCGGCTGGATGACCAGGGCTTGCGCCGCTTCCTCGAGCTGTTCGCGGCGAGGGTCCGCGCGTCAGCGGCTCCGATCAGGTACGAGGAGCTGCACTCGTTCCTGCGCCGCGCGGGCCGCGTGAGCGCTCGCTGATCCGTTTGGACTCTTCGAGAAGCTCCCAGTAATTCGTCCAGGCCGCACGCGCGACGGCGATCGCGACGTGTGCTTTGAAGTGCTCGCGCGCCGCGCGAACCGCATGCTGCTGCGCGTAGCACCACCGATCCCATGCTCGCTCGACAGTGCAGTCGATGAGGTCAAGCCAATCCGCGAGATCCATGCCGAGCTCTTCCGATCCGTTGGGTGGAGGAGGAAGGGTGAGGACTTTCCACACGCGGTCATCACGGACCGCGGTCATGAGGGGCTGGCCGGTGGGGCGGCCCACGTGGCGGTTCGGACCGGGGAGGTTTGGGTTGGCGGCCATCAAGCGCTGCTGGACCGCAAACACAAGATCGTGAGCAGCGTGAAGGGTCGCCGGGGGCAGGGCCGGATTGCGTCTCCCCAGGCGGAGCTGCAAGGAGTGGATCGCGTCGCGCAGCGGTGCCGGCGCTTCAGTCTTGTCCTGCAAGCGCAGCGACTCGACATCATCCAGCAGGACATCGGATTCGGCGAGCAACGATTTTCTGCGCGAATCGGAAGGCGGGGCGATGGTTGCGGTGGCCATGGCAGCACGATAAACACTGCCGGGGACGGACTGGGATGAAGGAGTGTCGGCGGGGGCTGGGAGGCGATTTTGGCGCTGATCTGCCGCGTGTGCATGCACTCGCGGTCGTGGGCGGAGCAGGGATGCCGCGGGAGCCGGCACCGGGCTGGTTACTAGAGGCCGAGCAGGCCCTTGCCGTTGCCGAATAGAACCTTGTCGAGCACCTCTGCGGGTAGGTCCATGCCTTTGAGCTCGTCCAGGCAGCGTTTTGGGTCGATGAACGGGTAGTCGCTGCCAAAGATGAACTGGTCCTGCAGCCGGCCCTTCATGTCGCGCATCACCTCGGTAGGGATGTAGCGGGGAGCCCAGCCGGAGATGTCGATATAGATGTTCGTCTTGTGCAGCGCCATCGCCATCAGCTCGAGGTGCCATGGATAGCCGAAGTGCGCGGCAATGATCTTCAGGTCGGGGAATGAGGCCGCGACCGCGTCGAGGCGGATCGGTCGGGCGTAGTCGAGGCGGATGCCCTGACCGCCTGGCTGGCCGGCGCCGATCCCGCTCGTCCCGGTGTGGAACAGCAGCACGAGCCCGAGCTCTTCGCATTTCTCGTAGAGCGGCCAGTGCCGCTCGTCGTCAGGCGCGAATGCCTGCAAGGATGGATGCAGCTTCACGCCTTTGAGCCCCAGGTCCGCGACGCGGCTCAGCTCCGCTACCGCTCGGTCGCCCTTCAGCGGGTCGACGCTGCCGAAGCCCGTGAACGCATCTGGGTGTTCCTTACAGGCCTGGGCGACCACCTCGTTGGGAACCCTCGGCCGGCCGGTTGCTGTCTCCGCGTCCCACGCCAGCAGCACCGCGAGGACGTCGAGCGCTTCGTAATCGCGGGCCAGGTCCTCGAGCGACTTGCGGGCAACCTTCGAGCGGAAGTACTTCTCGGCCGCCTCGACGTAGCCGCGCATCGATTCATCCAGCCATTCGGGCGTCGGGAGGTGGACGTGGAAATCGATGGCTTTCATCGGGGCGATGATTAGCTTGATGCAAGCCTCGCTGCTGGTGCTCGCCGGTGGAGGCAGCCGTCGTATGGGCAGCCCAAAGGCCTGGCTGGAGGTCGGGGACACGTTCCTCCTGCGCTACGTGGTGGACCGCCTCGCTCCCGAGTTCTCGGAAGTGATGGTCTCGTTCGCCGAGCCAGAGCAGCTCGAAGAGCCGCTCCCGTACCAGATCGTCTTCGACCGGAAGCGCTCGGCTGGGCCCCTGGCCGGCCTCGAAGCCGGGCTTCTCGCCGCACGCAATGAGGTGATATTCGCCGTGGCTTGCGACATGCCGTACGTCACTCCGGCTGTGGCGCAGATCGCCACCGCGGCCGCCCGCCGCTCTGACGCAGCCATCCCGCGAGTCGACGGCCGGCCCGAGCCGGTTTGCGGAGCGTATGGGCGATCAGCGCTGCCGGCCATCACGGAGGCGCTCGACGCCGGCCGGTTCAAGACCGCTGAGGCGATTGCAGGCCTTGACGTGACATGGCTCGAGGGCCTCGACCCAGGCCTTTTCCGCAGCCTCAACACGCCGCAGGACCTGGAGCGATTTCATGCCGAATTTGCGTCGCAGCGATAATTGACGAGCGCTTTGAAAATCGTCGTCACGGTCAAACAAGTCCCCGATCCGAATTCCAATCTCACACTGGAGGCGGACAACACCCTTTCTCGTGAGAAGGAGGTGGTCCTCGACCCGGGAGACGAGTGCGGAGTCGAGGAAGGGTTGCAGCTCAAGGAAGCGCACGGCGGCGAGGTGATCCTGGTTTCGATGGGTCCCGAGCGGGCGAAGGACGCGATCCGCAAAGGCCTTTCGATGGGCGCCGACCGCGGCGTGCTGATCACCGATCCTCAGCTCGCCGGCGCCGACGCTTTGATCACCGCCCGCGCGCTCGCCGCGGCGATCAAGCCCGAGTCGCCCGACCTTGTGATCTGCGCGACCGAGTCATATGACGGAAGCACCGGCATGGTGCCCCCGATGCTCGCCGAGCTGCTCGGCATGCCCCAGGTGAGCTTCGCGAAGAAGGTCGAGGTCGACGGGTCGAGCATCAAGGTTCACCGCCAGACCGCTGACGGCTATCAGGTCGTCGAGGTTCCGACTCCGGCCCTGATCAGCGTCACCGCCGGCATCGCCGAACCGCGCTACGCATCGCTGAAAGGGATCATGGCCGCGCGCTCGAAGGAGATCAAGCAGATCGGCCTCGTCGACCTCGGCATCGAAAAAGGCGAACCGGCGGAGACGATCGAGGGCCTGACCGATGCCGAGACACGCAAGGCGGGCGCCGTGATCGAGGACGACGGCACCGCGGTGGATCGCATCATCCAGGTGCTGGTCGAGGCCAAGGTCGTCTGATGGCGAAGATCTGGGTTTACGCCGAGCTGAACCAGGGCGAGCTGACCCCGACGACGCTCGAGCTGATGGCAAAGGCGCGTGAGCTCGGTGACGTCGAGGCGATCGCGCTGGGCGGTGGCGCCAAGGTGGCCGCCGCGACTCTCGGCAAGCACGGCGCGAAGGTCGTCCATGTCAACGAGGACGCGGCGTTCGACGACTTCATCGCGGAGCCGGCGACCGATGCGCTCGCGTCGCTTCACAAGGAGGCGGCCCCCGACCTCATCCTGTTCGGCTTCACCCCGGACTCACGTGATGTTGCGGGCCGGCTTGCGGCGCGGCTGGAGGTCGGTCTCATCTCTAACGCGGGCGATGTCGCGGCGAAGGACGGAGGGTTCGTGGCCAGGGTGCCTTACTTCGGCGGCGCCAAGCTCGCCGCGATGAAGGCCAACAAGAAACCGGCGATCGTGCTGGTCCGGCCGAAGTCTTTCGAGGCGAAAGAGGTTGGAGGAACCGCCGAGGTCAAAGAGCTCAAGGTCACCATCGACGCCGGCTCGCAGCGCGCGCACATCACCGAGCGAGTCGTTGAGGCCTCGGAGAAGGTGAAGCTCGAGGACGCGAGGGTCGTCATCAGCGGCGGTCGCGGCATGGGCGGCCCCGACAACTTTCCGCTGCTCGAGGACCTCGCGAGCGCGCTGGGCGGCGCCGTCGGCGCGAGCCGTGCGGTGGTCGACGCAGGCTGGGTTCCGTACTCGATGCAGGTCGGGCAGACCGGGAAGTCGGTGCGCCCGGGCGTCTACATCGCGGTCGGGATCTCGGGTGCGATGCAGCACACAGTGGGGATGAAGGCCTCGAAGGTCATCATCGCGATCAACAAGGACGCAGAGGCGCCGATCATGAAGATGGCGGACCTGGGAGTCGTCGGCGACGCCCTGAAGATCGTCCCCGCGCTCACCGCCGCGGTCAAGGCCAAAAAGCGCTAGACCACCAGGAAGCGCAGCGCATGCTCGCCGAGCGTGTCCAGCTTCGGCGGGACAAGGACTTCAAAGCGGCCGACGCCATTCGCGAGCGGCTGCGAGCTGGTGGGTGGGAGGTCGTGGACAGCGCCGACGGGAGCGAGCTCCAGGCGCTGAAGGCGCCGCCCAGCACCGAACCGGCATTGGCTTCGCGCGCGGTGACGCTGCTCACGGTGGTGCACGGTTGGAAGCCCGACGCAGAGCGCTGGCTGCTCTCGGTCTTCACCCACTGCAAGGCCGACTTCGAGGCAATGATCGTCGACAACTCGGGCGACGAACGCATCGCGGCCTGGCTGCAGGGACGTGCGGCCGGCCGACTGCGTTCGGTGCGTCTCGACCCGCCGCTTGGATTCGCCGCCGCGGTCAACGCCGGCATCGAGGCGTCGGCCGGCGAGGTGGTGATCCTCTTCGACTCGGGCGTCGATCTGACGGGCGACGCGGTGTCGCCGCTGATCGAGGCGCTGGCCGACCCATCAGTGGTGGTCGCCGGTCCCTACGGGCTGCGCGGCCAGGGAACCCCGAAAGAGTTTGCCGCCAGCCGGGGACCGGAGGTTGACGCGATCGAGGGCTACTGCATGGCGTTCCGCCGCTCGGACGCGCAGGCGCTGGAGGGGTTCGATCCGGGCTTCCGTTTCTACCGGATCGCGGACATCGAGTTCAGCTTCCGGCTTCGGGATCGGGGCGGGCGCGCGATGGTCGTTCCGGACCTGCCGCTCGAGAAGCATGAGCACCGGCTGTGGGAGGCGACTGATCCGAAGGAACGCCAGCGCCTGTCGAAGCGCAACATGTACCGCTTCCTCGACCGGTGGGGAAAGCGGGCCGACCTGTTAGTCGGTCAATAATTCCCGGGTGGGCGACGACTATCCAGGCCGGGTGTCAGAGCTAAAGGCCAAACGCCAGAAGAATCTGGCGATGGGTGGCGACGAGAAGATCAAGAAGCAGCACGAGCGCGGCAAGCTCACGGTGCGCGAGAGGCTTGACCTGCTCTTCGACAAGGACACGTTCGTCGAGTTTGGGCTGTTGGCCCACCAGCAGCCGGTGCGGGGTGGGCCGGTCGACGCCGATGGGACTCCGGCCGACGGCGTGGTCACCGGTCACGGGATGGTGGAAGGGCGTCAGGTCTGGGTCATCGCCTACGACTTCACCGTGATGGCAGGGTCGATGGGCGCGGTCGGAGAGCAGTTCAAGGCGGCGAGGGTGCGCGAGCTCGCGCTCCGTTATCGCAAGCCCATCGTGTGGCTACTCGATTCCGCGGGCGCCCGCATCCAGGAGGCCGCGGGCTCGACCTTCGCGGGCACGGGCTATCTGTTCGCCGACCAGGTCGTGATGTCCGGCGTGATCCCCCAGGTTGCCGCGATGCTGGGGCCGTGCTCGGCCGGGACGGCGTACATACCGGGCCTCGCCGACTTCGTGCCGATGGTCAAGGAGACGTCCTCGATGTCGCTGGGCGGCGCGCGCCTGGTGAAAGCGGCGACGGGCGAGGACGTTTCGGACCACGACATGGGCGGGTCGCAAGTCCACTGCTACGAGTCGGGAGTGGGGGACAACGAGGTCGCGGACGATCGCGAGTGCATCGAGACGGTGCGCAAGTTTCTGTCCTACCTTCCCTCCAACAACACCGAGGCGGCACCGTTCCACGAGTCAGGTGACCCCGCGGATAGATCGGTCGAGGGGCTCGAAAAGATCGTCCCGGTCAACCCGCGTGCGGCCTATGACGTCCGGCGCGTGATCAAGGCGGTGTTCGACCAGGACAGCTGGTTCGAGGTCAAGCCGACGTGGGCAAAGAACATCGTTATCGGACTGGCCCGCGCGGGCGGACATTCAGTTGGAGTCATCGCCAACCAGCCGATGCAGAAGGGCGGCATCCTCGACTCGGATGCCGCAGACAAGGCTGCGCGGTTCATCCGGATGTGCGACGCGTTCAATGTCCCGCTCGTCTACCTGATGGACGTGCCGGGATTCATCGTCGGGTCGCAGGTCGAGAAGGAAGGCATCATCCGGCACGGCGCGAAGATGCTGTACGCGACATCCGAGGCGACGGTGCCGAAGATCACAGTGATCATGCGTAAGGCTTACGGCGCCGGCTACTACGTGATGTGCGGCAAGGGTTACGAGCCGGACGTTCTGGTCGCGTGGCCGTTCGCTGAAATCTCGGTGATGGGCCCTGAGGGCGCGGTGAACATCATCTTCAACAAGCAGATCGAAGCGTCGTCCGATCCCGAGGCGACGCGGGCGCAGATGATCGAGGCGATCCGCGCGCAGATCAACCCTTATCTCGCTGCGGGCTGGGCGATGATCGACGACGTCATCGATCCGTCCGAAACTCGACGGGTGATCATCAATGGCATCGAGCAGGCGGCGGACAAGAGGGTAGACCGGCCCTGGCGCAAGCACGGGAACATCCCGGTATGAGCAAAGTGGTCATCAGCGCCGCGCTGACCGGGGTGCTCTCGACGAGGAACCAGTGCCCCGCCATCCCATACACGCCAAAGGAGATCGGTGAGGAGGCCAGGCGAGCGGCCGACGCGGGTGCTGCCGTCGTCCACATCCATGCTCGCACCGCCGACGGCGGGCCGGACTGGAAAGGGGAAACGTTCGCCGAGATCTTCAACGAGGTCCGCGCGCGTACCAACGTGATCGTCAACTTTTCAACCGGCGCGATCGGCGTGCCGCCTGAGGATCGCGTCGCACACATCCGAGACCTGAAGCCCGAGGTGGCCGCTCTGAACATGGGCTCGATGAACTACGCGATCTACTCGGAGAAGAAGAAGACCTTCTATCACGACCACGTCTTCGCCAACTCATTCAAGGACATCCAGTTCTTCCTCGAGACGATGAATAACGCGGGCGTGCGGGCAGAGATGGAGTGCTTCGACACCGGGCACATCGGTAACACCCGCCCGCTCATCGACATAGGCGTGCTCGCACCGCCGTTTCAGTTCAGCCTCATCATGGGTGTCCTCGGTGGCATCCCCGGCACGACGCGGCACCTGGTCGACCAGGTCGACTCGCTGCCGCCGGGCTCGCACTGGCAGGTGATCGGCATCGGGCTGAACCAGTGGCCGCTGGTGGCGGCGGCGATCACGATGGGCGGAAACGTGCGAGTCGGGCTGGAGGATAACTTCTACGTGGAGGACGGCAAGATGGCGAAGGGCAACGGAGACCTGGTGGAAAAGGCAAGCCGCCTGGTCCGCGACCTTGGCCGGGAGGTCGCGACGAGCGCCGAAGCGAGGGCTCAACTGGGTCTCGATGCCATTCCGCGCCCGGCCCCGTCCCGCTCTGGGGCTTCCTCATGACCGAGGTCAAAGCCGAGCTTGTGGGCAGCGTCTGGAAGATCACGGCCCAGCCTGGTGACCAGGTGGCCGAGGAAGACACCCTCCTGATCCTCGAGTCGATGAAGATGGAGATCGCCGTCACCGCTCCGCGCGCGGGCACGGTGAAGGAGATCCGGGTCAAAGAGACGGACGTCGTGAAGGAAGGCCAGGTGCTGGTCGTGCTCGAGTGACGAGACCGGCCGAGCTCCTCTTGGAGCACCAGAAGCTGGTCGTGCGCGAACGGGGGCTCCGGGAGAACATCGAGCGCGTGACAACGCGGCTCGAGTCTGATCCGGAGGTCGTCGAGCGCGAGCAGACTCTCGCCGAGGCCCGGGAGGCGCAGGCTGCGACGTCCGCGCGAGTTCGCGAGTCGGACCATGAGCGCGAAGCGCACCGAACCAGGCTTCGCACTCGCGAGAAGGAGCTCATGAGCGGGCGCATTCGCAGCCCGAGCGAGCTGATGCAGATGTCGGAAGAGGTTCAGCACATGAAGGCGCGCTTCGCCGAAGAGGAGGACGCGGAGCTGAAGCTGATGGAGGATGCGGACGCCGCCGACCACGCAGTTCGCGAAGCGACAGAAGATCTCGAGCAGGCACGCCGCCAGTCCGCGGCCGAGGAGCCGGGCCTCCGCCACGACCTCGTTACCTGGGGCGCGGAGCTCGCCGAGGTCGAGACCGAGCGCGACGCGATCTGGGAGCAGGTGCCCAAGGCGGCGCAGACGGCTTACTCGCGCATGCGCATCCAGCCGGCGGTCTCACAGGTCCTCAACGGCCAGTGCTCGGCCTGCCACGTCACAGTCACCTCCAGGGGCATGCAGATGCTTCGCACGGGCGACGATCTTGTGCACTGCGAGAACTGCGGCCGCATCCTGGTCCGCGACTGAAAACGCTCCGGATCTACACCGACGGCGCCGCTCGCGGCAACCCGGGCCCCGCCGGCCTGGGCGTCGTGATCGAGGACGACAAAGGCCTGCGCGTCCGCGGTCTGCACCGCTGGTTGGGCATCGCGACCAACAATGAGGCCGAGTACCACGCCCTCATCGAAGGGCTGAAGGCGGTCTCCGAGTGGAAGCCAGACCGGCTTGAGATCTACCTCGACTCGAAGCTGATCGCCGAGCAGGTCAGGGGCAGCTACCGCGTCAAGGAGCCACGATTGCAGGCCTTGCACCGCACCGCAAAAGAGCTTCTCGAGGGCTTTCCCGAGGTGGAGATCAAGCACGTGCTGCGAGAGCGCAACAAGGGAGCCGACGCCCTGGCCAACATGGCGATCGACGCCCACGTTAAGAAACCCAAGGCACGTGGGTAGACTTACCCCGGGCCGAGGCGGACGGGTGACCGCCGGCAGTAATTGAATACGGTTGGAGGAAAGTCCGGGCTCCAAAGAGCAGGGCGCTGGGTAACACCCAGTCGGGGCGACCCGAAGGAAAGTGCCACAGAAAATTACCGCCGGGCAGCGATTGTCTCCGGAGAAGCGCTGTCAGGTAAGGGTGAAAAGGTGGGGTAAGAGCCCACCGGCGGCCGGGTGACCGGCCGGCCAGGCAAACCCCGCCTGGAGCAAGACCAAATAGGAGGGCGTTTACGGCGGCTCGCCGAGCCCTCGGGTATCGGTCGCTAGAGGCGCCGGGCAACCGGCGTCGCAGACAGATGGTCACCGTCCCGTGAGGGATACAGAACCCGGCTTATCGCCGCTCTCGGCCCACCTTCTGTATCCCCAAAACCGCAAGTTGCGGGCGGCAGATTGCGGTCTCTGCTTCACGTCTGGCAACGGCGCGAGGCTTGGCGGACTCGACACAAGGGTGGCGC
>WNGJ01009017.1_pt1 | contig 10625 bp, 10 predicted proteins | sample 5400611 | NCBI WGS metagenome assembly WNGJ01 (sample SAMN13153375, study PRJNA577476) | soil metagenome | isolation source: 40 cm soil or saprolite under Garry oak tree replicate 1 | place: USA:California | collected 2016-06-15
GACCGGATCCAGAACTCCGTTGATCAGGAGGTGGCCGGACTCGGCCGTGCTCAGGGAGAGGTGGTGGCTGAACTGCTGCTCGTTCTGCTCCTCGGCGTACTTCTTGGAGTCGATCGAGTGCCGGTAGTGGAGGGTCTTGTAATAGAACTTGCCCGGCGTGAGCTCCAGGGCCAGGGGCAAGAGCTCGCGCTCATCGAAGCGCTTGCCGACCGCCTCCGCCGTCCGCGCCATCACGGTCAGGTGGCTGTAGCCGATCTCGCCGTCGCGCAGGTAATCCAAGCTCATCGGCAGCTCGGCCAGGTGCTCGCCGACGTTGATCCGGTCGGCGGCGACCTTGTCGGTCAGGTGGCAGTTGAAGCGCAGCCAGTCGGTGGGACTGTTGTAGCCCTCGTCCTCCAGGAAACCGCTGCGCAAGAGCTCGGCCGCGAGCATGGAGGCCTCGACCTGGAGGAGGGCGATCTGGTGCTCGCGAAAGACCAGCTCCTGGGCCAATTCCTGGGTCGAAGCAACCAGCTGCTGCATGCCATAATCGTATCGAACATAGGTACGATTGTCAAGAATAAATCGTGTAAATAGCAAGCTTTGCCGCCAGCGATCAGTCGGCAACCATGCCCACCCCGACACCCTCTTCATGGTCTTTTTTTGCCCCGCGCCACCACTACGCCTAGACGACGTCCTTAGGCCACCCACAAAATCTAGCCCCGCAACGCGCCGGGAGCCGATATAATCCCGCCAACCCGCCCGCACCACCCAATCGTTCCAGGAGGCGTTCCAGCACAGTTTTGTCACGGCGGAAGAAAACCGTCGGTCTCGACCTGGGCACATCCCGAGTCGCGGTCGTCATAGCAGAGTCTGACGAGCCGGGCACCCCGGTGACCATCCTCGGCGTGGGCGAAAGCCCGTCCGACGGCCTGCGCAAAGGCGTCGTGGTCAACCTTGAAAAAACCATCGCCGCGATTCAGGCCGCCACCGTCGCCGCGGAGCGCATGGCCGGCCAGCGCATCGAGTCGGTCGTCGTCTCCCTCGGCGGCACGCACACATGGAGCCAGAACTCCACCGGCGTCGTCGCCGTCGCGAATCCCGATCACGAGATCGGCGATGACGACGTGCAGCGCGTCGTCGAAGCAAGCAGGGCGATCAGCGTTGCGAGCGATCGCCAGGTCATCCATGTCATCCCCCGCGCCTACACCGTCGACGGCCAGGACGGAGTGCGGGACGCCGTGGGCATGACCGGTCACCGCCTCGAGGTCGAGACCAACATCCTCACCGGCGCGCAGACCGCCGTCCAGAACGTGATCAAGTGCGTCCACGGGGCCGGCTTCGACGTCGAAGACGTCGTGTGCGCAGGGCTCGGCGCGGGCGAGGGAGTGCTGACCGCGCAGGAGATCGAGCTGGGCGTCTGTCTGGTGGAGATCGGCGCGGGCACCACGAACGTCGTTGTCTACAACGAAGGCAGCGCGAGGCATCTCGCCGTTCTGCCCGTTGGCGGCAACCACGTCACCAGCGATATCGCCATCGGTCTCCGCACGACCCTCGACGAGGCCGAGAACCTGAAGCTGAACTACGGCCACGCGCTGGCCGATGTGATCGACCACGCGGAGAAGGTCGAGGTCCGGCAGGTCGGCGGTGACAGGATCCAGGCGCTGCCGCGACGCTTCCTCGCCGAGATCATCGGCCCGCGCATGCAGGAGATCTTCCAGATGGCGCGCGAGGAGGTTCGCAAAACCGGCTTCGACCAGCTGCTCCCAGCGGGCGTGGTGGTCGCGGGCGGCGGTTCACGACTGATGGGCACGACGGATGCCGCCCAGGCGGTGTTCAACACTTCGGCGCGGCTCGGCCAGCCTCTCGGCTTGACCGGCCTCGCGGACAAAGCGCACGGACCGTCCTTCGCAGTAGCGGCTGGGTTGGTGAAGTGGGGGGCGCGCTCTCGCGCGGTCTACGGCAACACGCGCCAGCCCGTCACGTTCGGCAACACGTATCAAAAAACAGTGAGGTGGCTGCGCGATTTTTTCTAGAGAACACACCAAAAGTCAATTGGAGCTCGCCATGGCCAAATCCAGAACCAAGGAGGACCACGTCATCCCCATGAAAGAGAGCGAGTTGCACGAAGGGCGAGCCCGGATCAAGGTCGTCGGCTGCGGTGGCGGCGGCGGTAACGCCGTCAACCGAATGATCTCGAAGGCGCTCAAGGTCCAGTTCATCGCCGTCAACACCGACAAGCAGGCGCTGGAGCGCTGCCAGGCCGACGTCAAAGTCCAGATCGGCAACAAGGTCACGCGAGGCCTCGGCGCGGGCGGCGACTGGACCCGCGGTCGCGATGCCGCCGACGAGAGCCGGACCGAGCTGACGGCGGTGGTCCAGGAATCGGACATGGTGTTCATCACCGCTGGAATGGGCGGCGGCACCGGGACCGGCTCCGCCGCCATCGTGGCAGAGCTGGCGAAGGAAGCCGGCGCTCTCACGATCGGCGTGGTCACGAGGCCCTTCTCGTTCGAGGGCCGCATCCGTAACGACACCGCCGAGGAAGGCATCAAAGCTCTTCGGGGCCAGGTCGACGCCCTGATCGTGATCCCCAACGACCGGTTGGCGCAGGTCGCCAGCTCGAAGACCACCCTCGAGGAAGCCTTCCGGATGGCCGACGATGTTCTGCGCCAGGGCGTGCAGGGCATCTCCGACCTGGTGACTCAGCCCGGCGTGATCAACCTCGACTTCGCGGACGTGAAGGCGATCATGGAGAACGCGGGCGAGGCTCTGATGGGCATCGGCCATGGCGCGGGCGACTCGCGGGCCGAGGACGCCGCCAAGCAGGCGGTCTCCAGCCCGCTGCTCGAGACGTCGATCGACGGCGCCAAAGGCATCCTCTTCAACATCACCGCCGGCAAGGACATCACCCTGCAGGAGGTGCAGCGAGCAGCCGAGATCGTGCGGGCGGCGGCCGACCCCGGCGCCAACATCATCTTCGGCGTCGTTCGCGACGACACCATGGCGGGCGAGATCAAGATCACAGTCATCGCCACCGGTTTCGGCGGCAAAACACAGCAGGAAGCCAGGCAGGAGACGCAGCGTCGTACGATCGAGCGGCCCGAGTTCGGACTCGAAGAGCTCGGCGACATCAACATCCCAGCGTTCCTGCGCAACAGGATGTAAGTCAAGAGGAGCTTATTTGCGTTGCCCGTACTGCGGTCACCACGACCTGAAGGTGGTCGACTCCCGCGACTCGGAGATCGGGGAGGCGATACGCCGGAGGCGCGAGTGCCTGCAGTGCGGGCAGCGCTTTACCACCTACGAACGGATTGAAACCGTGCCGTTCTTCGTCACCAAGAAAGACGGTCGGCGTGAGGACTTCGATCCCCAGAAGCTCTTCAACGGCCTGAAGAAGGCGACCGAGAAGCGCGACATCTCGCCGGAGCGGTTGCGCGCCATCGTCGATGACATCGAGGCCGAGCTCCGGCGGTCGGGGCGCGTCGAGATCCCAAGCCAGGAGATCGGGGAGATGGTGATGGAGCGCCTGCGCGACCTGGACGAGGTCGCCTATATCCGTTTCGCGTCCGTCTATCGGGAGTTCATGGACCTCCAGCAGGTCAAACGCGAGATCGAGCAGGTACTAAGCTCCCGCCGTTCGTAATCTCTTCGCCGTGAAGACGATCCCGGCGGCGCTCCACATACCCGAGCTGGCTGACGAACCAGGTCTGGTTCACGGCTTTTCGACCACCTTGCTTGGCTCGGTTGGCCTGACGCACGCGCCGGACCGGGAACCAGTCCTGGCCTCGCGTCGGAGCTTCCTTGAGGTCCTCGGCCTCGAGCACCGCACACTGACCACGGCGGGCGCGATCCATGGAGCCGCGGTGGCTCGCGTCGATGAGCCGGTCGACCTTATTGACGACGTCGATGCGCTCATGACCGACCGCACCGACGTGGTCCTCTTCACGACCCACGCGGACTGCTACCCGATCGTGCTCTGGGATCCGGAGAAGAACGTCGCCGGACTGGTCCACGCCGGATGGCGCGGCACCAAAAAAGGGGTGGCGGCTGCTGCCGTCGGCTCAATGCGCCAGGAGTACGGCTGCCGCCACATCCGGGTGGGCATCGGGCCTGGCATCTGCGGCCGCTGCTATCAAGTCGGTGATGAGGTGGCGTCGCAGTTCGAGCGCCGGTTCGTGCGGCCGGATGACGGAGGCAAGTTCCTCCTCGACCTTGCCGCGGCCAATCGCAACCAGCTCGAGGAAGCCGGCGTCGACGCCGTGTATGACATTGGGATGTGCACGAAGGAGAGCTACCTCTTTCCGTCCCACCGCCGGCATCCGGACGGCAAGCGGTTTGGCGCGATCGTCGCCGTGCGGTGAGCGTCGCAGAGCGGCTTGCCGAGGTGCGCGAGCGCATCGCCCGCACCGGCCGTGATCCCAACGACGTCACCATCGTCGCGGTCACAAAGGGCTTCAGTCCCGACGTCTGCCGCGAGGCGCTGGAGGCCGGGCTGCGCATCCTCGGCGAGAACCGAGTTCAAGAGGCGCTGACCAAAATGGAGGTCGTCCAGGGCGCGGAGTGGCACCTCATCGGGCACCTTCAGACGAACAAGGTTCGCCAGGCGACCGGCCGCTTTGAGCTGATTCAGTCCGTCGCCTCGCTCCATCTGGCCGAAGCGCTCGCCCGCGCGGATCCCACCCAGAAGGTGCTGATCGAGGTCAATGTGAGCCGTGAGCCGCAGAAGAGCGGCGTCGATCCGGCCCAGGCCAATGACTTGATCGACGAGGCGGCCACGCTGCTCGAGGTGCGCGGCCTGATGGGGATGGGTCCGGCCGATCGCGACCCGAGATCTGCCTTCGAGGAGCTGCGAGCGCTGCGGGCCGGAGCTGAGCAGCGGCTTGGAAAATCTCTCCCTATCCTTTCTATTGGTATGAGCGGAGACTTCGAAGCGGCCGTCGCCGCCGGCAGCACCATGGTTCGGTTGGGCCAGGCCCTGTTCGGGCCCCCGACGACCGCCTGATGGCATTCATCGTGGGCCTGCTTGTCTTCCTGCTCCAGGCTTTCCTGGTCGTGGTCCTCGTCCGCATCGTGTTTTCCTGGATCAGCCCGTACCCAACCAACGCGGTCTCGCGGCTGGCATTCCAGCTGACGGAACCCGTGCTGGCGCCGATTCGACGGAGGCTTCCGCCGATGTCGGGCATCGACCTCTCGCCGCTGGTGGTGTGGCTGGTCGCGATCATCCTCATCTCAGTTCTCCGCAACGTCGGCAGGTAGAATCGGAGTTCACTCGGCGCCGACGGAGACAGGTAGGCCCGTCTGAGCGGTCGACAGAGAGCCAGGCAAGGTGAGAGCCGGGCGGCCGATGACGGAGCCGAGATCACTCCCGAGCCGTAACCCAACGAGGGTCCGAGGTGATGGCCTCGGGAATCTGGGTGGTACCGCGGGTCTTTGTGGAGACTCGTCCCAGGGATAGGCAAATACGTATCTCTGTGGAGTGAGAGTGTTCGAAAAAGTCGACCAACGCGTCAGCTTCCCTGAGCTGGAGGTCCAGCTCATGAAGCGCTGGAAGGACGAAGGCGCCTTCCAGAAGTCTCTCGATCTCCGCGAGGGGCGACCGCGTTTCGTCTTCTACGAAGGCCCGCCCACCGCGAACGGCAAGCCCGCCACGCACCACATCCTCGCGCGCGCGTTCAAGGATCTATTCGGCCGCTACAAGACGATGCGGGGGTTCTACGTCGAGCGCAAGGCCGGCTGGGACACGCATGGGCTGCCTGTCGAGATCGAGGTCGAGAAGAAGCTCAACATCTCGGGCAAGTTCGCGATCGAGAACGAGATCGGCGTCGAGCGGTTCAACGAACTCTGCCGGCAGAGCGTCTATGAGTACGTCGAAGACTGGGTCGCCTTCAGCGAGCGCATGGCCTTCTGGCAGGACTACGAGCACGCGTACTGGACGCTGACCTCTGAGTACATCCAGTCGGTGTGGTGGGCGCTCAGCGAGATGTGGAAGCAGAACCTCGTCTACAAGGGCTTTCGCGTCGCGCCGTACTGCTCGCGATGCGCGACGCCGCTGTCGAGCCATGAGCTCTCGCTCGGCTACCGCGACAACGTGCCCGACCCGAGCGTCTACATCCGGTTCCGCTTGAAGAACGACCCCAAAACGTCGATCCTCGCCTGGACGACCACCCCCTGGACGCTGCCCGGCAACGTCGCGCTCGCGGTCGACAACGACATCGACTACATCAAGGTGAAGGAGGGGGACGAGTACCTCATCCTGGCCGAGGCCCGGCTGACGGTGCTCCAAGAGCCGCCGCAGGTGGTGGAGCGGATGAAAGGCAGCGACCTCGTCGGGCTCGAGTACGAACCGCTGTATCCCTACTCGGTCCCGGAAGAGGGCAAGGCGCACTACGTGGTCGATGCGGACTTCGTCTCCACGGAAGAGGGCACGGGCGTCGTGCACACGTCGGCGCTGTACGGTGTCGACGACCTGCGCCTGTGTCAAGAAAAGGGCATCCCGTTCAAGCACACCGTCGGCCTCGATGGAAAGTTCCTGCCCTACGTCGAGAAGTTCGCGGGACTGCACGTGAAGGAAGCCGACCCCGTGATCATCGACGACCTGAAGGACCGCGGGCTTCTCTACAAGGCGGAGACGATCCTCCACACCTACCCCTTCTGCTGGCGCTGCGGCACCCCGCTGATCTACTACGCGCTCGATGCCTGGTACATCCGCACGACCGAACGTAAGGAGCAATTGCTCGCCAACAACAACACCACCCACTGGGTGCCCGACCACATCAGGACCGGCCGGATGGGCGACTGGCTCGAGAACAACATCGACTGGCAGTTCTCCCGCAGCCGCTACTGGGGCACGCCTGTGCCGATCTGGATCTGCGAAGGCTGCGACGAGCAGCGCATCGTCAGCTCGGCGGCGGAGATCGGGCTGGACGACAAGGCAGACCTTCACCGGCCCTACATCGATGCGGTCACCCTTGCGTGCGAGAAATGCGGGGGGGTGATGAAGCGCGTCCCGGAGGTGATGGACACATGGTTCGACTCCGGGTCGATGCCGTTCGCCCAGCGCGGTTACCCCCGCAACGGCAAGGAGCTCTTCGAGGAGACGTTCCCCGCCGACTTCATCTCCGAGGCCGTCGACCAGACCCGCGGTTGGTTCTACACGCTGCTGGCGATCTCCACCCTTCTGTTCAACCAGAACTCGTACCGCAACGTGATCTGTCTCGGCCACGTCGTCGACCCGAAAGGGAAGAAAGCCTCGAAGTCGCGTGGCAACGTGCTCGACCCGAACTACCTGTTCGACAACTTCGGCTCGGATGCCGTGCGCTGGTACTTCTACACCTCAACCCAGATCGGGGAGAACTACCGCACAGGCGACGCGGCTTTGAAAGAAACGGTGCAGCAGTTCTTCATCCCGCTGTGGAACTGCTACTCCTTCTTCGTCACGTATGCGCGGCTGGACAACTTCGACCCCGCCCAGCCTCAGGTGCCGCTCCGTGAGAGGCACGTCCTCGACCGCTGGCTGCTGTCGAAGCTCAGCGGACTGGTCGCATCGGTCGCCGGCGGTCTCGACGCCTACGAACCGGTCGAGCCGGCCCGCCGCATCCACCGTTTCGTCGACGATCTGTCCAACTGGTACATCCGCCGCTCGCGCAGGCGCTTCTGGAAGTCGCAGTCAGACCGGGACAAGGCCGCCGCGTACCAGACCCTGTACGAGGCTCTGCGCACCGTGTCCGAGCTGATGGCTCCATTCGCCCCATTCGTGTCCGACGCCATCTATCGCAACCTCTCGGACGGCAAGTCGGTCCACCTGGCCGACTTCCCCGTCCCCGCGGCGCCGGAGGACCCCCAGGTCGAAGCCGACATGGCAAGAGCCAGGCAGGGCGTCGAGGCGGGGCTCGCCGCCCGGGATGCAGCGAGGCTGAAGGTGCGCCAGCCGCTCGCGAGCATCGCGCTCCCGGGCGATCCGCTGCCGGAGGAGATCGCCGCGATCGTGCGCGATGAGCTGAACGTCAAGAGCATCACGTTCGGGGCGCCCGAGGTGAAGCTCGACACGGTGATCACCGAGGAGCTGAAGCTCGAGGGGCTGGCGCGCGAGGTCGTGCGCGCGATCCAGGACCGGCGCAAGAAGGCCGGCCTCAACGTCGAGGACCGTATCGATACGCGTTACGACGCGGATGGCATGCTCGTGCGAGCCATCGAGCGTCATGGCGACTACATCAAGTCGGAAACGCTTTCCGTCACGTTGAGCCCGGGACGAGACGACGGATTTGACGGTGAGCAGATGATGCTGGAAGGAGAGCAGATCTGGATCGGACTCAAACGAAACTGACAAACCCGCGCATCCTCTTCATCACCGGGGCGATTCTGGTCTTCGTCCTTGATCGGGTGACCAAGAGTCTTGTCAACGCGCAGATCCCTTTCGGCACGGAGGTCTCGCTGATCGACCACGCCATCGGTTTCACCAACGTCCGTAACTCGGGTGCGGCGTTTGGCTTTGCACCCGCCGGCGCGACTTTTTTTCTGGTCGCGTCAGTGGTGGTTTCGATCGGTCTGGTGGTCTACGTCGCGCGCAATCCGATCAGCGACTGGACCAGCGTGGTCCTCGGCCTGATCCTGGGTGGGACGCTGGGCAACGGATTCGACCGAGTCACGAATGGCACCGTCACCGACTTCATCAACGTCCATTTCTGGCCCGTCTTCAACGTCGCGGACGCGGCGATCTCAACGGGCGTGGTGCTGATGATCGCGGGCTACCTCCTACGACGAAGTCCGACAAGCTGATCGCGTCGTCGCCGGCACCGAGGCTCGATCGCTTCCTCGCCGAGCAGGCTCCTGAACTGAGCCGGTCGGCGGCGGCGCGGCTGATCAAAGGCCACCTCGTCCTCGTCAACGGCCACCCGGCCGACCCCGCGGACCGCGTGGCCGCAGGGGACGTAGTCGAGTTTGAGATTCCCGAGGCCTACTTCGTGGTGGCCGGGGCGGAGGAGATACCGCTCGACGTCGTCTACGAGGACGAAGACATCGCGGTCGTCAACAAGCCCGCTGGGATGGTCGTCCATCCGGCGCCAGGGCACCACACCGGCACCCTGGTCCATGCGCTTCTCGGGCGCGGCGGCGCCTGGTCGGCGGTCGGCGGCGCAGCGCGGCCTGGCGTCGTCCATCGCCTTGACAAGGGGACCTCGGGGCTGATCGTGGTCGCGCGCAACGATGTGAGCCACCGCGCGCTTTCGGGCCAGCTCAAGGACCGGTCCTTGAGCCGGACTTACCTCGCCATCGCCCAAGGCCGGATCAAGGACGATGCCGGCGAGCTCGAGGGTCCGATTGGAAGGCATCCGCGAGAGCGCAAGCGCATGGCGGTGGTCGCCGGCGGCCGCTTCGCACGGACGGGGTACCAGGTCGTCGAGCGGAAACGAACCCATACCCTTTTGCGCTGTGACCTCGACACCGGCCGAACGCACCAGATCCGTGTCCACCTCGCCGCGCTCGGCCACCCGGTCGCCGGCGACATCGAATACGGAGGCCAGGAGCAGGGCCTCGGGCGGCCGATGCTTCACGCATGGCGGCTGCGGCTTCGCCACCCCCGCACCGGCGCCGAGATGATCTTCGAAGCGGCACCGCCGGAAGACTTCACCGCATTCTGGGACTCGCTCGCTTGAAGCGCGGCCTCCTGATCGTCATCTCCGGCCCGTCGGGGGTGGGGAAGGACACGCTGATCCGGAGGCTGCTCGAGGTCGACAAGAACCTCGTCTACTCGGTGTCCGGGACGACGCGGCAACCGCGACCCGGCGAAAAGCCCGATGACAACTACACGTTTCTGACGCGGGAGCAGTTCGAGGCGCTGATTGCGAGGGGCGCCTTCCTCGAGCACGCAACCTACAACGGCCACCTGTACGGCACATTCCGCGACCGCGTCGAGCGCGCCCGCAGCGAGGGCCGCGACGTCGTGCTGAAGATCGATGTCCAGGGCGCGGAGCAGGTGCGCCGGCTGATGCCGGACGCGGTGTTCATCTTCGTCGTCGCGCCTTCTGAGCAAGAGCTGGAGCGGCGTCAGGTGGAGAGAGGCAGCGAGTCGCCCCAGGACCTGGCTTCCCGGCGGCAGATCGCCGGACGCGAGATGACATACGCGGCGGAGTACGAGCACGTGGTGACGAATGACGACGTCGAGCGTGCGGTCGGCGAGATCCGTCAGATCATCGAAGACGCCCGGCGGCGCGTAACTTAGCGCCCATGCCGCTTGATCCGACGCCGGTTCCCAACGAACTCCGCGGGATGCGTATCGCCCTGTTGATCTCGGGCGGAATCGCCGCGTACAAGGTGGTGGACCTGGCTTCCGCGCTGACCCAGGCGGGAGCTCGGGTGCGCGTGGCGATGACCTCGTCGGCCATGCGCTTTGTCGGCCCGCCGACGTTTCAAGGCGTCACCGGTAATCCCGTCGCCACCGGCATGTGGGCTGCGGACGGCTCGCCCGAGCCGCATGTGTTTCTCGGCGATTGGGCGCAGGTCATCCTCGTCGCGCCCGCGACGGCCAATGTCATCGGTCGCCTGGCAAGCGGTCGCTCGGACGATATCGTCACTGCCACGCTGCTCGCCGCGCGCAGCCCGGTCGTCGTCGCCCCCGCGATGAACGACGCGATGTGGGCCAAGCCGGC
>WNGJ01017995.1_pt1 | contig 10624 bp, 10 predicted proteins | sample 5400611 | NCBI WGS metagenome assembly WNGJ01 (sample SAMN13153375, study PRJNA577476) | soil metagenome | isolation source: 40 cm soil or saprolite under Garry oak tree replicate 1 | place: USA:California | collected 2016-06-15
AACGTGGTGACGAACCCGTCGCTGGGAGCCGGGGCCGGCTGGTTGCGGCCCATCAGGAACAGCACCGCGGCCACGATGAGCACCACGACCAGCGCCGCCACGCCCCAGACCCAGGTGATCCGCGACCTCCGCCGCGAGCGGGCCGCCGCCTTGCGGCGGCGGGATCCCCGGCCGGGCCGGGCACGGTCGTCGTCGTCCTGCCAGGTGGCGGCGGGAGCCCGGGCATCCTCGCGGGCGGCGTGCCCGCCCCGGCCCGCGGTGTCCCGCCGGGCGTGCCCCCCGGGCTGGCGGGCCTCCTGGCCGGCCTGCCGCGGCAGCACGCCCGGCCCGGCCCAGGGCGGGTTTTCCTCGTCGTTGCCGTCCGGCTCGTCCCAGTAGCGCCTGCCCATGCCCCGGGAGTCGCCCCGGCGCCCGGCGGTGGGCAGCCTGCCCGACCGGGGTGGCTGGGATCCCTGGTCAGCCACGGCGCCTCCGGGGACAGGAAGTGGTCAGGGCGGTGCAAAGCGCGCTGTCGTCCGCCGGCAGGGGCGAGCAAACGGCGGCGGTATGCAATGTGGGGACGGGACGAACTATAGGCCCTCAACACCACCGGACAGGGCTAGAAACGCTGAATCACCAAGCGCGGACCATCGGTGGCCGTGCCCGGTGATCCGGACGTCCCGCCCCTGCGCGGCCGGGGTGATGGTGACCTCGAGCCGGTCGGCGGCCAGCCCCTCGGCGAGGCCGCCGCCCCATTCGATCACGGTCACCGAGGACTCCAGGGTCTCGTCGAGGTCCAGGTCATCGACCTCGGCGGGGCTGGTGAGCCGGTAGGCGTCGGCGTGGACCAGGTCCGGGCCGCCGGTCAGCGACGGATGCACCCGGGCGATCACGAACGTCGGCGAGGTGACCGGCCCGCGCACCCCCAGCCCCGCCCCGATGCCCTGGACCAGGGTGGTCTTGCCCGCGCCCAGCCCGCCGATCAGGAGGACCAGGTCGCCCGCCCGGAGCAGGCCCGCCAGCCGCCTGCCGAAGGCCCGCATCCCCTCGGCGGTCGGGATCGTGACGGCCGCGGCCGGGCCGGTGAGGCTGCCGCTCATGCCGACCGCGGCAGGCCGCCCGCGGCCACCCGGGCCAGCAGGTCGGTGATCGCCTGGTTGACCAGGTCCGGGTGCTCGAGGATGAGCGCGTGCCCCGCGCCGGGCACCCAGACGAGCTGGGCACCCGGGATCTGGGTGGCCAGCTCGATGCCGAGCCGGGCCGCGATCAGGCGGTCCTTCTCGCCCACGATCACGGTCACCGGGATCGTGCCGAGGGTGGCCAGCGAGCCGCGCATGTCGCAGTTCAGCAGGGCCTGGCAGAACCTGGCCACCACCTCGATCGGCGTGGCCCTGATCATCTGCTCCAGGAACGCGACCGTGGCCGGGCTGACGTCGCCGTCGCCGAACCCGATCAGCCGCGTGGTGAGGAACGCCAGGTCGGCCGAGACAGCGCCGGCCGGATCGGGGCCGGCATCCACGGGCTGCCGCCATCCAGGCCCCGGGCCGCGGTGGATATGAGCACGGCACCGGCCACCTTGGTGCCGAACAGGTCCGGGTACTGATCGGCGAGGGCCATGATGGTCATCCCGCCCATGGAGTGGCCCACCAGGACGACGGGCGCAGGGCCGGGAGCCGCGGCGTCGATCACCGCCTTGAGGTCGGCGCCGAGCTGGCCGATGCTGCCGCTGCCCGCCGCCGACCGGCCGGACCGGCCGTGGTCGCGCTGGTCCCAGAAGACCAGCCGGTGATCGCTGAGGTCCCGGCGCTGGAAGTGCCAGCAGTCCTGGTTCACCGTGTAGCCGTGGCAGAAGATGATCGTGACCGGGGCGGCGTCGGGGCCGTTGATCTCCACGTGCAGCGGCACCCCGTCCTCGGCCAGGACGGTCAGTTCCAGGCCGCGCAGCGAGCCGAACGGCTCGCCGTCCGGCTCCGCCCGGCCGCGGAACCGGTTCAGCGCGATCCGCTCCGCGGCGACGGCCGCGCCAGCGGCGGTGGCACCCACCACCAGGCCGGCCGCGCCGGTGATCCGCCGCCAGTTAGCCATCGGTCCTCCCGTAGGGCGGGGTGGTGGGGTCGGGGCTAGCTAGCCCGCCGAGCACGCGCTCACCGGCGGCTCTCCGCCTCCCAGACTTCCCCGCAGCGGCCGCGGCATGCGCGAAAGTCGCCCTATGCTACTCCGAGGTAGCTTCGCGGGAGCCGGCCGCCGAACCGGGTGGCGATCTCATAGGTGATGGTGCCCAGCACCTCGGCCCACTCCTGCGCGGTCGGCTCGCCGTCATCGCCGGGGCCGAACAGCAGCACCTCGTCACCCTCCGCGGCGGGCTCAGCGCCGAAGTCGATGACGAACTGGTTCATGGACACCGTGCCGGCGATGAACCAGCGCCGGCCCCGGGCGTAGACCCGGACCAGGCCGGACGCGTCCCGCGGCACGCCCTCCGCGTAGCCGAGCGGGACCAGGCCCAGCGTGCTCTGGCTGCTGGTGACGTAACGGTGGCCGTAGGACACTCCCGCGCCCGGCGGCACCTGCTTGACCTGCACCAGCCGGGCCCGCACGGTCATCGCGGGCCGCAGCCAGCCCGGCATCGGGCCGGGCAGGGTGGGCAGGCCCACGATGCCGCCGCCGCACCGGACCAGGTCGAACCGGGCCTGCGGCAGCGTCAGCGTGGCCGGCGTGTTGGACAGGTGCCGGACCTCCGGCCGGGCCCCCGCCTCCTCGGCGACGGCGATGGCCTCGCGGAACACCCGGATCTGCGCGTCGATGGAGGCGTGGCCCGGCATGTCGGCGCAGGCCATGTGGGACCAGATGCCGGCGATGGCGACGTGGCCGGCCGCCTGCGCCGCCAGCGCCGCCGCCACCACGCCCGGCCAGTCGGGCATGGTGGCCCCGCCCCGCGACATCCCGGTGTCCACCTTGAGATGCACCCGGGCCGGCTTCCCGGCACGCCGCGCCGCGGCGGCAAGCTCGGCCACCATCCCCGCCGAGCCGGCCGCGAGGTCCACGTCGTGGCTGATCGCGTCCTCGTGCGCCCCGCCCGGCACGCTCATCAGGCAAAGCACCGGCGCGGTCAGCCCGGCCCGGCGCAGCTCGAGCGCCTCCTCAACCCGGATCACGCCGAGCCAGCCGGCGCCGCCGGCCAGCGCCGCCTTCGCGACGGGGATCATGCCATGGCCGTACGCGTCCGACTTGACGACGGCCATCAGATCGGCCGCGCCAACGTGCTTGCGCAGCCCCGTGACGTTGTCACGGACCACGCCGAGATCTACCTGTGCTTCCGCCGGAGCGTCCATGACCTCACAGTGTGCCAGCAGGGGAACGGCGGGGGCGCCCGTTACGGTCTGCTACGGCACCCCCGCCGCACGGGCCGGGCCGCCAGCCCGTTACGGGAGCGTCCACTTCTGGTCGGCGAAGTCGCTGCACTTCCGGACCTGAACCTGGGTGCCGTTCGTCGCCGAGCCGCTCGGGTCGGTCAGGCACAGGCCGTTGAGCTTCAGCACGTACTCGCCGTTGGAGCGGTGCGTCCAGAGCTGCGCGGCGTGGCCGTTGCAGGTCCAGATCACCAGCTTGGCGCCGGCGCCGCCCTGGCTGGAGTCGTCCAGGCACTTGCCCTGGACCGACAGGGCACCGTTGACGAAGGTCCAGACCTGGGCCACGCTGCCGTTGCAGGTCCAGATGTCCACCTTGTTGCCGTTGGCGGTGCCGGACCCGAAGTTGTCCAGGCACTTCCCGTGGTCACCCTTGATCGGGCCGGACTTGGCCGCGTTGATCGTCCAGTTGAACGACACCGACTTCTTCGCGCCCGCCTCGTCGGTGGCGCTGACGGTGACGCCGAACGTGCCCGCGGTGGTGGGCGTCCCGGTGACCGTGCCGGTCGTGGCGCTGATGGTCAGGCCGGCCGGCAGCCCGGTCTGGCTCCAGGCAAGCGGGTTGCCCGCGGTGGAACTGCCTGCGATCGGCAGGTTGACGTGGTCACCGACCTTGTTCGTCTGGGTTCCCGGGCTGGTGATCTTGATCGAGTCCTTGACGGCCCCGGTCATCACGCAACCGCGGGCGGCGTTGCTCCACAGCGTCTGCACGGCGAAGGAGCCGGGGGCGGGGGTGAGCGTCAGGTCGAAGCCGGTCGCGCACTTGTCGGCGATCTCGCTGCCGTCGGTGGGATCGAACCAGCCGGTGCCGGCCGGGTCCGTGATCGTGTCCGCGTACAGGGCGCCGCCCACGATGCTCCACCCGTCGTTGTTGCCGCCCGGAGCGGGGTTGACGGCGTCCTCGCCGCAGAACGAGCCCGCGTCGAGCAGGTACGGCAGGTTGATGAACGGCTGGTTGGACACACTGTGGAAGCCGCAGTTGTTGCGGGTGCCGCCGGTGCAGGCGGTCCCGGCGAAGCCTTGCGGGCAGGTGCCCGACTGGGTGGCCACGATGATCTGCGCGTCGGCGAGGTCGGTGATCCCCTGGTTCTGGGCGAACGTGTCCGCCTCGGCGCCGAGCTGGAACAGGCTGGTGTTGGACGGCGGCGTGGCGGTGTCGAAGGTAGCGCCCTCATAGACCAGCCCGGAGAACCCGGGCGCGCCGGTGCCGTCCGCGTACTGGGAGGTGATCGTGGACCAGGTGTCGTCCGCCTGGCCGTTGCCGAGCCCGGAGAAGAAGTTCTCCAGGTAGGTCGCGCTGGCTTCCTGATTGGGGTCGGTTTGCCAGTTCGGGCCCCAGAACAGCAGGTACACGTGCGGGGCGTGCTGGACCGGGCCGCCCTGCCAGGCGACCGGGCAGGCGGGCTCGGTGCACGCCGCCGCGGTCGATGCGGCCGGCTTGGGCCGGTGGCTCAGCGCGTACACGACCCCCGAAATCCTGCCAACCTTGGTGTGGCCAAGCTGGGCCTCGAATGCCCGGTGCAGGTTGACTACTCGTACCCCGTGCAGATGGCCAGCCGGTCGCGCGTGCGGCTGCGCCTGAGCCTGCGCGGCCGTGGCCCCGAGCAGGCAGACGGAGGCAGCAGCAGCCACCGCGAAGATCCGCTTGAACATCAGTAACCCCTTTTAATGCGGGATAAATGGCCGGTCAGCGGCGGACGCCTCCCCTGGGCAATCGGGATATTATTACCGATTTACGTAATAGCGCAATCGAAAACACAATATGTAACCGCAGCCGACAATCAGTCACTATTGATCAAGGGCCAATAACCGCGCTAATCCAATAACCCTGTAGGGATATAGTGATCGCGGACAGCCTTGCTCACCGGCCGGGGGGCGGCATGTCCCCGCGCTCGATGGCCGTGGTCACGGCGGCGGTCCGGTCCGAGACGCCGAGCTTGCCGAAGACACGGAGCAAGTGGGTCTTCACCGTCGCCTCGCTGATGAACAGCCGCTGCCCGATGTCCGCGTTGGTCATGCCGCGTGCCACCAATTGCAGCACCTCCACCTCGCGCGCGGACAGCGAGTCACGCTGCGGGCGGCGGACCCGGGTCACCAGGCGGGCGGCCACCGAGGGCGCCAGCACGGTCTCGCCGCGCGCCGCCGCCCTGATCGCGTTGGCGACCTCGGCCCGGGGAGAGTCTTTGAGCAGGTAGCCCGCTGCGCCCGCCTCCACGGCCCGGAGGATGTCCGCGTCCGTCTCGTAGGTGGTGAGCACCACGATCCGGGCGGCCGGGTTGCCCGCCACGAGCCGGCCGATCGCGTCGACGCCGTCGGTGCCCGGCATCCGCAGGTCCATCAGGATCACGTCGAACGCGCCGTCGCGGGCCAGGGCGACCGCCTCGTCACCCGAGCCGGCCTCACCGGCTACCTCGATGTCCGGTTCCGGGGCGAGCATGGCCCGCACCCCCTCGCGCACCACCGGATGGTCGTCCACGAGCAGCACCCGGACCGGCGCGGCACGGCCGCGGCCGGCGGGCAGCGCTCCGTTCACCCGGGCACCTCCACCGACAGCGAGGTGCCGGCGCCGGGGCGGGCGCGGACCAGCAGGCTGCCGCCCACCTGGAGGATCCGGCTCCGCATGCCGCGCAGGCCGTAGCCGCCGGTCACCTGCTCGGGGTCGAAGCCGGCCCCGTCGTCCCGGATGTCCAGCCGGACGGCCTGCGGCTCATACGACAAGACCACCCGGACGTCGGCGGCGTGCGCGTGCTTGCGCACGTTGGCCAGCGCCTCCTGCGCGGCCCGCAGCAGCACCACCTCGGCGCCGGCCGACATCGGCCGGGCCGGGCCGCACACCTCGAACCGGACCGCGATGCCGAGCTCGGCGCCGATCCGGTCGGTGAGCCGGCCCAGGGCCTCGTGCAACGGGCCGCCTTCCAGGTGCGCGGGGGCCAGCGCGGCGACCATGGCACGGGCCTCGGCCAGTCCTTCCCTGGCGGTCTGGGTGGCCAGGCCCACGTGGCGCCGCGCCTCGGCCGGGTCCGAGCCGATCTCGGTGTCCGCGGCCTGCAGCAGCATGACGATGCTGGTGAGCCCCTGAGCCAGCGTGTCGTGGATCTCGCCGGCCAGCCGCTCCCGCTCCGCCAGCGTCCCGGCCTGCCTGCTGACCTCGGCCAGTTCCGCCTGCGCCGCCTCCAGGCGCTCGATCAACCGGGCCCGTTCCCGGCTCTGCTCGATGATCCGGGAGATCCAGGTGCCGAACACCACGGAGAACGCCAGGCCGAGCACCACGGTGCCGAGCACGAACGCGATCGAGCCGGGATTGCGCCGGATCGACTCGATCCCCAGGGCCACCGGCGTGGTGTTGAGCGCCACCACCGCGGCGAACGCGCGGGGCAGCGACATCGCCATGAAGCACTGCGGGCAAGCGGCGAACATGACCCACGACGAGGTGCCGACCTGGGTCTGCGCGATGACCACGAGGACCACCATGCACACCACGTAGATCGTGCCCCGCCGGGTGTCCCGGTCGGCGGCGATGGCCGGGCGCCCGACGAGGATGTACAGCGGCACGGTGGCGGCCAGGGAGACGGCCGCTGCCCCGCGCGCGGCGAGCGGGTTTGAGGTGCTGAGGACGATCAGGAGGGTGGCCGCGAGAACCACGGCGAAGTAGGCATCCCATACTCCGCCGCGGTTCCACGCGTGCTGGCTTGCCGCCCGCGCAGCCGTCCGGCCCGGCGGCCGCGGCGCGCTGCCCGGGCGAGCGAACCAGAAGCCCCTCTTCACCTGTCGTTCTGCCAGCGGAAGGTTCTCAGGCACAGGATCAAGCTTCCAACGAGCCAGGCCGTCAGCACCAGTGCCACCTTGCCGAGTTCCCAGCTGTGCGCCGGTTCCGCGCCGAGCAGCGAGTCAGGCAGCAGCGCCGCCCGCAGCCCCTGGCACAGCCATTTGAGCGGGAAGAGCGAGGCTACCGCCTGCATGCCCTTGGGCAGGCTGTTGAACGGGAAGTACACGCCGGAGATGAACTGCAGCACCAGGTAGGGCAGGTTCAGCACGGCCGCCGCGCTCCGGCTGGACCGGGGCACGCTGCTCACCGCGATGCCCAGCATCGTGCAGGTGGCCACGCCGAGCAGGAACACCCAGGCGAAGGTCAGCCAGCGCGCGCCGCTGCCGGGCAGCTTGAGCCCGTAGAGCGCGATGCCGATGCCGAGCAGGATGGCGACCTCGATCGCGGCGATGACCAGCGAGGACAGCGCCTTGCCCGCGAAATAGGCACCCTTGGGCATCGGCGTGCCGGCCAGCCGCTTGAGCGTCCCGTCCTCCCGTTCCAACACGATCTTCAATGGCGGGGGTTACAGAAGGGTTGCCGGCGCCGCCGATCGCGGCCTTGCCCATCATCACCGCGCCGCCTGCTGTCGTGCCCATCTGGGCGGCTGGCGGTCGGCCTTGCGGGCGTCCACCGTGCCGCCATGGCAGCCCCGCGGGAGGCGGCTGTCCTGTATCGCGGGAGATTGCGAGCGTCAGACTCGGGTTGCGAGTGATCTTGCGAGGGTCAGCGTGACCTCGCAAGTCGCTTCGAGGAGAATCGGCCTATCTCGGCTTTAGTATCGGCATGTGGGCCAGCGCGGCGTCGATAGCGTCGTCCGCGGCGCAGTCCACTTGGGGCGCGACTCCGCGGCCCTCCCAGTTGGTTCCGGTGACCGAGTCGGTGCAATACCCGAACGGCAGTTCGCCGGTCACGGTCGCCGCCAGTCGTATATCGGTAACGTGATCGGCAGCCCCAGGGGTCCGCTCGCCCACTATCGTGACTCGGCCCCGGGCCTGAAGGTGGTATGCCAGCGCCTCACCGGAGGAGAACGTCCGCCCGCTGACCAGCACCGCCACCGGCATGTCGGCCGGCACGGCGGTTCCGGTCGGAAGGTCAGGCGTCCACCACTGCCGGTGGTGGTCGCGGTAGGTGACCTCGGACAGTTTCACCGCCTTGTCGCCAAGGAGCCGCCCGGCGAGGTAGGCGACCGTTTCCGGGTAGCCGCCCACATTGGAGCGCAGATCAAGCACGATGCCCGTGGCGCCACGCGCCAATGCGAATGCTGCATCGATGTACGGCTGGGCGATGGACAGTGACTCGAAACCGTCGATGCGGATGAGGCACGCACCCCTGTCCAGCCGCGATACCTGCCGGACCTGGGCGGCGCGGGGCAAGATGGCCTCTGGATCCGGTTCGGGCCAACCTGGATCTTCCTCGTCAGGTTCGCCGGCGCCATCCCGGTCGTATTGCAGCAGCAGGTGCCGCGAGTATGGCCAGGCGACGCGCTCGATCTCGGCACACGCGTCCTCAGTGATCGGCTCGGTTCGTCCGGCGAATCGCTCCTCCAGTTCGGCCAAGAGCCGGTCGATACGCTCCTGCGGCGGTGGCAGCCGGCGCAGCCAGGCCGCGAGTCGGGTGATCACCTCGGTGACGGTGGTCACCTCCAGCGCCGACGCTGCGCGGCATTCCCTTTGCGGTGAAAGCCCTGCGCGAACGCGACACCTCAGGGTGCCGCTGCCAGCACCAGCCAGTGACGACGCCCATGACCGGCTGAATCCGCAAGGTATATCTGACCGCCGCAGAGCCCGAGGCTGGCCACGATCATCGGAAGATTGCCCACACCCGGCTGTGGGCAACGGGTCGACCACAAGTCCGGACCGCCTCCCGCGAGCGCCGCGCTCGCTCCCGCCCCGCCGTAACCCGCACAATTGAAGATCGTTAGCGGTAGTTTGTTGCTTATGGGCTGGCGGTATACCGGGGATGGTGGTGCGCTGTTTTCCGGGAGCCTGCGATGACGAGACGTCGGCCGTGCCCGGTGGCGCCGGGCCCGCTGGAGGGGTATGCGGCCCGGTTTGATGACCTGTTCGGCTCTTTGGCGCAGCGGCGCGGGTTCCGGGAGTATCTGGCGGGGCTGCTGGCGCCGCGGGAGCGGAACAAGACGCTGACCGCGCTGGCGGGGGCCGAGCCGCTGGCCGGGGCGGGGCATGCGGCGGTGCAGCGGCTGCAGTTCTTCCTCTCGGAGTCGCGCTGGGATCCGGAGCAGGTGAATGCCCGGCGGCTGGAGCTGCTGGCCGCGGATCCGGCGACGGCGCCGCACGGCGGTGGGGTGCTGGTGATCGACGACAGCGGGGACCGTAAGGACGGGGCGAAGACCGCGCACGTGGGCCATCAGTGGCTGGGCCGGTACGGCAAGACCGACAACGGGGTGGTCACGGTCACCACGGTGTGGGCCGATGAGCGGCTGTATTACCCGGTGCACGCGGTGCCCTACACGCCGGCGAAGCATTTCCCGAAGGGGAAGAACGACCCGGGGTTCCGCACCAAGCTGGCCATCGGCGCGGACCTGGCCATCCGGGCCCGGGAGGCGGGGTTCGCCTTCCGCGCGGTCGCCGCGGATAGCGCCTACGGGGACCAGGACGGGTTCCGCGCCGAGCTGGCCGAGGCCGGGCTGCCATTCGTCATGGCCCTCAAGCCGCGCCGCGGCACCTGGGCCTACGGCCCGGACGCGCACACCCCCGTGGACGCCGCCCGCGCCCTGGCCTGGGACGGGCCGGGCGATCCCGGCGACTGGCAACCAGTCACCCGGGCCTTCCGCGACGGGCACACCGAGACCTGGTACGCCGCCGACGCCACCTTGGGCTGGTGGGGACCGGACCGCGCCCGGCGACTGGTGGCGGCCACCGCCGACCCGGGGATCCTGCCGCCCAAGGCCACCTGGTACCTGGTCACCAACCTGCCCCGGCCCGGCGGGCCACGTGAGGCAAACAGCCCGCACCCGGCTGCGGGCCTGGCTGAGATCACGCGGATCTATGGCATCCGGCACTGGATCGAGCAGGGCTACAAGCAGGTCAAGGACGAGCTGGGATGGGCCGACTTCCAGGTCCGCTCCGACATCGCAATCCGCCGCCACCAGGTGCTGGTCAACTGCGCATTCAGCTTCTGCTGGGATGCCTGGTTCGCCGATACCCCACCGCAGCACGATCCCGCGGCACCGCGGCCAGGACCCGGCCGCGGAGAGAGGGGGGCCGCGCGCCGCCTTACCGCCGCCAGCGCCGTCCTGGCCCCGGGCGCTGCGCGCGATCCGCGCCTGGCTCACCCCCTGGATCGTGCTGCAGCGCTGGTGGCCAGCATGGTCGAAAGCGCCCCCGCCACCACCGCTGCAAGCCCTGATGAACTCACTCGCGGCAGGCTGCGGCCTGCACCTCTACCTCCCGAATTAACAAACTACCGTTAG
>WNGJ01019368.1_pt1 | contig 10624 bp, 12 predicted proteins | sample 5400611 | NCBI WGS metagenome assembly WNGJ01 (sample SAMN13153375, study PRJNA577476) | soil metagenome | isolation source: 40 cm soil or saprolite under Garry oak tree replicate 1 | place: USA:California | collected 2016-06-15
AAGGAACGGCGATGTTCGATCCGGCCGTGATCGGCCCGCGGGTCCGCAGGGATCCGCTGGACCGCAGGGATCCGCTGGACCGCAGGGATCCGCGTGACGGCGGGGAGCGGCCGAGGCCGCTGCTCAGGATGATGCTGGGCGAGGTGCTGCGCCGGACCAGGCTGGAGCAGCGCCGGACCCTGGCCGACGTGGCCAGGGCCGCGCGGGTCTCGATGCCGTACCTGTCCGAGGTGGAGCGCGGACGCAAGGAAGCGTCCTCGGAGATCCTCGCCGCCATCTGCGACGCTCTGCGCATCGACCTGGCCGACCTGCTGGCCGAGGCGGGGAGCGACCTGCTCGGCGAGCGCGCCCGCCGGACCGAGGTCGTCAGGCTCGACGCGATCCGGGACCGTGCCGCGCCGCAGCGGGGTGCAGCGCGCGGGGCCGGGCCCGCCGGCGCCGCCCCCCCGCCGGGGGCGGCCGGCTCGGGCGCCGCCATGTGCCTGCTCGCCGCGTGACCGTCAGGCGCGTGACCGTCAGGCGCTGGCCAGCTCGGACAGTGCCGCCTTGCGGCTGGGGATGACGTTGTCGGCCAGGCCGTAGTCCACCGCCTCGCGGGCGCTGAACGTCTTGTTCCTGTCGGTGTCGCTCCTGATCTTGGCCACCGGATGGCCGGTGTGCAGGCCGAGTATCCCGGCCACCTCGGCCCGGACCTTCGCCACCTCCTTGGCCTGGATCGCGAGGTCCGGCAGGGTGCCCTGGGCCTGGCTGGACGGCTGGTGCAGCAGCACCTTCGCGTGCGGCAGTACGGCCCGCTTGCCCGGCGCCCCGGCGGCCAGCAGCACGGCCGCCGCGGACGCCGCCTGCCCCATGCAGATGGTGGCGACGTCGGGCCTGACGAACTGCATCGTGTCGTAGATCGCGGTCAGCGCGCTGTAGGAGCCGCCCGGCGAGTTGATGTATAGGCTGATCTCCAGGTCGGGGCTGGCCGACTCGAGATGCAGCAACTGCGCCATCACCACGTTCGCGACGCCGTCGTCGATCTCGGTGCCGAGGAAGATGATCCGTTCGGACAGCAGCCGGGAGTAGACGTCGTACGCGCGCTCGCCGAGCGGGGTCTTCTCGATCACGGTGGGGATCGTGTACTGGCCCATGGTCACAGCCCCGCCATCCTGGTCGCGAGCGAGGGACGCACGTCGTCGAGCCGCTGCACGATGTGGTCGACGATTCCGTAGTCGCGCGCCTCCTCGGCGCTGAACCAGCGGTCGCGCAGGCTGTCCCGCTCCACGGCCTCCACCGGCTGGCCGGTGTGCTGCGCGATCAGCCTGACCATCATGGCCCCGGTCTTCTCGAGTTGCTCGGCGTAGATCTCCACGTCGGCCGCCGTGCCGCCGAAGCCGGCCGAGCCCTGGTGCATCAGAACCTGGGCGTGCGGCAGGCTGTAGCGCTTGCCCGGCGTCCCGGCGCAGAGCAGGAACTGGCCCATGCTCCCGGCCAGGCCCATGGCCAGGGTGCTGACGTCGTTGGGGATCAGCCGCATCGTGTCGTAGATCGCGAGCCCCGCGCTGACCGAGCCGCCCGGGGAGTTGATGTACAGGCTAATATCGCTGCGCGGGTCCTCCGCCGACAGCAGCAGCAACTCGGCGCACAGCCGGTTGGCGACCGCGTCGTTCACTTCGGTGCCAAGCACGATGATGCGGTGGTACAGCAGCCTGGCGACAAGCTGGTCGTCGAGCGCGCCCGCGGTCGTGGTCTCGGCTACGGCAGTCTGCATGCTCTCCCTGCTCTCGGTCGGGCGGCGGACGGGCTCACCTGGCACCTTCCGCCTGTCACGACCAACATGTCCGACCGGGCCGGCGGGCGCCAAGTCAATCTGCTGACGGCAGAGCTACCGCGAACGCGTGACCTGCGACCCCCGGGTATGTGGAGGGCTTCCTCCAGAACAGCCCGGCAGGGTCTAGAATTGGCTGCGCATAACGACGAATTCGCCAAACGGGTGCGAGGAGGAATCCATGGGCAACTGGCAGCTTGACCCTTACCACACGCAGGTCGAGTTCTCCGCCAAGCACCTCGGCATGATGACCGTCCGCGGTCACTTCGCCGAGGTCGCCTCGACCGCCGACATCGACCCCGACCGGCCGGAGTCGGCGGCGGTGCAGGTCACCATCGCCGCCGCCAGCATCCGCACCAACCACGAGGCGCGGGACAACGACCTGCGGTCGCCGAACTTCCTCGACACCGAGCAGTTCCCGCAGATCACGTTCGCGAGCACCGCCGTCCAGCCGGCCGGGCCCGAGCGCTACACGCTGACCGGTGACCTGACCATCAAGGGCATCACGCGCCCGGTATCGCTTGAGGTGACGAAGTACGGGGAGTTCAACGACCCGATGATGGGCCACCGGATCGCCTACAGCGCGCACACGCAGATCAACAGGACGGAATTCGGCCTCACCTTCAACATGGTGCTGGACGGCCGGTTCGTCGTCAGCAACGAGATCCAGATCATGATCGAGGGCGAACTCGTCGAGCAAAAGGAGCCCGCCGAGGCGGCGGCCGGCTGACCGGCCCTAGAATCGCCGTGTGATCACCGGCGTACATGCCATCCTGTTCTCCCCCGAGGCCGAGAAGGTTCGCGGGTTCCTCGCCGACACGCTCGGCCTGGCATCGGTCGACGCGGGCGGCGGCTGGCCCATCTTCGCGCTGCCTCCCGCCGAGCTCGCCGTTCACCCAGCCGAGCGGACCAGCCATCAGCTCTACCTGATGTGCGACGATATCCACGCCACGCTCGCCGAGCTCACGGCCGCGGGAGCCGTCGTGGCGCGGGACGTCGCCGATCAAGGCTGGGGACTGCTCGCCGCGATCCGCCTGCCAGACGGCTCGGAGCTCGCCGTCTACGAGCCCCGGCACCCATCGCCGCTGCGACCCTGACGGCCGCTCCAGCCAGAAGGCCGCACCAGCCAGAAGGCGCCTCGCAGGCACCTGGCACCCGGCAGCGCGCGACCGCGAGACGGAGGTGAGCGCGATTTCCGTCGACGACTGCGACCTGGTCGTCCGCGGCGGAACCGTGGTGACCGCGGGCGGCTCGGCCGAGTGCGACCTGGGCGTCCGCGACGGCAGGATCAGCCAGATCGGCGGGTCGCCGCGCGGCCGCAGGGAGCTGGACGCGACCGGGGCGCTGGTCCTGCCGGGCGGCCTGGACATGCACGTGCACCTGTCGTCGCCGCCGGACGAGCCCGGCGAGCCGGCCTGGGTCGACGACTTCGGCAGCGGATCGGCCGCGGCGATCGCCGGCGGCGTGACCACGATCGGCAACATGACCTTTCCCGCGGACGGCGACTCGCTGGCCCGCTCGCTCGGCCGCGACCTCGCCGCGGCGAAGGCGCTGGCCGGCGTCGACTACGTGCTGCATCCGGTGCTCGCCAGCCCGTCCCCCGAGGCGCTGGCCGAGCTGCCGCAACTCGCGGCTGACGGCCACACCAGCCTGAAGCTGTTCATGGTCGGGCGGCCAGCAGGCCGGTGCCCGCCGAGCGGGCCGCGGTCGACCGGGCCGTCGCGATCTGCGAGGCCACCGGCTCGCCGGTCTACGTGGTCCACCTGTCCTCGCGGGCCGCCCTGGACGCCGCCAGGCGCGGGCGGGCGCGCGGCCTGCCGGTCTTCGTCGAGACCAGGCCGCTGTACCTGTACCTGACCAGCGCCGCGCTGGCCGAGCCGCAGGGCGCGAAGTACATCGGCGCCCCGCCGCTGCGCGCGGACGCCGACGTCGAGGCGCTGTGGGCGGGCCTGGCCGACGGGTCGGTCGACACGCTCGGCAGCGACCACGCGCCGTGGCTGCTGGCCGACAAGCTCGACCCGGCGCAGGACGTCACCACGGCCAGGCAGGGCGTCGCCGACCTGGAGACGATGCTGCCGATGCTGTTCTCGGCGGGAGTGCGGACCGGCCGCATCCCGCTGTCCCGTTTCGTCTCGCTGACCTCGACGAACCCGGCCCGGCTGTTCGGGCTCTACCCGCGCAAGGGCACGATCGCCGTCGGCGGCGACGCCGACCTGCTGGTGCTCGACCCGGCCCTGCGCCGGACGGTCGACGGCCGGTCGATGCGCTCCAGGGCGGGCTACTCGGCCTACGACGGCCGCGAGGTGCATGGCTGGCCGCGGTACACCGTAAGCCGCGGCGAGGTCGTGCTCGAGGACGGGCAGGTGCTGGCCGAACCGGGCCGCGGGCAGTGGCTGCCGCGGGCACGGACGGCGCCGCCGTGACCCGGCCGGGGACCAGGCACACGCTGACGCCTTCCGCGGCGACGACGGTCGACGTGTTCGACCGCGACGCGCCGCCGGTGCTGACCGTCGAGCCGGGCGACACCGTGGTCGCCGCCTCGCTCGACGCGTCCGGCCACCTGTCCCGCCTGCGGACCCCGGGCGAGGGCCGGCCCACGATGTTCGCCGCCCACCGCGGGCACTGCCTGACCGGGCCGATCGCGGTGACCGGCACGGAGCCCGGCACGGTGCTCGCGGTGCGGTTCGTCTCGCTGCGGCCGGACGGCTGGGGCTTTACCGTCGCCGCCGCCAGGGACAACCGGCTCACCCGCAGGCTCGGCCTGGCCGGCGGGCCGCCGTCCTGGCTGCTGTGGGAGATCGACGCCGACGCCGGCCTGGCCACCTGCGACCGCGGCTACGCCGTCAGGACCGCGCCGTTCCTCGGCGTGGTGGGCATGCCGCCGGCCGAGCCCGGTGAGCACTCGACGATCCCGCCGCGCGCCGCGGGCGGCGGCAACATCGACTGCCGCGAGCTGGTGGCCGGCGCGACCCTGTACCTGCCGGTCACCGTGCCGGGGGCGCTGCTCTGCCTCGGCGACGGCCACGCCGCGCAGGGCGACGGCGAGGTCGCAGGGACGGCGATCGAGTGCCCGATGACCACCGAGGTCGTAGTTGACCTGGTGACCGACCCGCCGGTGCCGGGGATCCACGCCGACACCCCGGCCGGGCGGATCACGTTCGGGTTCAGCGAGGATCTGGACGAGGCGATGGGCGACGCGCTCGATGCGATGCTGACCTGGCTCCAGTCACTGTTCCGCGTGGACAAGGCCGCGGCCCTGGCACTGGCCAGCCCCGTCGTGGACCTGCGGATCACGCAGGTCGCCAACGACGTGTGGGGCGTCCACGCGGTCCTGCCCGCGACGGCACTGGCCGGCCCGCGACCGGGCGAGCGGCGGCCGGGCGGTTAGGCGTCCTCGACGCCCAGCCGCGATCCGGGCTTCGCGTCCCGGTCGGCGAACAGCACGAAATGGAAGATCACGAACCGGGTCAGGAACGTGCAGCAGTTCGCGGCAAGGTAGAAGCCCTGCACGAACGCGTCGTGCGCGGTGCCGTGCAGGCCAAGCGCCGCGGCCTCCCGGTACCCGAAGTGGCTGGCCTCGGTCAGCACGATCCCGACCACCAGCGAGATGGCCACGAACGGGAGGGTCTCCCTCAGCAGCCGCGGCCTGCCCTTGCGCTCCCAGGCCCAGCGGCTGACGCCGTAGCTGACCGCCGCCCCGGCGAGCCAGCCGGTGGCACCGGCGGCACGGCCGGTCATGGCCAGCACGCTGAAGCAGAGGAAGTAAGTTACCTGGGTGGCGGCCAGCGCGAGCAGCGCGGCGGGCGCGAACCTGAGCATCCGCCTGCCGCCCGGCGAGCGCAGGGCGCACCGTAGCGGCTCGGGTAGCCGACGCCACGCGGCCGACGGAATCGCTGGCGGTTCTGCTGGCATTGCCGTCCTTTTGCCGCGTCGGGGATGTGCCGTTGGGGCAATCAGGTCCAAGGTACGGCAAGCCCGGCTGAGCTTGGACCAGAACACGCCCGAACACCGAACGCCGCGGGCGGCGGAAAGGCTCTTACGGCGTCTACGCACCGCTGCCCGGCCGGTGCCCGTACCCGCCGCCTCCCGGCGTCTCGATCACGAAGACGTCGCCGGCGCCGACCTGCACGGAGTCGCAGCCGCGCATCGGGGTGACCGAGCCGTCCGCGCGGCGCACCCAGTGCCGTCCCAGCGAGCCAGGCTCGCCGCCGGCCATGCCGTACGGCGCCACCCGGCGGTGGCTGGCCAGTGTGGTGACCGTCATCGGCTCGCCGAACCTGATCTCCCGCCGCCCGCCGCAGCCGCCGTGCCAGCGCCCGTTCCCGCCGCTGCCGCCGCGGATCTCGTACCGGTCCAGCCGGACCGGATACCGCCACTCGAGCACCTCGGGGTCGGTGAGCCGGGAGTTGGTCATGTGGGTCTGGACGACGTCGGTCCCGTCGAACCCGTCACCGGCGCCCGAGCCGCTCGCCACCGTCTCGTAGTACTGGTGCCGCGCGTTGCCGATCGTGACGTTGTTCATGGTGCCCGAGCCCTCGGCCATCACCCCGAGCGCGGCGAGCAGCGCGCCGGTGATCGCCTGCGAGGTCTCGACGTTGCCGGCCGCCACCGCGGCCGGGTACCGGGGCGAGAGCAGGCAGCCCGGCGGGATGATCACCCGGACCGGCTTGAGGCAGCCGGAGTTGAGCGGGATGTCGTCGGCCACCAGCGTGCGCAGCACGTAGAGCACGGCGGCCATGGCCACCGACGACGGCGCGTTGAAGTTCCCGCTCCCCTGCGGCGACGTGCCGGTGAAGTCGATCCGCGCGCTGCGCGCGGCCCGGTCCACCCGGACCGCCACGTTGATCACGGCCCCGTTGTCCAGCTCGTAGCGGCACGCCCCGTCGCGCAGCCCGCAGATCACCCGGCGCACCGCCTCCTCGGCGTTGGCCTGGACGTGACCCATGTAGGCGGTCACCGCGTCCAGGCCGAAGTGCTCGCACATCCGGCGCAGCTCGCCGACGCCACGCTCGTTCGCGGCGATCTGCGCGCGCAGGTCGGCCAGGTTGACCTCCGGGTTGCGGGACGGATGCGGCGCGTCCCGCAACAGGGCGAGCGTCTCCGCCTCGCGCAGCACGCCGTCCCGCACCAGCAGCCAGTTGTCGATCAGCACCCCCTCCTCCTCCACCCGGGTGGAGAAGGCCGGCATCGAGCCTGGGGTGATGCCGCCGATCTCGGCGTGGTGGCCGCGCGAGGCGACGAAGAACAGGATGCGGTGCTGGCCGGCGCCCACGGGCGCGGTGTGCTGGCCGGCCGCGTGCTCCCCCGGCCCGGTGCCGAACACCGGCGTGACGACGGTGACGTCGGGCAGGTGGGTCCCGCCGTGGTACGGGTCGTTGAGCACGTAGACGTCGCCGGCGCGCATCCGGCCGGCGTTGCGCTCGGCGACGATCCTGATGCTCTCGCCCATCGAGCCGAGATGGACCGGTATGTGCGGCGCGTTGGCGATGAGGCCGCCGGCGGAGTCGAAGATCGCGCAGGAGAAGTCGAGCCGCTCCTTGATGTTGACCGAGTGCGCGGTGGCCCGCAGCCGCTCCCCCATCTGCTCGGCGACCGACATGAACAGGTTGTTGAAGATCTCCAGCATCACCGGGTCGACGTCGGTGCCGGCGGCCGGGCCGCCCGGGCGGGCCGCCACCCGGGTCAGCAGCAGGTCACCGCGGCCGGTCAGCTCCGCCCGCCAGCCGGGCTGGACGACCGTGGTGGCGAAGTCCTCGGTGATGAGGGCGGGGCCGTCGGCGCGCTGCCCGGGCCGCAGGTCGCGCCGCGCCAGCAGCGGCGCGTGGTGCCAGGTCCCGCCGGCATGCATGCGCACGGTGGCCGCGCCGCGGACGGCAGCCGCGCTGGCGGCCCCGTCGCCGGGCCCGGCACCGGCGTACCCGCGGTCCGGCGCGGCCGACGCGACGGTCAGCTCGACGGAGACGGCTTCGGCGATCACGGGCCGGTCACGCATGAGGAACGAGAAGTGCTGCCGGTAGAGGGCCTCGAAGTCGCCGATCATGCCGGCCGCCGGCCCGATCGGCACGGCCAGCGCGGTGTCGGTGCCCTCGTACTTCAGGTGGGCGCGGCACACGGGCGAGGCCAGGGCGGGGTCGACTCCCGCCGCGGCCAGCTCGGTCCGCGCGTCATCCGCCAGCCGGCCAGCGACGGCGCCGAGCTCGGGCAGCAGCGCCTCGGTCAGCGGCGCCTCCACGGCGCTCTCCCGCATCGCCGTCACGTCGGCCAGGCCGAGGCCCAGCGCGGACAGCACCCCGGCCAGCGGGTGGATGAGCACCTGGGTCATGCCGAGCGCGTCCGCCACCGCGCAGGCGTGCTGCCCGCCGGCGCCGCCGAACGTGGCCAGCACGTACTCGGTCACGTCGTAGCCGCGCTGCACCGAGATCTTCTTGATCGCGTTCGCCATGTTCGCCACCGCGATGTCGAGGAACCCGGCCGCGACCTGCTCGGGCTCGGGGGTGCTGCCGGTGGCCGCGCCGATCCGTCCGGCCAGCGCCGCGAACTCGTCCGTGACGGCGACGGGGTCCAGCGGCTGGTCCCCGGCCGGGCCGAACACGGCGGGAAAGTGCTCCGGCTGGATCCGGCCGAGCATGATGTTGGCGTCGGTGACGGTGAGCGGGCCGCCGGCCCGGTACGCGGCCGGCCCTGGGTCGGCGCCGGCCGAGTCGGGGCCGACCCGGTACCGGCTGCCGTCGAAGTGCAGCACGGAGCCGCCGCCGGCGGCGACCGTGTGGATGCTGAGCATCGGCGCCCGCATCCGCACTCCGGCGACGTGCGTCTCGTACTGCCGCTCGAGGTCGCCGGCGAAATGTGAGACGTCGGTGGACGTGCCGCCCATGTCGAACCCGATCACCTTGCCGAACCCGGCGGCCTGCGCGGTCCTGGCCATGCCGACGATGCCGCCGGCCGGGCCCGACAAGATCGCGTCCTTGCCGCGGAACCGGCGCGCACTGGTCAGCCCGCCGTTGGACTGCATGAACCGCACCGGAACGCCGGCCAGTTCGGCGCCGACCCGGCCCGAGTACCTGGCGATGATCGGGGACAGATAGGCGTCCACCACGGTCGTGTCGCCGCGCGAGACCAGCTTCATCAGCGGGCTGGTCGCGTGCGACTCCGACACCTGGGTGAACCCGATCTCCCGCGCGATCGCGCCGATCCGCCGCTCGTGGTCGGGGTAGCGGTAGCCGTGCACGCACACCACCGCGACCGCGCGCAGGCCGTCGGCGTGGGCGGCCCGCAGGTCGCGCGCGACGGCACCCTCGTCCAGCGGGCGGATGACCTCGCCGTGCGCGCCGACCCGCTCGGCGGCCTCGATCACGCGGGAGTACAGCAGCTCGGGCCGCACGATCCGCCGTTCGAAGATCTTCGGCCGGTCCTGGTACGCGATCAGCAGCGCGTCGGCGAATCCGGCCGTGATGACCAGCACGGTCGGCTCGCCCGTGCGCTCGAGGAGCGCGTTCGTCGCCACCGTGGTGCCCAGCCGGACCTCGGCGATCCGCTCGGCCCCGATCGCCGCCCCCGGCGGCACGCCGAGCAGGTGGCGGATCCCGGCCACCGCCGGGTCGGCGTACCGCGCCGGGTTCTCCGACAGCAGCTTGTGCACGACGAGCGTGCCGTCCGGCCGCCGCGCCACGACGTCGGTGAACGTCCCGCCCCGGTCGACCCAGAACTCCCAGCGCCCCGCGGCCATGTCGCTCCGTTCGTCAGCAGCCCTGAGCGCCCGCCCAGCGACCCGCGCCGGCCGACGCCCGCAGGCACCCGCCCACCCGGGCCCGCGCCCGTCACCAGCCACGAACGAGCTTGTTCAACCAATTGGTTGACAACGACCGCTGCGGCGAGCTAGCTTGTATTCAACCAGACGGTTGACCGCGAGGAGGAGCCGGTGGCCGCCGATCCGCTGTCCCGGGTGTTCGCGGCCCTGGCCGATCCCACCCGGCGGGACATGGTCGCGCGGCTCACCGCCGGGGACGCCACGGTCAACGAGCTCGCGGCGCCGTACAGCGTGACCGTCCAGGCGGTCTCCAAGCACCTGAAGGTGCTGGCCGAGGCGGGTCTGGTGAGCCGGACCAGGGACGCCCAGCGCCGCCCTGTCCACCTCGAGGCGGAGGTGCTCGACCTGATGACGGCGTGGATCGAGCGTTACCGCCGCGAGGCCGAGGAGCGCTACCGCCGTCTGGATCGAGTCCTGGCCGCGATGCCGGATGACGTCGAGCCAGTCGCGCCAACGGAAGGTATGTGATGATGACCGCCAAGACACACCAGACCGAGATCACTGTCGACCGGGACGTCCCGCTGGTGCGGATCACCAGGGAGTTCGACGCCGCGCCGGACAAGGTGTTCCGCGCGCACGCCGACCCCGGCCTGGTCACCAGGTGGCTCGGGCCGCGCCGGCACCAGATGCGGATCGACCACTACGACTGCCGCACCGGCGGTTCCTACCGGTACGCCCACCTGTCCGACGGCAACGAGTTCGGCTTCCACGGGTGCTTCCACGAGGTCCGGCCGGGCGAGTTGATCGTGCAGACGTTCACCTACGACGGCGAGCCGGACGGTGTGGCGCTCGAGCGGATCACGTTCACCGACCTCGGCGGCGGCCGCACCAGGCTGACGTCGACATCGCTGGTGGACTCGTTCGCCGCCCGCGACGCCTTCGTCGCCAGCGGGATGCAGGCCGGTGTCCGCGAGAGCTACGAGCGGCTCGACGAGGTGCTCGCGGGACCATCCTGAGCCGGCGCCTGCGAGCCCCGCCCGCGCAGGGTGGTGAAGGCGAGCAGCGCG
>WNGJ01009022.1_pt1 | contig 10621 bp, 10 predicted proteins | sample 5400611 | NCBI WGS metagenome assembly WNGJ01 (sample SAMN13153375, study PRJNA577476) | soil metagenome | isolation source: 40 cm soil or saprolite under Garry oak tree replicate 1 | place: USA:California | collected 2016-06-15
GGCGGATACAGCACCTATTACGCGCATCTGCAGGGTTTCGCCCGCGGCTTGAAGGGGGGTGCCCGCGTCGCCCAGGGGGATGTCATCGGTTACGTCGGACAGACCGGCTGGGCGAGCGGCCCCCACCTTCACTACGAATTCCACGTCCACGACCAGAATCGCAACCCGCTGACCATCGCCTTTCCGGCCGCCGAGCCGATTCCCGCGAACGAGCTTGCGGCGTTCACGCGCTCGGCCGAGCCGCTTCTCGCGCGACTCGATCTTCTGAAAAACAGCGACCTCGCGCTGCTCGAGTGAGCGGCACTACGAACCCCGCTTCTTCCGAGATCTATATCGGTTTGATGTCGGGCACCAGTCTGGACGGCGTCGATGCCGCGCTCGTCGACCTGGGTGGCCGGACCTCCGTGCTCGGCTCGGAGTTCCTGCCCTATCCGAAGAGCCTAAAAGCCGCGCTGCTCGCCCTGCACGAGCCAGGCAAGGACGAGCTGCACCGCGCCGCCCTCGCCGGGATCGAGCTCTCGGCGCTCTACGCTAGAGCCGTCGATCGCCTGCTGAAGAAACAGAGTGTTTCGGCGCAGACCGTTTGCGCCATCGGCTGCCACGGCCAGACGGTGCGGCATCGCCCCGGATCCGGATACACCTTGCAGCTCGGCAACCCCGCCTTGCTTGCCGAGCTTACCAACATCACCGTGGTCGCCGATTTCCGCAGCCGCGACATTGCTGCGGGGGGAGAGGGCGCTCCGCTCGTGCCGGCGTTTCATGCGGCCTTTTTCCGGGACTCGCGCCGCCATCGCGTCATCGTCAATCTCGGTGGTATAGCCAATCTCACCGACCTCCCCGCGACCGGATCGGTGACCGGTTTCGATACGGGACCGGGCAACGTCCTGCTCGACGCATGGGCGCGCGAGAAACTCGACCGGAACTTCGACCGCGATGGGGCGCTTGCCGCGCGGGGGCGGCCGGTCGCCGTCCTGCTCAAGGCGCTGCTCGCCGATCCGTACTTTCGCCGCCCGCCGCCGAAGAGCACGGGCCGCGATCATTTCGATCTCGGCTGGCTGCGACGGTTCGGCGTCGGGCGGCACAAGGCCGAGGACGTGCAGGCAAGCTTGGCCGAACTGACGGCGCGCAGCATCGGCGACGCGATTGCGAAGTCCTGTCCGGGTGCGGAGGAAGTCTATTTGTGCGGCGGCGGGGTACGGAACACGGACCTCGTCAAGCGGATCGCCCGGGCGCTCGCCGGTATCAGCGTCGCCTCGACGGACCGGCTCGGAATTCATCCGGATTGGGTGGAGGCAACTGCCTTTGCCTGGCTTGCGCAACGCGCGCTGAAGCGCGAGACCGGCAATTTTCCCGAGGTCACCGGCGCAAAGGGAGCGCGGGTGCTGGGCGCGATTTACCCGGCCTGATTCGCGAAGAATACGCAAATGAGAACGGGGCCCGAAGGCCCCGTCTCGGTGATCGTTAAACGCTCAAGCTGAGAACGATGAACCGCAACCGCAGGTGCTCGTCGCATTCGGATTCTTGATCACGAACTGGGCGCCTTCGAGACCCTCGGTGTAGTCGATCTCGGAGCCGGCGAGATACTGGTAGCTCATCGGATCGACGAGCAGCATCACCCCGTTTTTCTCCAGCACCGTGTCGTCGTCGTTCTTTACTTCGTCGAAGGTAAACCCGTACTGGAACCCGGAGCAGCCCCCGCCCGTGACGAACACGCGCAGCTTCAATTCGGCGTTGCCTTCCTCGTCGATCAACTGCTTGACTTTGTTCGCGGCGCTGTCGGTGAAGACGAACGGCGCTGGCATTTCTGCGACTGCGTTCATGTCTCAACTCCTGTTGCAAACTGCTTCATTATCGGTCCGGAAGCCGGACAGGGCCCCTCGGGCCAAACCATCAGATGAGGCTGCGGCGCCGGCTTTCAAGCCGGAACTCGTCGCTTGCCTTTACACCGCGGGCTTGCTCGCCGCGAGCTTCAGCTCCACGGTCTTTCCCTCGCTCGAGCGGTGCACCAGATGCCCCTCGACGATGGCCCCGAGATGCATCTCCAGGCTGTTGTAATGCACGTCTCCTTTGACCCGGGAGCGCGACTGGAGTTCGACGAACTCGGCGACGTACACCGGCCCCGTGATTTCGCCGTTTACGACCAGATGCGATACTTTGATTTCCCCTTCGATCCGGGCCTGCTCGCTCAATACCAGCGTCGACGGTTCGTCCGAAACGGCGGTCACATTGCCGATGACTTCGCCGTCGACGCGAAGACCGCCCGCGAAATTGACGTTGCCCTCGATCTTCGTGCCCGCACCGATCAGGCTGTCGATGCGATTCTGCGGCTTGCTCGGCTGCTTGCGAAACATAGCGTTTCCCGGCCTAAGAAAGATTGAGGTTCTGGCTGGCACGGGCCTCGTTGGACCCGTTCTCCAGGATGCGCGCCTGTATGGTCCGCACTTTAGCCCCCGCCGGAACCCGAAATGCCCCCTCGACCCGGCGAAAATACTTGAAGTTGAGCTTGAAAGCTGCGTTGCCCGCGTCGGCCGAATCGGGAATGACGATTGTAGCATCCCTACCCTCCTGCTGCATTTCCACCACCAGCTGCAAGGACCCGTGAAACTCGCGGTCGAGCCTCCCCCCCTGAAGGACGAGCAGCCGGTAACGATACTCTCCGGGGAGCACGTCGCGCTCGACCTTGAAGCGGTGAATGCTCACCTTGTCGCCCCGACGCTCGCTCGGCACGAGATTTTCGAAAAACGCAAGATCCTCCTTGAGCCGGTTGTTTTCGTCCTCGAGCACCTTCACCTGGGCGGCAAGCTGCACTTGCGCCGTCTGCTCGATCTTGAGGCGCGATTCGCTCGCGTTGGCGATCGAGCGCAGCCGCGCCGCCTCGGCTTCGAGCCGCGCCATGGAATCGCGAGTGCTCGCGAGGTCGCTCTGCAGTTCGCCGCGGTCGAAGCCGGCGAACCGCCGTCCCGCGTCGTACATCCACGCCGCCACGGCAAGCGAAAGCGAAAGGAATACGAGCATTCCGAACCAGCGCCAATACCAGGCGACGTGCGTCTTGACCGTCATCTTCGGCGCCGAAATCCCGAAGCGCTGCTGGAACCGCTTGAACAAAGTAGGCATCGGAGTCCTACGGGCCGCGTCAGGGCACAATCGCAAGCTGCGAAAGGCCGAGCGTCTCCTCTAAGCCGAACATGATATTCATATTTTGCACCGCCTGTCCTGAAGCGCCTTTCACCAGGTTATCGATCACCGAGATGACGACCAGCATGTCTCCCCCATGGGGACGATGGACCGCGATCCGGCAGACATTGGCGGCGCGCACCGAACGTGTATCCGGCTCGCTCCCCGGAGGCAGCACATCGACGAAGGGCTCGCCGCGATAGCGTTCCTCGAAGAGGCGCTGGAAGTCGATGTCCTTCGTGATGCGCGCATATAGGGTCGCGTGTATGCCCCGGATCATGGGGGTCAGATGCGGCACGAACGTGAGGCCGATGCTCCTTCCGGCGGCCGCCTCCAACCCCTGCCGGATTTCGGGCCAGTGTCGGTGACCGGCGACGCCGTACGCCTTGAAATTGTCCGACGCTTCGGAGAATAGCAGATGTTCCTCGGTCTTTTTGCCGGCGCCGCTTACCCCGGACTTGGCGTCGGCGATCAGGTGATCGAGGTCGACGGCCCCGGCTTCGACAAGGGGCAGCAGGCCGAGTAGGACTGCGGTCGGATAGCAGCCCGGGTTCGCCACCAGGCGCGCGTCCTTGATTTGAGCGCGATGCGCTTCCGGAAGGCCGTACGCCGCCCGCGCGAGAAGCTCGGGCGCGGCGTGCCTCACCTTGTACCACTTCTCCCACTCGGTGACTTTCCGTATGCGGAAATCGGCCGACAGGTCCACGACGCGCACGCCGGCCTCGACCAGCGCCCTCGCCTCGCCCATCGCGACGGTATTGGGTGTCGCGAAAAACACCGCGTTGCAGCGACCGAGGTCCGCCTTGGACGGGTCCGAAAACGCGAGCGCCACGGCACCGCGCAGGCTCGGGAAAAGCTCGGTCACCTTGATGCCGGCTTCCTTGCGCGAGGTGATCACTGCGAGCTCGGCTTGCGGGTGCTGCGCGAGAATTCGCAACAGCTCAATCCCGGTATAGCCGGTCCCGCCGACAATGCCGATCCTGATCATCAACGCTCCAAAACTAGTCTACCAGCCCGTGCTCATCGAATCGCCCCTGCGCCCCGGGTATCCCGCCTGGGTGAAATTCGGGAACAAAAAAGCCGCCCGCGGGCGGCTTTGCTGCGCTGAATTCCCGAAAATCATCGCTTGGAGTATTGCTTGCGCCGCCGCGCCTTGTGCAAGCCGACCTTCTTTCGCTCGACCTCGCGAGCATCGCGGGTGACCAGTCCGGCCTTGCTCAGAAGCGGCTTGAGCGCGGGATCGAACTCTATGAGCGCGCGAGTCAGACCGTGGCGCACGGCTCCCGCCTGCCCGAATTCCCCCCCGCCTGATACGTTGACCATGACGTCGAACTGGCTCAGCTTGTCGGTCAATACCAGCGGCTGACGCACGACCATTTGCCCCGTCTCGCGCGCGAAATATTCGTTCGCCGGACGGTCGTTCACGACGAAATCGCCCTTGCCGGGCTTGATGAACACGCGCGCGACGGCACTCTTGCGCCGGCCGGTTCCGTAGTAGTACTGCCCGATCATGCGTCGACCTCCAGCGTCTTGGGCTGCTGCGCAGCGTGCGGGTGCTCGCCGCTCGCGTAGACTTTCAGCTTCTTGAACATCGCGTACCCGAGCGGCCCCTTGGGAAGCATTCCTTTCACCGCGATCTCGAGCGCCCGCGTCGGAAACCGCGCCTGCATCTTGCCGAACGTGGTCGCATAGACCCCGCCGGGGTAGGTGCTGTGGCGGTAATAGGTCTTGGCCCTCGCCTTGTTTCCCGTGACGCGGAGTTTGCCGGCGTTGACGACGACGATGTAGTCGCCGGTGTCTACGTGCGGGGTGAATTCCGGCTTGTGCTTGCCGCGCAAGCGCCGCGCGATTTCCGCGGCGAGCCGCCCGAGCACCTTGCCGCTCGCGTCCACCAGGTACCAATCGCGCCTGACCTCATGCGGCTTGGCTGAAAGGGTCGTCATGGCTTTGAGTTCGTACGTTCGGGATACGGCGAAAGTTCGTGATTTTATTGAAGAAGTAGCGAAGTGTCAAACCCGTTTCGCGGTCCTTGAATGCAAAAAAAAAGCGCAACCCCGAAAGGTTGCGCCAAATCCACCAAAGGAGGAGGGTGGAGGAGACAAACTCTGGAGCACTCGGAACTGCATCGAGCGCTCACCATGGGGAGTATTATGACGACAAGTTTTGTGCGGCGCAAGATATTTTTGTGCGCTGCGATATCCAAGCTGAGTTTCAGCGGCAAGCACGTTATAGAAATTTAATATATTCAATATACTACCTATCCGTATTCGCGTGCTTTTGACGATTGGGACAATCGTCAAAAAGGAGAGGGAGACCATGGACTGCAAAGTGAAATGGGTCGGCCCGGACGGCATGAACTTTGTCGCTGAAACCGGCAGCGGCCACGCCTTTGTGATGGACGGCGCGCCCGACGGCGGCGGGCGCAACCTCGGCCCGCGGCCGATGGAGACGGTGCTCGCCGGCACCGGCGGCTGCACCGCCTATGACGTGGTGCTGATCCTGAAAAAAAACGGGCAGAACGTCTCGGGTTGCGAGGTCCGGCTGACCTCGGAACGCGCGCAATCCGATCCCAAGGTGTTTACCAAGATCCACATGCACTTTGTCGTGCGCGGGAAGGAATTGAAGCCGTCGGCGGTCGAGAGCGCGATCAGGCTTTCGCACAACAAGTATTGCTCGGCCTCGATCATGCTCGGCAAGACCGCGACGATCACGCACGATTACGAGATCATCGAAAATTCCTGATGGGATTTTGTCGTCCCGATCTCAAACAAATGGAGCGACACGTCAAAGGACGACGTCGCGCAGGCCCGAGAGCTGTTCTTCCAGGCTTTGGGGTATCAGGAAAGACGCGACTGGGAGAAGGCCGAGTTCCTCTATCGAAAAGCGTTTGCCGTCAGCCCAGCATAATATCCGGAGAAAGAAATGAACCGAACGGGAGGCCGCAGCGCCGCATCGGACCCGTTCGAGCGCGCCGTTGAGTTGCATCGAGCCGGCCGGCTTCAAGAAGCCAAAGCAGCGTACAGGCGCTTGTTACGGCGGGATGCGAACAACGACGCTGCGATGAACGCCCTCGGCATCCTTTTAGGGCAGACGGGCGATTACACCGAGGCTGAAAAATCGCTCCGGCGAGCGATCGCCATCGATTCCCGGAATCCTGCCTACCATACGAACCTCGGGGTCGCGTTAAGACGTGCGGGCAAGTTAATCGACGCGATCGAGTCATACAAACGCGCTCTCGCCCTAGACGGCAAAAACCCGGACATACTCTCCAACATCGGTGCGGCCCTGCTGAAGCTGGGCCAGCCGGAGGGGTCCGTTCCTTACCTGGAAAAGGCGATATCGGTCAGGCCGGACTCCGAAGACGCTTACGTGAATCTCTCGAATGCGCTTTACGCGCTCGGGCGAATCCCAGAGGCAATCGACCGCGCCCGCACTGCCGTTCAGCTCGCCCCTAGCGACGCGTACGCCTGGAGCAACCTCGGGCTAATACTACTTTGGCAAGGCATGCTGGATGAGGCCACGAAGTCATTGACCAACGCGGTCAACATCGACCCTGCGAACGTGAGCTTCCGCATCGGTCTGGGAAACTGCTATTTCGCGATCGGAGACATGGACAATGCGATTCGTTGTGCGAAGGAGGCGCTCGAACTCGATCCGAGCAGTCCCAAGGCGCGGAGCAACCTGCTGTTCTTTCTCACCTATACCACTATCCCGCGCGCCGAGCTCTTTCGGGAGCACCGATCGGTCGGAGAGCGAATCGAAGCGAATTTGAAACGCAACTGGCCCAATCACCGAAATCTTCGAGACCCCGCCCGCAAGCTGAAGATAGGCTACGTTTCGGCAGATTTTTGCGAGCACGCGTTGTCCTATTTCACCGCGCCGGTCCTGTCGCGCCATGACAAGTCAAAATTCGAGATCGTTTGCTTCGACAATGGCTCGCGACCGGACGACGTCGGGAAGCGCTTTCGACAATCCGCTGATCACTGGGTGCCGATCGCGGAGATGTCCGATGACCGCGCGGCTACGCTGATACAAGGGCTGGGAATCGACATCCTGGTGGATTTATCAGGACATACCGCAGGCAACCGGCTACCGGTCTTTGCCCGAAAGCCCGCCCCGGTCCAGGTTCACTGGTTGGGCTACATCGACACTACGGGCCTGGAAGCGATGGATTATCGGATCACGGACAGCCGGCTCGACCCTCCGGACGAGAGCGACCGCTATTACACCGAAAGTCAGGCCCGGCTGCCGATCGCGTGCGCGTTCGAGCCCTTCCAGCCCTCGCCCGACATCAATCCACTTCCCGGTCTTTCCGGCGCCTTTACCTTCGCTTGCCTCAACCGTCTTGCGAAAATAACTCCGGAGGTCGTCGAATGCTGGGTGCGCGTGCTGGGAGCAGTACCGGACGCCTTCCTGTTGCTGGGTTGGTCCGACAATCCGGGCGCCAAGTCGCGGCTGATCCGGCTCTTCGGCGAGCACGGCGTTTCCGAGCAGCGAATTCGCTTCCTGCCGAAATTGAATCTCACCGACTACATGAAGGTTCATGGAGAAATCGACCTGGCGCTCGACCCCTTTCCGTACAACGGAGGGGCGACCAGCTGCCACTCGATGTGGATGGGCGTGCCGCTCGTCGCCTTACGCGGCGATCGTTACATGGCCAGAATGGGCGCCGACCTGCTGGAGAATGTCGGCCTCGACGAATTCGTCGCCGATGACCCGGACCGGTACGTAGAAATCGCGGTCGGATTTGCGAATCGCCGCAAAGAACTCGCCGAAATACGCCGGACGTTGAGGCAAAGGTTCCTTGCCTCCCCGCTCGGCCGTCCCGATCAACTCGTTTCCAACTTGGAGACGGCCTACCGAGCAATATGGCAAGCGTGGTGCGCGGACCCCAAGCGCGGGTTCTCGCACCGCGGTCCGGCCATCGTAGTCGGTAACTGATGGCGAGCGGGTTTGCCCGGATAGACATCACGCGCGCCGGATCTCGCTCATCAGAAATTCTTCCAGCGCCCTGATGGGCGCCTTGTCTTCATAAAGCACGTCCCGAGCCGCCACCATCCGGGCACGGATCTGCTCGCGATATGCGGTATCCCCGGCCAGCTTGGCCGCAAGCGCGATATATTCTTTTTCCGACTTTGCAACCACCTCGTCGAGCTTCATCCGCTTCACGACGCCGCTTGCGAAACGTCCGCGCATGAATCGGCCCTCCCAGGCGACGATGGGCAGGCCGCACTCCACCGCCTGCATTGCAGTGTTGAAGCCCGAGAAACCGATGGTGTCGAGGAGCACGTCCGCGCGCTTCATCAGCCCATAGAAAGCGGGGCGGACGAGCGGCGGGACGAAGGTCACGTAGCGCTCGTAATCGAGCCCTGCCCGCGCAAAGGCGGCCTTCAACCGCGCGATCAGCGCCTCCCGCGCTCCCCTGGGGTTCAGCTCGAAGAACATGAGCCGGCACGCGCCCAAAGCGCGCGCGATTGCGGGATAGACGTCGTCGTGCCCGGGCGCGTACTTGAACGGAGCGCCGGGACACAGAAGCAGCGGCGCGCCGGGCTCGATTCCCGGCTCAGCCGGATCCGGATCGAGCGCCTCGACGCGGTAAGGCTCGTAGCAGCATCCGAGATTGGGAAGCGCGATCAGCCGCTCGCCGTAATGCTCGCCGGCTCCGGGCGGCTCGAACAGTTCCGCCGAAAGATACGCGTCGACCGTCGGCAGCCCCGTCGTGAGCGGATGACCCCATGCGGCGAGCTGCAAGGGCGCGAGCCGGAGACAGGCGAGCTGTGCGCTCGTCAGGTCCATGCCGATCTCGGGATAGATCAGGACATCGGGTCGCCTCTCCGAGATGGCATCCACCCATCGGCGCAACGGCCGCGCGCCGGCTTCGAAATGCGCCGCGCGGCTGCGCGCGTAATCGGTTTCGGCGTCCTGCCGGATTCCGAGGTGAAACAGCGATAGCTCGAAGCGGCCGCGGTCCATATGCTCGACCCAGCCTTTGACGATCGCGTTCCAGACGGAATGCTCGTGAACGTGCGCCGAAACGACGCCGACCCGGATCGGCTGCGTGCCGGCAGGGCGCGCAGGCCGCAGGCGCTCCTTCTTCCGCCAGCGCTCCATCAGGCGGGCGCACAGCCCGCCGTACCGCTCGAGGAGAGGCCGATGGTTTCTTTCGCGATAGGCCAGATCGAAGGGATACATCGCTCCGACCGCCCGGCTCGGATCGTCGATGCGATGCGAATCGAGCCAGGCCGACAACCGCTCGAGCTCGGCCGCGGCGTCTTCGGTTCGCCCGGCGTCGTCCAACTCGATTACGCGCAGGACCGCAAGCGACCAGCGCGCTTCCACGAGTTCGGGATCGACCTCGAGGGCGCGGCGAAAGGCTTCCCGCGCTTCGAGCGGCCGGTCCAGTTCGTAGAGCACGCCGCCCAGCGCTTGGAATGTCGCCGCGGAAGGCTGGAGCGCGAGCGCGGCCCGATAGGAGGCTTCGGCTTCCTCGAGGCGCAGCGTCATCTTCAGCATCCCGGCGAGGCGCGCATGGGCCGGCGCGAGCGTGGAGTCGAGCTCGATCGCTTTTCGATAGCACGCTTCCGCTTGCTCGGGCTTACCCAGGTCGGCGAGGATATTGCCGAGCTCGAGGTGCGCGTCGGCCATGCGGGGATTCAGCGCCAGGGCGCGGCGGCAGCTCTGCTCGGCTTCTTCCGGCTCATGGAGCCGCCGAAGCACGGCGCCGAGATTGAACCAGGCGTTGGGATACCCGGGCTGAAGCGCGACGGCCGTGCGGAGCCTGCTTCTCGCCCCGCGAAGCTCACCGGTGAGCGCGAGCACGGCGCCGAGGTTTCCGAGCGCTTCGGCATGGTCCGGGTCGAGGGACAGCGCCTTGGCAAAACATCGCTTCGCTTCCCGGTATCGCTTCAGCGCGAAGTACGCCTTGCCCAGATCGTTCAGCACCGCTGGATGCGGCCCCCCGGCGCGGATCGCTTTCTCGATCGACCCGACCGCGTCCTCGTTTCTCGCCTGTTGGTGCGCAAGCACGCCGCGCAGATGCAGCGCGCTCGCGTTGTTCGGCTGGATTTCGAGAACGCGGCGGTAAAGCGAATCGGCCTCGGCGAGCCGGCCCGCCTGGTGGTGCTCAACGGCGATCTGCAGTTCGTTCGAAAGAGCCGCCACGTCGAGTTCGGCGGGCGATCGGTCGCCCTCGGGTCATAGCCTGTAAGAAACCGTCGTCATCGCTTTGGCTGCGAGCTTCATCGCGACCCTCACCGGCAAGGGTAACTCCCGTGCTCCGAGGAGCTCCGCCTTGCTTGCATGCCCTGCTTCTTCGTTTCGCATGGATTCGATGAGCGCGCGCGTCTTGGAGTCTTTTGGAGAAAGGCGATCGAGATGGCCTTCGAGGTGCCGCTCCACCTGCTTTTCCGTCTCCGCGAGAAAGCCGAGGTTCCAATGATCTCCGAGC
>WNGJ01041042.1_pt1 | contig 10620 bp, 7 predicted proteins | sample 5400611 | NCBI WGS metagenome assembly WNGJ01 (sample SAMN13153375, study PRJNA577476) | soil metagenome | isolation source: 40 cm soil or saprolite under Garry oak tree replicate 1 | place: USA:California | collected 2016-06-15
CACGTACTGACGACCGGCCACAACTTGTTCGACGAAATAACAGGCAGCACGGGCACGAATGCCCTGCGTGAGGTCCGGCGTGTGGCGGTGACTCCCGGCCGCAACGGCATCGACGCGTCAGGGACGATTCGCGCGCCGTTCGGTTCAACCCGGTCGCAGGCCGTTGCCCCCAGCGCTCAGTGGCGGGCATCGCAGACCGGCGAGTTCGACTTCGGAGTAATCACGTTGGTGGATACGATCGGATCGCAACCCAAGACCGCTTTGGGCAACCAACCGCTTGGTTTTTGGGGCAGCAGTGAGTACGGCGGAGGTACACGGATAAACCCGTTATCCACTGCGACACTACAGGGCACTGCCGCGAATGTCTCAGGCTATCCCGGCGACAAGTGCGGCACTCAACCCCCAGTAGGCAGTGCTACCAATACTCAGATCGCCGCGTGCGCGACTAACACGTGGGCATCAAATCAGTGGCGCGCCTACGGAAGGGTGCTCGAGGCATCGCCTGCCGGGACAGCGCGTCGGATTCGTTACAACATGGACACGTTCGGCGGACATAGTGGCTCACCGGTCTGGGTGCGATGGCAAGACGCCCGTAACCTGATCGCAGTGCATCGCGCAGGTAGCGGAATCGGCGCCTTCAATGAAGGCGTTCGAGTCACAGCCGAAATGTGGGCTACGGTTCAAACGCTGATGGGCGCTGGAGGGATGACTCCGGACACAAGGCCGACCCTCAGACAGGCATCGCGTGGCCCCTCGGTGGTTGAACTGCAAACGAGACTCAATGCCTGGATAATCGCAACTCCATCGAGCGGTTCTGCAGTGCTTGTGCTTGACGGAGTCTTTGGTCCGAAGACAGACGCCGCGGTAAGGAGCTTTCAACGAGCGAGAGGTCTGGTGGTGGATGGAATCGTTGGCCCGAAGACATGGGTTGCGCTGTTGACGCCTTAACTGGACTGACGGACGTGTCGTGAAGACGCGGAGTCTAAGGCAATTGGAAGGATTATGCACGAGGGATCGGATTTGTACTCCGAGTTCGAGCGGGAGCAGCTGGAGCGTGGAAGACGCTCGGCTGCGAGACGGCCCCTCTCCTCCGGCTCGACTTCTCAGCCAGCCGCTGCCAAGCCGCGCAAGCGGCAGCCTCGCCCACGCCGATACCCGCGACCCTGGCCGTGGCCTTATCCAGTGGGCTGGGGCGGCTCGTTTGTCGGCGTATCCAGCGTGGACCAGCCCACCATATACCCGGCGCCAGGCGAGCCTTCTCTCCGTTCGCCCTCAGAGCCCATCGATCAGCCGTCACTCGGCCTTACCGCGGAATGCCGGCCATCGGTTGTCCTCGATGGGTTTGAGAAGGGGGACTATCGTTTGCGGTTACATCACTATGAACTGCTCGACCGGTTTATCAGCAGTCTCTCCGGTCTTGCCTCGCGGTTCGGGTCTCACCTTGTCAAAATAGTCGGACATACCGACCGCATCGGAACAGCAAAGACGAACGAAGGATTGTCGTTCAGCAGGGCCCTTGAAGTCGAGCGGTACTTGACCTCGATGCTCGGGGACATCCCCACTAAGGTTTCGGCCTTCGGCGCAAGCAGACCGATTGCATCGAGCAGCACTGAAGCCGGTCGAAGGAGGAACAGGCGAGTCGAATTGATGCTCTGCCCGCGAGGGACGAGATTGGGGCGGCCGGCTCGATTGGATCGTGACTCCGTGTTGAGTCTCTTCGGGATTGGGCGTCGATCCCCGCCGCCTTCGCGCGTTCCGGATCTCTATCGGGCGAAGGCTCGGCGCGCCCATTTAGCAGCGATCATCGCTGTGAGTCCTCAGATGATTATTGACGCCCACTGTCACGCCGGCAAAGGTGACGGGCTGACCGGCCCGTGGGACACTGCGGCCCCGCTCGACAAGTACCTGAGGCGCGCTGCCAGAGCAGGAATCGACCGGACGGTCATTTTCTCCACGCTCAATTCCGATTATACCCAGGCGAATCGTGAGGTTGCCCGCATCGTTCGCTCACGCCCGGACATTTTCTTCGGCTTCGCATTCGTCCATCCCGATCGTGACCGCGGCCACGTTCATGCGATTATCCGCGAGGCGGTGAACGAATACGGCTTTGTAGGCATCAAGGTCCACCGTCAGGACGGACGGCTAACGCGCGAGATCTGTGAAGTCGCACTCGAGTTCAGCTTGCCGCTTCTATACGACATCGCCGGCGAGACACCGGTAGTCGAATTGCTTGCCACCGAGTACCCGCAAATTCGCTTCATCATTCCGCATCTGGGCAGTTTCTCCGACGACTGGTCTGCGCAGCTTGCTCTGATCGATCACCTCGCCAGGCACCCAAACGTCTACACCGATACGTCGGGCGTGCGCCGGTTCGACCTGCTTTGTGATGCAGTTCGCAGAGCCGGACCGCACAAGATCCTCTTTGGCTCAGACGGGCCGTGGCTACACCCCGGTATAGAACTTGCGAAGATACGGGCTCTGGGGCTTCCGCCCGATCAAGAAAGATTAGTACTGGGCAGTAACTTCCTAAATTTGATCGGAGGAGCCGCAACTACGACTCACGTTTCGTGGCGCGGCGCATCTGTAAGGCGCGATCTGTCACGCCAAGCCGGCGGGCGGCGCGTTTAAGATTACCGTTCTCTTCCCTGATGACGATGCGCTCAGCCGCTTTCTCGGCCGCGCGTCCTATCTCTTTCAGGCCCACGCCCTGCGCCACCGCCCGGCGGATCACTTGCTCGAATGATTCGCCATACCAACTCATGGAGTCGGCTTCGAAATGAGGACGCTCTTCTGCGGCGATGTCACCGGCAGTGAGTGGACCTGAGCCAACGTGCCGATAGACCATGCGCGACACGAGCTGTTTGAGCTCCCGCACGTTGCCCGGGTAATCTCGCCGGATAAGATACTCGCGGACCGCATCGTCCATCTCCTGCAGCCCATCGTCGGGGCGGATGTGCTGAATGAAGAAACGGGCGAGTGGAAGTATGTCTTCCGTGCGTTCGCGCAGGGGCGGAAGCTTGCAAACCCAGCTCGCGATTCGGTAGTAGAAATCGTTGCGAAAGCGGCCGCGTTTCTGTTCCGCAGGAAGGTCCTTGTTTGTCGCGCAGACTAGCCGAAACTGAGTGCTCTGCCACTTATTGCTACCGATCCGTTTGTAAGCCTGCTCCTGGACTACTCTCAAGAGCTCGGCCTGAAGCTGTAACGGCAGTTCTCCGACCTCGTCGAGGAATAGCGTGCCGCCGTCGGCCAGTGCGAACGCGCCATCGCGCACCGCAACTGCTCCTGTGAACGAGCCGCGCTCGTGCCCGAAGAATTCGCTGCCGGACAACTCGGGCACGATTGTTGTGCAGTCCAGGAGAACCAGATCGCGCTTGCGTTCCCGCGCGTCGAGAGCGTGGATGAGCCGTGCGATCATTTCCTTGCCGGTACCGCTCTCGCCGAGAATCAAGACTGATGCGCTGGTGAATCGCGCCACCTCTACCACCTGTCTCAGCACGGAAACCCATGCTGAACTACTACCAACGAGGTGCTCACGCACCAGGGGGGAATCGACTATTTCGTCGACCTGCTGCCACCGGCGAAGTCTGGCGTGGATTTCTGATGCCGGGTTTCGCGAGTGATCCCAGGCGAAGACGTCGGACGCACCGGCCCTGAGCAGCATCCACGATGCGCCACCGCGCAAAGCTTCGCCCGACGGCGCGACCGCAATCACGCGCTTGAGGCCGCCGCAGCTCACATCCTGCAGCAATCGGCACGCTCGATCATCGGCCTGCCCGATGAACAGGATGCCTGGTTCGTGGGAATTGTCCGGAGCCAGCGGCTCGGTTGCGATCCGCTCGCGCAACAACGCCTCAATGGCCTCGTTTTGGGACTGCTGATCATTCGTGCACAGAAAGTAACACCACGCTCGCATAGGGCCACGCTGCCCGGGGAGGAGAAAACTTCCTGTCGAGTTTCGAAACGACGGGGCGATAACATCGCGGTGGGACAGCGAGTTGCCGAACTGCCCCGGCACAGGTTTTCTCGATTCCCTGTTCGGAGATATTCGTCCTTATCAAGACTCACGCTCCCCGACTTCTTACCGGGGTGATCGAGATCGCTCTTTCGAATCAAACCCTTGTCGGCCGTTGATCCGGTAATGTAGATCTTCTTGAAATAATATGATTCGCTTCCATACGCTTGGATACACGTACGAAGCGCTTATGAGCGAAAAGCTCGCACTCGGGCATGAAGCGTCTCCGACCACTTAGGAGTGGAACTATCGAGATTCACTGGAACACGCTCGCCGCTCAAGGCGAACCAAACTGATCCCGCATTGCCAGCGGGGCATTCTCAAAATCCGTAGTTACTGTCCGTTGGCAGCTTGTCTCTTCGTTGCTGGGCCACCACTTGCGGATTCTCGCCGCCAAAGTCAAGCACGCTTACCGGAAGGACACGATTGTCGCGATCTTCGCCATGGTGAGCTTCTCCTTCATCATTGTGATTCGCGGAACTGGACGGACAGTTCGCCACTAGAGGCTTCGCCATCGTTCGTACACCGCAACCAAGAATGCGTGAAATGGCCAGAAGATGGGGTCGGATGGCGACGTATCGGGATTCGGCATCTGACCGCCGGCAGCGTTATGAACAGCGTTGTGATAAGGAACCACGCGGTTGTTCAGCGCAGTGTAATTAGCAATCGTTTTGAGCGCGGTCGGTCTGAGATTTGCCGGAAGTGGCATGTTCACATTGTTATTACCCTGGTTGAGTTGGGCCGGAATGGCCTTGGCCGGATTCCAATATGGTAACGGTACGAACTCCGCTCCGCCGTTGTTCACCAGCCACGTTTCGAGTTCCGCGATGAAATGCTGATGCCAGGTGAGAAATCCCATGTCGTGGATCATTAGGGACATGTCCACACTGGCAGCCTTGTGCTCGGCGACCGGATTGTCCTTGGGCTTGTTGATGAACTGGTCGAGCAACGCGCGTAGTTGAGTCAACTGCGCGTTGCTCAGAGTTGAAACGTCCTTGCGATGTGGCATTGGTGGTTTCTCCTTAGCAGTTTTTTATTCCTTGGTACCTTGGTATTTACCGCTAACAACTAGCGACCGTTGTAGGTATCACGGAGTAAGTCGAATCCATTTCGCCACGGAAGGCACCCGGCCGCTGTTGACGATGAACAGCATGTACCAGCCCGGCGCAGCGACGTTGCCGTCGGGCGGCGAGGTGACGGTGAGCGCGCCGGCGGCGGCGATGAAAGCGCAGCCCACATAGCGCTGCGTCTGGTTGAAGCCATGCGTGACGGCACCCGGGCGCATCAGCACCACCTCGGCAATCGATGGCGCGTCCGGCGTGTTCACCGTGAACGCTGCACCATGACCGACCGCCGCGGGAGCGCCCGTGATCGCCGGACGCGGCAGGAAGTAGTATCCCGGGAAGAAGCGGTCATGCGGCACAGGCCCAATCCCGTCCTGCGGGTCGCCGCCCATGAGGACGCTGCCATCGGTGAGCAAGATCGCCGACGAGTGGTAGCCGCGCGGGTGCGCCATCGCCATCGTCGCTTTCCAGCCAGCGGCGGGATTTTGCGGGTCGAAGATCTCCGCCGGCGCGGCGGTGAGCGGGCCGAAGGGCAAGCCGGTGCTGGTTGTTCCCCCGGCGAGCAGCACTCGCCCGTCGGGGAGCAGAGTAGCGGTACACTGCTCGGGGCGCGACTGCTTGAGGGTGGGCAACGCCATCCACATCGGCGTCACCGACGAGAGATCGATCATCTCTGAGCTCTGCCGCGCGGCCGCAGAGTCGCCGCCCATGTTCATCACGCGCACGGCATAGCCCGGCGGGCGGAGCGGCAGCAGCACCGAGGTGCCGCGCTCGGACCCGGAACTGCGGTCGCCGGCGACGGTCGGCCATTGGCCGCGGATCACCACCGCCGGCGTCCACGAAAAGCGGCTCGACAGCCCCTGGTGGCCGGCGACGAAGATGTCGCCACCCGGCATGAGGTACGCCCAGGGGTAGTAGCGGTAGTCGAGGTTCGGCACGGTCGGCGGCGAGGGAAGCGGCAGTATGCTGCCGGCAGGTCCTCCGATCCCGTTGCTCCAGGTATTCGACGTCGGGTCGTACACCTCGATGCCGTTGGAGTTGCCGAACATGGTTAGCAGCCTTCCGTCGGCCAGCGTCAGCGTGGTGGCGTAGAAGCGATTGTCGACAGTCGCAGCGGTGATGGCCCACTGCGTGCCCGTCGGATGGAACAGAAACGATTGCTGTCCACCCTGAGTTTCGCCGCCGTGGGCGAGCAGCGTACCTTGAGGGTCGTCGAGATAGGCGTGGCCGGCCGAGTGCAGGTTGGAGAAATTGGGATTGCCCACTGGGGCGAAGCCGACCGGCTGGTTGCTTGGCAGCGTGTAGCCGCCCGCCGGGTCCCATAGCCGGGTCGTGTTGGGCAGCATTGTGACGCCGGGTCGGCCGGGCACCTCTTCCCAATTGCCACCCGTGATCGAGGCGCAGCGGTCCAGCTTGACCGGCGGACAGCCGTTGTCACCGGAATCGATCGGAAGACCAATCGTCTTTTTCAGAAGATCGCGCTGCGCGTCGGTCAACCAGACGGTCTGGTGCGAGCGCACCACGCCAGCAAGGCCGCCCGCCATGTGCGGCTCGACGTGACAGTGGACCAGGAAGTCGCCGCGCAGTTTGTACGGCTTCGCGTCATGGCTGCGGTGCGGCGGCTCTTGAGTCTTCTCGATCGCCTGCGGCAGCTTGATTACTGGCGGCGCGACCGTCTCGACGACGAACGATTCGGCCGGGCTGAGGCTGCGCACGTCGACGGTGGCATCGGCGAAGGTCCACCGCTGCGCATGCGGGTGGAAGTTGTGCCAGACCATTCCGAGGTCGAGATTGAAAACATACCAGCGGATCTTTTGCCCCGCCTGGGCCATGATCGTCGGTGTGTTGCCGACGAAGGAGCGGCCGTTCAGGCAGTAGCTCGGCAGGCCGCCGCCGTTCTCAGTTACGGTGTGCAGGGTTATGTCGCCCGGCACCCCCGGCGGGTAGTACCAGCGGACGATCCCTCCCGGCTGGACCGAAACGGCGGCCGGGTTGAACCGCTTGGGCGGTCCATCGTCGATGAGCACGGAGACATCGCTCGAGGGCGCGGCTGCAGAGACGATTACGGTCCCTTGCATCTCCGGATGGAAGTTGCAGTGGTAGCCGTAGGTCGCCTCGCCGCCGAAGGTGACTGGGAAGGTATCGCCGTGCCCGATGGGCGCGGGTGGCGTGAACGCGGGCGTGCCCGCGCCGCCGCTCATGAAGTGGAAGAACAGGGGCACGTCAAGGGGTTCCTCATGGTGCGGGTGCGGGCGGTTCTCCGGGAAGTCGACGAACTCGCGGAGGTAGTCTCGCAGCGCTTCTATCTGCGATCCCACAGGCACTATCGCAGGCTCGACATGTAGCTTGAGCCGCTCCTCGACGAGCGTTTCGATCTCCGCTGGCAGCTTGCACCGCGGGGGGTGCTTGTGCCCCTTCGGTTTGACTACGATTCCTCCGATCAGCCCGCGGTTGATGTACTCGCCGATCCTCTTGTAGTGATCGTGGAACGGCCAGGCGCCGATCATCTCGTCAGTGACGTCGAAGGTGTACGTCCAACTCTGTCCGGGGCAAATCTCGTCGGAGCGGCGAATGGCAGCGCCGTCAATCGCCTCCGTGCCGAGCGGCCAGGCGCCGTCGGAGTCGATCCCGTATGAAAGGCCGTGCAGGTGGAAACTGTGCGGATCTGTGTCACCGTTGAGGACATGGATGAGCAGCCGGTCGCCGGGATGAGCGTATATCACTGTGCCCGGCACGCGCGAATAGAAGAGCGGCTCGTTGATATCGGCGATCACCAACTTGTCCGGCTTAGGGAAGAGGTACGCCGAATCGAGGTACTCGCGGTAGATAAGCGCCGACAACGCGCGGGCGTTTACTTCGCTCGGCGGGATCATGCCGTCATCATGGCCAGGGTTGCGCATGCAGTCGCGCTGGTAAGCACGCGGCGGCGCCGGCTTGGGCTCGGGATTGACCGGATTGTAGTTAGCGATTTCCTCGATTTTCAGATAGATGTTCCGGATAGCCATGGCTCACTCCTTTACAAGTTCTCAGATTCTCCTGCGCATTCTTCTATTGGAAGCTCGTCGCCTTGATCGCCGCAGAGCCTTCGGTTTCGCGGCCCTTAGGGCTACCTTATGTGCTCAATCGCAGTTCTGTCGGTTACGGCACTCAGGTTTTCCCGCCAGTTCTCAGCGTTCACTTCAGAAGAGCAGGCATTCTTATACGCAGTATGTGCACATACGCTGCCGTCGAAAATGTGTTGGAATCCAGACGACAAATCATTGCGTTGGAGTAACGCGTGAAGAGGAACGGATTAAATTGGCGACTAGTTCGGATAGGAAACTATCTAAAAAGATACAGAAGGCCGGGACACCAATGTGGAATGGTCTCATAAGAGACGATGATGCCTCGCTCGGCCAACAAGTCTTCGATATCGCGAAAGCTCAAGCAGAAACGGTAATAAAGCCAGACAGCGTGGCCGATGATTTCGGCCGGGAACCGATGGCCGTGGTAGCGAAAACGGCGGGTTTTCATGTGGTCAGTCTCGCAGTACGACAATACCCCCCAACGGTTACTGCTTTGGGACCTTCATTTTCTAGCCCCCAAACTGAACACTCTACACCGCGGCTAATAAAACAGTTCACATGTCTCAGGGTTTTTAACCTTCAAACAGACGTGAACGTCAGATGCGCTCCAGGAAACCCGCGGAGGCAAAGCCGTCGATATGGCCGTCACCCTCCGCATCCACCCGAGCCCATCGGTTGCTGATCGATGCCACGAAAACGATCTCACCAGGGCGCAAACGGTCAATTATGTCGAATTGAATGCCAGGACCTTCGCGCAGGCGTAATCGGTTACGTGCAATTACTCTCTACCGCTCCCCTACGCCAGTGACTGGGCCGGGCCTGGTACCGTCATCGATGGTGAATGCGCCAAAATTAGGGCGATCCGGATTGGAATCATTGAAATCAACACCGAGTCCGCAGAGCGTCTCAGCGGGCGCGCGCTGAGCAAGGTGGAATTGACCTGCGCTCAGCGCCTCTCGAGTACCACGAAAGCCGCGCGACATCGCCAACCAAGTGAACTCGATTAACCCCTTTTCAGCAAGAGTAGTGCAGACTGATCCCGATCCATAAGCTCCGATACGGTATTCAGGGTTTCCGCCGCTCTCTTCAGCAAATGCGCGCTTTACGCCTCCAAAGTAGGGTGCGACATTGTTTTCGAATTCGTTGCCACTCGCGTCAAAATCGACGCCGAAATAAATTGCTGAGTCGGCTGACTGCCCGATATTGTCGTGTGCATAGCGATAAGCCCGACGACCGGCGGCGACTCCTTTCAATTCAGAAAAATCCGCTACCTGATTTTGTCGCTGTTGGAATATGACAGCGATCTGCATTCCATGTGCTGCCAACGCTTGGGCTTCGGCAAGCTCCATGGCTTTTTCTGGTAAAGTTCGCGAATTGCTAAAATTGTAGTACCGGATCACGGTACGCACGCCCTTCGACAACAGGCAAGTTATACTGGATTCCGTGTTGAACGGGGTATCGATAATGCTCATCTTTTTGGTGCCTCCTTAAGGCGAAATGCACCCGGCTCCTCTCTTGATCGCCCCAGTTCTGGTTGTGCCATACCTTCGTCCTTTCTTATGCGAGATCTCGCCCCGGAGGGCACGGTTTTGAGGAATTGCCGGCATTCCGGCTACTTGTGCTCCGATCAGCTCGATGAGGTTCTCACCGATGTAGCGACACCTCGATTGGCACGCCAACCTCGGCGCAGCGTGATAAATGGCAGAATTCGGTTGGCAACGCCATAGCGGTACGTTCTGACACAAATCGTTTCGCGTCAAAAAACGTGATGAGGCGTACTTTCGCAAGCAACGCCTGACCGTCGCTGTCACTCAACGGTCCGCTGGTAAGGATGCCCATCCTAACATCAAGCTCGTCGTGCGGGCACTTAAGCATTCCGATCGTGCTCGGAAACCGCTTCAAGGCATTTGTGGCAGGATTTCGCTCTCCGAGTGTACCTGGTAAACGCAACGGGAGCCAAACCGAGGCTGTCACCGTGGGACGACCCGAACGACCCTGACGGACCGCGTCCGAGGAGAACTCACGAAATCGAACTGCCACTCGCCTCTGGATTCCAAACCTTGATCATTTCGAACCGATGAGCGCCCAAGCGAAACCCCTCGATCATCAAAGGATTCAATTTCGATATCAAATGGGCCAATTTTCTCGTTACCTGCGTTCCTGGCGATACATTTGGGTATTCCACCACCTCCAGAACAGGTCGTTTCAATGTTGTATTCTGTGCTTCTGATGGTTGCTTTGGAACAGTCTGTGATGATTAGCAGAATTGTGAAAGCCGCAAGACGGACACTGGTGCCCGCACCGCGTTTCCATCTGGTGCGGTATTTCGGAATCCTGGCTTTCAGCGGCGAAACTGCGCCCCTCCATCGTCCCGGTCCCGCCTCCGGCTTCTACTGCTGCCCCCTGCGGACATCGAAACACTGCAGAAGAGCAAAATCCGCACCCGCGCAATTACACCTGGGCTCAACTGATGGCGCGG
>WNGJ01054705.1_pt1 | contig 10620 bp, 10 predicted proteins | sample 5400611 | NCBI WGS metagenome assembly WNGJ01 (sample SAMN13153375, study PRJNA577476) | soil metagenome | isolation source: 40 cm soil or saprolite under Garry oak tree replicate 1 | place: USA:California | collected 2016-06-15
CTCGAGCCGTCGATAATGGTGACGGTCTTTTGCTCGCCTGCCGCCGCTTGCGGGGTTGCGGATTTTGTTGCGGGCTCGGCAGCGCCGGGATGCGTCGCCACGGGCTTCTCGCCAACCGCCGGGGTCGCCTGGCGCAGCGCGATATGCGCGATCGGTTCGCCGCCCAGCGGATTGTCGTTGAAGATGGCGAAGCCCGCGAAGGCGACCAGAAACAGGGCCAGCACGACAGCAAGCGCCTGAATGCCGGTAAAGGGCAACCGGTACCGGCGTTTCGCGCGCGCGGACTTCTGTCCGAGCGGTGCGCTCAGATCGTCGGCCGTCTCTGCCATGGATCTCCCCGAATCAGCCGGGGTCGACGATACCACGGCGGGGCAAGACCGTGACCACGACGGGGCAGGATCGTGGCGATCCCCAAGCAAGAGGTTGCTTTCGGACAGTTGCGGTGAACAAGCCGGCGCACCAATAAAAAGGGCGACCCGAAGGCCGCCCTTTTCGCGAGTGAATTTGGTTAGTTGAGCCGGATCAGTTCGCCGCCTTGTTGGCGGGCTTGTCGATCGCGGCCTTGTCGCCGGTGGCGGGAGCGGTGGCGTTGACCTTGACGCCGTGCAGCAGGTCGGCCGCCATCTTCAAGGCCTTGTCGTCCTTGGCGTCCGGCGGGACGTAGGACTGCGAACCGGTCTTCTCGTCGCCTTCAGACTTCAGATGGCCGCGCAGCGACGCTTCGCCCTTGGTGTCGGTCCGCGATTTCAACTCGTCGGGCACGTCCTGAAGTACCTCGATATCGGGAACGATACCCTTGGCCTGGATCGATTTGCCCGATGGCGTGAAGTAGCGCGCCGTGGTGAGACGCAGCGCGCCATTGCCGGAACCCAGCGGAATGATGGTTTGCACCGAGCCCTTGCCGAACGAGCGCGTGCCGACCAGCGTGGCACGCTTGTGGTCCTGCAGCGCGCCAGCGACGATTTCCGATGCCGATGCCGAACCGCCATTGATCAGAACGATCACCGGCTTGCCTTTGGTCAGATCGCCCGCATGCGCGGCGCGGCGCTGGGTTTCCTCGGCGTTGCGGCCGCGCGTTGAAACGATCTCGCCCCGCTCAAGGAAAGTATCCGAAACCGTTACCGCTTCCTCCAGCAATCCGCCGGGATTGTTTCTGAGGTCGATGACGAACCCTTTCAGCTTGTCGCCGAGCTGTGTGGTCAGGTTGCCGATTTCCCGCTTCAGGCCTTCGGTGGTCTGTTCATTGAAAGTGGTGACGCGGATATAGCCGATGTCGTCGCCTTCGGTACGCGCGCGCACCGAGCGGACGCGGATGTTGTCGCGCACCAGCGTGACATCGATCGGGTTGTCCTGGCCCTTGCGAATGATCTTCAGCCTGATCTTGGTATTGACCGGGCCGCGCATCTTCTCGACGGCCTGATTGAGGGTGAGGCCCTGCACGGCTTCGTCGTCGAGATTGGTGATGATGTCGTTGGCCATGATGCCAGCCTTGGAGGCGGGCGTGTCATCGATCGGCGAAACCACCTTGATCAGCCCATCTTCCATCGTGACTTCGATGCCGAGCCCGCCGAATTCCCCGCGGGTCTGCACCTGCATGTCGCGGAAACTCTTGGCGTCCATGTAACTGGAATGCGGATCGAGGCCGGTCAGCATCCCGCTGATGGCGGATTCGACGAGCTTGCTGTCGTCGGGCTTTTCGACGTAGTCGCTGCGCACCCGCTCGAAAACATCGCCGAACAAATTAAGCTGGCGATAGGTATCCGACGTCGCGGCACGCGCGCTGGATCCCATCATCACGGCGCGTGGCTGCGTCACAAAGAGCGTCAATGCCGCGCCGGTGGCGGCGCTAAGGAGAATTACAGAAGTCTTGCGCATCATCCGCGAACCTTTTCGCCTTCATTTGCGGCCCACCATGGACCTGGATCGATTGGAGTGCCGTCCTTACGGAACTCGACATAGAGCACGGGCTGGCTCGCGTTGGCCGCGATAATCGATGCCACCTGGGATTTGGTGCCCATGGTCGCGATCGGCTCTCCCGTAAGTACAAACTGGCCGATGTTAACCGAAATGCGCTCCATCCCGGCGATCAACACATGATACCCGCCTCCGGCATTGAGGATCAAGAGTTGTCCGTAGCTGCGAAACGGTCCGGCGTAAACAACCCAGCCGTCACACGGGGTTGTGACCTGCGCTCCGGCCCGGGTCGACAAAGAAATGCCTTTTTCTACCCCGCCTGAGCCATTGGAACCGCCAAATTCGCGAATCTTGACGCCATTAACCGGTAGCGCGAATAAACCCTTGGCGGACGCAAAAGCAATCGCCGGGCTCAGCCGGGCGGAGTCCTTCAGCCCCCCCACATTCGGCTTGCCATTGAGGTTGCCGGGGGCGCCGCGCAGGCTGGCGGTCGCGGCGGCTTGTGCCGCGCTCTTCAAATCCTGCTCCATCTTGGCGATCAGGCCCTGCAGGCTGTCGACCTGCTGGGACAGCGCGATGGCGCGCGCGCCTTCCGCCTCCATGTCTTTTTCGATCGCACTCTGTTTCCGCTGCCGTTCATCGATGAGCGCGGCGAGCCGGGTTTGGTCATCCCTGAGACTGTCGCGATCAACCGCAAGCTTGTCGCGCTCGGAGGCGATCGTCTTGCGAACCGAGACCAGTTCGCCGAGGTCGCCGGCCAGTTTTTCCGCGCGCCCGCGCAATTCGGGCACAAAGGCCGGCGGCATACGTCGTCCCGCGCGCTGCAGCGTCGCCAGCACCTCGACAATTTCGGAGCGGCGTGAATCAAGCGAACTGCGAATCTGCTGCTCGCGCGCATCGAGCGGGCGCATCCGCACTTCGGCATCGCCGATCCTGGTTTCGACGCTGCGCACCTGTCCGGCGATGTCGATCAGCCGCTGATTGAGCTTGCTGCGGTCCTGACCGATCGCTGCTATATCGGCCCTGAGTTTCTGCTGCAGTTCCGCCGCGCTTTTTTGCTGCGCGCGGGTGTCTTCGAGTTCCTGCTCGCGCTGCTTGATCGCGTTGGGCGAAGTGGATGTCGCCTGCGGCGGCGAGCCTGCGATCTCGGCTGCCGCCGGCGAGACTTGGCCCGCCGCCGGCAAGACCTGGGCTGCCGCCGGCAAGACTTGGGCTGCCGCCGGCAAGGCTTGGGCTGCAGCCGGCAAGACCTGGGCTGCCGCCGGCAAAAGGCTCATGCTGGCAAAGCCCGCGGACAGCAGGGCGATCGAAAGCGGAATACGGACTGAGGATCGCTGACCGCAACGAGCGGTGTCAGAGTAAGAATGAATGTCTGGCGTTGCCTGCATTGAATCCAGATCAATGTTTCCAAAGCTTCCGCTGGCGCGGCTCAAACGCGGTGATAGGGGTGGCCCGCCAATATGGTCGCGGCCCGGTAAACCTGTTCCAGAAGCATGACGCGCACCATTTGGTGCGGCCAGGTAGCGGAGCCGAACGCGATGCTCAGTTTTGCCTTGCGCCGCAAATCAGGCGAAAGTCCGTCCGCGCCGCCGATCACGAAAATAGTGTTGGCGACCGACTCATCCCGCCAGCGGCCAAGATGCCTGGCAAAAGCCGCGCTGTCGACATTGTCGCCGCGTTCGTCGAGCGCCACCAGCACGGATTTCGCGGGGATTGCCTCTGAAATAGCCGCAGCTTCCTCGGCAATCCGGGTTGCGGCGTCGCGCGCGCGGCTTTCGGGGATTTCATGAATCTCAAGGCCGCGAAAACCGAGTTTGCGGCCGATATCCTCGAATCTTGCGCGGTAGCGCTCGGTCAGTTCCCGCTCCGGACCCTGCTTCAACCGGCCGATTGAGATCACGACGAGCCGCATCAGCGCACGCTACCATGCACTTAAGCCAATTCACATTGGCTCTCTGCTGTCAGATCGCCGTCGGCACCGTCGGGCTCTGCGTCCACAATCTCTCCAGATTGTAGAATTCACGCACCTCGGGTCTGAATACGTGCACGATCACGTCCCCGGAATCGATCAGCACCCAGTCGCAGTTGGGCAAGCCCTCGATGTGGATACTCTTGATTCCGGTTTCCTTGAGACCTTTGGCGACGTTTTCCGCGATCGCGCCGACGTGCCGGTTGGCCCGGCCCGAGGTAACGATCATATAGTCGGAAAATGCGGATTTGCCGCGAAGGTCGATGGTGACCGTTTCTTCCGCCTTCATATCGTCGAGGCGGGAGAGGATCATATTCAGGGTCTTGTCGGCGTCGGGTTGCGCCTTCAAGGCCGCCGCTTGTGTCGATGTTTTACGCGCCGTTTTTGCAGCTTTGCCAGGAGCCTCGGGCAAAACAGACGCCTTGGGTAAAACAGACGCCTTGGGTAAAACAGACTTGGACAATACAGGTGTGGCCAGGGACCATTCCTTTCACTGTATCGCGAACGCCGAATCCGTGACGCCGCAGACCATACTACGCATGTGGGGTTAACGGTTTCAATATTCCAGTGAACCTCATTTCTTACTTAAACCCATCTTAAACCCATCGTGTCACTTCTGTGTCCTCCAGCTGCCGTCCGGGTTCCGAAGGCCGGTCGATGACAGGTTCAATTTCATGCCGGTCAGAAAGACCCAGGCCGGGGGGCGCTGGTCCGCCAGCCTGCCTGCCTGGTTCTCGGGCAGGCGATAGCGCGCGAGTGCCTGGGCGGCGGGTGCGGCGAGCGCGCGAAAACTCTGCGGCGGACGGTCGATCACCGCCATCGGCACCTCGGATGCGATGCGCCGCCAGTTCTGCCAGCGATGAAACTGCGCGAGATTGTCAGCGCCCATGATCCAGACGAAGCGCAGGCCGGAAGCGCGGCGGCGCAAATAACTGATGGTGTCGACGGTATATCTGGTTCCGATGACGGATTCGAGACAACTGACGTCGATCCGCGGATCGTTGGCCATCTTGCGCGCGGCCGCGGTGCGCTCGTTGAGATCGCGCAATCCGTCCTGATCCTTCAGCGGATTGCCCGGCGTCACCAGCCACCACACGCGGTCGAGCTTCAACCGCTTGATCGCGAACAGGCTGATGGCGCGATGCGCGACATGGGGCGGATTGAACGAGCCGCCGAGCAGGCCGATCCGCATGCCGTTGGTATAGAGCGGGATGGCCTGGGAGACGGACGGCAACGCGACTGAAGCTCTCTTCAACGAAGCCACCGCGTGCGCAATGCTGTGTTCACGGCCGCGTCTGCCCGGTGCCGTGGACGCGGTATTTGAAACTGGTCAGTTGCTCGGCGCCGACCGGGCCGCGGGCGTGAAACTTACCCGTAGCGATTCCGATTTCCGCGCCGAAGCCGAATTCGCCGCCGTCGGCGAACTGGGTCGACGCGTTATGCAGCACGATCGCCGAATCGACCTCGTTGAGAAATTTGCGGGCGGCGCCTGCATCTTCCGTCACGATCGCATCGGTGTGATGCGAACCGTGATTGTGAATATGCGCGATCGCCTCGTCGACGCCGTTCACCACCTTGGCGGTGATGATCGCGTCCTCATATTCGGTATCCCAGTCTTCGTCGGAAGCCGGCTTCACCCTGGAATCGGCGCGCTGCACGGCGTCGTCGCCGCGCACTTCGCAACCGGCGTCGATCAGCATCTCGACCAGTGGCTTGAGGCTGGTCGACGCGCCCTTGCGATCGACCAGCAAGGTTTCGGCGGCGCCGCAGACGCCGGGACGCCGCATCTTGGCGTTCAGCACGATCGACTTCGCCATTTCGAGATTGGCGGCATGATCGACATAGACGTGGTTGACGCCTTCGAGATGCGCGAACACCGGGACCCGGGCTTCGGCTTCGACGCGTGCGACCAGGCTCTTGCCGCCGCGCGGCACGATCACGTCGACGCCGCCGTTCAATCCGGTCAGCAGCAGGCCCACCGCCGATCGGTCACGCGTCGGCACCAGCGTGATCGCGGCCTCAGGCAGATCGGCTTCGCGCAATCCCTGCACCAGACAGTCGTGGATCGCCCGGCAGGAGCGAAAACTGTCCGAGCCGCCGCGCAAGATCACCGCGTTGCCGGATTTCAGGCACAGCACGCCGGCGTCGGCCGCGACATTGGGGCGGCTTTCGAAAATCACCGCGACCACACCGAGCGGCACCCGCACGCGCTCGATGACCATGCCGTTCGGACGTTGCCAGCTCTCGGTCACGATGCCGATCGGATCGGCGATATCGCGCACGGTGGCGACGCCGTCGGCCATCGCATCGATGCGTGCTTGCGTCAGCGTCAGCCGATCGACGAAGGCCGCCGTTGCCCCGGTGGCGCGAACTTCCGCGACATCCTCTGCATTGGCCGCGAGGATCGCGGACGCATTGGCGCGGATGGCGCGCTCGATCGCATCGAGTGCGTGATTTTTCTGTTCGGGGGAGGCAAGCGCCAGCACCCGCGCGGCGGCGCGCGCGCGGGTGGCAAGGTCGGTCATCAGGGCCGGTAAATCGGCGTTTCCGTCGATGGCCTTCAGCGGCGCGCTCATGTCGGTTCCAGTGTCAGTTAAGACGATGCCCTAGCACGGAAATCAGCGTTTTGCGAGGCGCCGAGGGGGCATGGCTGGGGGCGTTGCCAAATCTCGTGGGGCCTTGCGGCCGGCTCGTGGCACTCGGCCATTGGCCTAGTTCGCGGCAAAGCCGCCGCTCGGGCCGACCACGAGATCGTCGCGGTGGATCATTTCCGCCCGTCCGCTGATGCCGAGGATCGCCATCACATCCGGCGACGAGCGGCCCTTGATCTTCTCGGCGTCCTCGGCGTCATAGGCGACGAGGCCGCGGCCGATCTCAGTCAGAGTGCCCTTCGGCTCCAGGGATCCCGCGATCCATCGCTTGCGCGCGGTCACCGGATTGGCCGGCGTCAGAAACCAGGTGCAGCGCCCGCCGTCCGATATCGCCTGCAGCGGGTGCTCGATCGTGCCGGACGCGATTAGCATATGTGTGCCTGAGGTGGTTGCGATCTTCGCCGCCTCGATCTTGGTGCGCATACCGCCGCGCGACAGTTCGGATAACGCGGCGCCCGCCATGGCTTCGATTTCTGACGTCACCGAATCGACGATCGGAATCAGCCTCGCGTTCGGGTTGCTGCCCGGCGGCGCATCGTAGAGGCCGTCGACATCCGACAGCAGGATCAAGAGATCCGCGCTTGCCATGGTCGCGACCCGCGCGGCGAGGCGGTCGTTGTCGCCGTAGCGGATTTCATTGGTGGCGACGGTATCGTTTTCGTTGATCACCGGCACGGCGCGCCATTCCAGCAGCTTGGCGATGGTCGAGCGCGCGTTGAGATAACGGCGGCGTTCCTCGGTGTCCTGCAGGGTCACCAGAATCTGCCCGGCGCCGATGCCATGATGCCCCAGCACCTCCGACCAGATTCGCGCCAGTGCGATCTGTCCCACCGCCGCCGCGCCCTGGCTTTCCTCGAGCTTCAGCGCGCCGCGCGGCAGTTTCAGACGGCCGCGGCCGAGCGCAATCGCACCTGACGAGACGATCAGGAGTTCGCGCCCCTCGCCGTGCAGCCTTGCCAGATCGGCGGCGAGGGCGGCCAGCCACGACGCCCGCACCTCACCGGCGTCGGAATCGACCAGCAGCGAGGAGCCGACCTTGACGACAATGCGGCGGAAGTTCTTGAGGTCTGGGCGGGACATCGATCGATCTGTCAGGGGATGGGTGATGAACAGGATTTTCGGAATGGGCGAGTTTTAAAGCAGCAAGCAGGATGCGCAAGCCGTGAATCTATCTCCGGCCTCATTCCCGCCTGACGGCCTCGCCGTCCTCGCGTGAGGAGCGCATCCGGAAAGGCGCTGTTGCGCCGCCGATGCGCAACATCTCGAAGCCCTCATCCTTCGAGACGCAACGTCTTCGCGATGCCTATCAGGATGAGGTCGCCGCGCATCAAATTTTCGCAACGATCGCCCGCTTCAGCTTCGCGATGCGGGCTTCGTCGCGTTTGTAGAACGTCCATTGCTTGATCCGTTTGGAGCGCAGCAATCCGGCTTGCGACAAAATCCTCAGATGCTCGCTGACGGTTGGTTGGCTCACCGCGAGTTTCTCGGCGATCAGCACGCCGCACACGCCGTCGCTGACGAGGTCGCCATCGACCTGCGCCCGGAAATGCGCTTTCGGATGTTTTAGCCATTCCATGATCAGCAGACGCCGGTCGCTGGCCAGCGCCCGCAACGCCGCTTCGACATCGTCGTCGGAAATAATCATATTGCCAATTAGCCAAATGACGAATTGCTGTCAAGCCGCGGGGCCCCGTGAGAATTTGCAGGATGGTCATGTCGAATGCGTCCGATGCCGTTAATCCGGAGCAGATCGCGCGTTGCGAAAAGCTGATCCGGCCGTATATCCGGCGCACGCCGGTGGTCGAGCTCGATGCGGCCGATGTCGGCCTCGCGCCGGGCAGCGTCTTTCTCAAGCTGGAGCTTTTTCAACACTCCGGCTCCTTCAAGGCCCGCGGCGCCTTCGCCAATCTCCTGGCCCGCAAGGTGCCCGCGGCCGGCGTGGTGGCGGCCTCGGGCGGCAATCACGGTGCTGCTGTCGCCTATGCGTCCATGAAGCTCAAGGTGCCGGCAAAGATCTTCATTCCCAGCGTTTCCTCCCCGGCCAAGATCGCCCGTATCCGTGAATATGGCGCCGATCTGGTCATCGAAGGCGATCGCTATGCCGACGCGCTCGCCGCCAGCGAGGCGTGGGCGCAGCAATCAGGGGCAATGCCGGTGCATGCGTTCGATCAGGACGAGACCATGCTGGGACAGGGGACCATCGGCCTCGAGCTTGATCAGCAGGCCGGGTTCGACACGCTGCTGGTCCCGGTCGGCGGCGGCGGCCTGATCGCAGGTCTGGCTGCCTGGTATGCCGGCCGCATCAAGGTGATCGGCGTTGAGCCCTTGGCCGCGCCGACGCTGACCAGGGCACTGGAGGCCGGGCATCCCGTCGATGCGGAAGCCGGCGGCCTCGCGGCCGACTCGCTTGCGCCGCGCCGGATCGGCGCGCGGGTTTTTCCCATCGCCAGGGACCATGTGGCGAGCACCGTGCTGGTCGCCGATGCGGCGATCAGGCGGGCACAGGATGTGCTGTGGCAGGCGCTGCGGATCGTTGCCGAGCCGGGCGGCGCCGCGGCGTTCTCGGCATTGATATCGGGTGCCTATCGACCGCAGAGCGGGGAGCGCGTGGCCGTCATCATCAGCGGCGGCAATACCACGGCAGTGGACTTCGATCGGTGAGCACAATGTGCGTCATTGTTGACGGGCGAATTGAATAAACTGGGAGCGAGCTACGTCGTCTGCGGCGCCCACGGCTCGGCCTGCGCCGCGCCCTTCGCCTTCACCGATACCGGGGCTTCGCCGATCAGCTCGAGCAGTGCGCGCAGCGCCTCTTTCACGCCGGCGCCGGTGACCCCCGACATCAGCAGCGGCGTTTTTTTGGCGGCGCGCTTCAGCCGGTCCTTCTGCTTCTTCAGTTCGTCCGGCGTCACCGCGTCAATCTTGTTCAGCGCGACGATCTCGATCTTGTCGGCGAGATGTTCGTCATAGGCGTCAAGCTCGGTCCGTACCGTCGTGTAGGCCTTGCCGGCATGCTCGCAGGTGGCGTCGACCAGATGCAGCAAGACACGGCAGCGCTCGACATGACCCAAAAACCTGTCGCCGAGGCCGGCGCCTTCATGCGCGCCTTCGATCAGCCCCGGAATATCCGCCAGTACGAATTCGCGGCCGTCGACATCGACCACGCCGAGCTGCGGATGCAGCGTGGTGAACGGATAATCGGCGATCTTCGGCTTGGCCGCGCTGACCACCGAGAGGAAGGTCGACTTGCCGGCATTGGGCAGGCCGACCAGGCCGGCATCCGCGATCAGTTTCAGCCGCAGCCAGATCCAGCGCTCCTCGCCCTCCTGGCCGGGGTTGGCGTTGCGTGGGGCGCGGTTGGTGGACGATTTGAAATGCGCGTTGCCGAACCCGCCATTGCCGCCTTCGGCGAGCACGAATTTTTCGCCGAGCGTGGTGAAGTCGTGGATCAAGGTCTCGCGGTCTTCATCGAAAATCTGCGTCCCGACCGGCACCTTGAGCACGATCGGCTTGCCGTTGGCGCCATGGCGGTCCTTGCCCATGCCGTTGGTGCCCTTCTGGGCCTTGAAGTGCTGCTGATAGCGATAGTCGATCAGCGTGTTCAATCCATCGACCACTTCGAGGATGACATCGCCGCCGCGGCCGCCATTGCCGCCGCTCGGACCGCCGAACTCGATGTACTTCTCGCGGCGGAACGCCACGCAGCCGTTACCGCCGTCGCCGGAGCGGATATAGACCTTTGCTTCGTCAAGGAATTTCATGGGCTATAGGTAGGGCAGGGGCGCCGGTGCGGCAACCTTTAGATACGGTTAAATCGGCGAAAAGCCTTAATTTATGGGCGTTTTTTGCGGCTTTCGCGACCAGCGGCCGGTTCGAGAACTCGGCCGCCTTCCGTGCCGGTTATGACCGGGAAGCCCGCCGCCGAATGAGAAATTTCTGCAATCCTTCCAGCACCAGCTCGCGGCGCTGATTGAATACGGTGCTGCGCAGCGCCACCACGCCCGTGCTGCGGCCGGGCGCCAGCTCCGTCACTTCGAGCGCGGTATAAATCGTGTCATCGGCAAACACGGGCTTTAAGAACCGGCT
>WNGJ01025916.1_pt1 | contig 10619 bp, 8 predicted proteins | sample 5400611 | NCBI WGS metagenome assembly WNGJ01 (sample SAMN13153375, study PRJNA577476) | soil metagenome | isolation source: 40 cm soil or saprolite under Garry oak tree replicate 1 | place: USA:California | collected 2016-06-15
ACCTATGGAGTAGGTGAATTAATCCTGGCAGCGTTAGATTATGGATGCCGCCACTTTATCATCGGCATCGGAGGTAGCGCAACTAATGATGGGGGCGCTGGTATGGGGCAAGCATTGGGCGCTGCGCTGTTAACGAACGAGGGAACAGAGATCGCACGCGGTGGTGCTACGCTGACTACACTTGCGCATATCTCAACGGCAAAAATGGACGCTCGTTTGCAAGAATGTACAGTAGAAGTTGCCTGTGACGTGACCAATCCTTTGTGCGGACCCACTGGCGCTTCAGCAGTATACGGCCCACAAAAGGGAGCAACGCCTGAGATGGTGTTAGAATTGGATAAGGCGCTGGCTCATTACGCGCAAATTGTAGAACGTGACCTTGGAGTATCTGTGCGGGACGTGCCAGGGGCAGGCGCTGCCGGTGGGTTGGGTGCTGGATTAATAGCCTTTCTGCATGCAACCCTGCGACCCGGCGCACAGATTGTCCTGGAGGCCGTGCACCTGGAAGAACGCATACGCACAGCAGACCTGGTGATTACGGCAGAAGGGCAGATCGATTCGCAAACAGCATATGGAAAGAGTGTTGCTGCGGTTGCAGCCCTGGCAAAACGCTATGGACTGCCTGTAGTGGCACTTGCCGGAAGCCTGGGCGACAATTATCAGACTGTCTACGAGCTTGGTGTGGATGCTTTAGTTGTGCTCCCTTCAGCACCTATGAGCTTAACGTATGCCATGGAAAATGCTGCCCGGTTGACAAGTGATGCTGCTGAACGAGTTTGCAGATTGCTCCAGGTTGGAACTAATATGAAAGACCTGTAATAGATTCTGCTGGCAAATCCAAAGGGCGACCGCAGGGTCCTTACACGGGGAGGTCTTTGTAGGAAAAGGGCCAGAGAAACGAAAGGATACCTGTCTCCCAGACAGGGTTCCCGCAAGGGGCCCCACATCCGCCCCCAGCCACCCCTGCCTCTACAGGCATCCAAAGGCTTTTCAAAAACCTACCCGTGTAAAACTCCTCTCACGCACTTACAAAGATGTGGAGAGATTTGGTTACTGGAATTTTCTCTTTCAAAAAGAAGTTGTACTTTGTAAGAGTCTTAACGTTTTAAATATTAAGCGCCTTCTAATCTGGAATCTGTATCGTTAAGGCGGTACACAACGTATATATAATATGAATAGAAGGACTATCAAAAATCTGCATAAGTCCGACTCGTAGTTCGTTCCTTATAGAGGGAGTATTCTAAGCATGCCAGAACATGTGTACGCCACTGATAATGCGGACTTTGAACGCCTGATTTCACTTGGTTTTTCAGAAATTGAAGCTATGCGACTTGTCTATATGAAAGATCATGTATTCGATCAAATCGAATATCGTGAAATGCTCGAAGAGCAACATCGTTTAGACTTTATTCGCTGGCTGGTTAAGCATGACCGACTGGAGAAATAATTTAAGATAGATCAAGATCAAAACAGCGTGGCTGTGAGAGGGCCAGAACTCCCTATGACTTCTCACAGCCACGCTGTTTTATTTGCTCACACTTTCGGGGTGGGTTTGAGCAAACCATAAGCCGAATTCTGTACCCGCGTTGCCTTACGACCCACAGGCGGCAATCATCTATCTGGGACGTCAGTTACCTGACGCCTCAAGCGACCAACCCGAGGATTGACAGACGAGCAATCTGCAAGTGTGCCATCCCGTGGTACACTATTTCCTCTGCTAGGTCTTGCTCCGGATGGGGTTTACCCAGCCAGCCGGTCACCCGGCTGCTGGTGAGCTCTTACCTCACCATTTCGCCCTTACCCGACCGGCGGGCGACTACAAAGGTCGGTCCCCTACAATTTGGTAGCGGTCGGGCGGTATGTTTCTGTGGCACTTTCCTTGAGGTCACCCTCACTGGCCGTTAGCCAGCATCCCGCTCTATGGAGTTCGGACTTTCCTCGAACTTCGCAGTTCGTAATTGCCTGTCTTACTCACACCCACCTTGTTAGAGTAACATATTAGAGAAGCCAAGTCCAATTCCACCCACCCATAAATGCGTACTATCTGGAGAATTCGCACCCCATCTGGTATACTCCTTGTGAGAGCACGTAAATTCGTATCTTTTGGTTTTCTTCTGATCAAAGGCGGAAACGATGAGAGTACTTGCGGTCATCTTCGGAATTGTGGTGATTCTACTGGTTGCCCTGGACGCCTTTGAAACGATCGTCTTACCCCGCCGGGTGACACGACGCATCCGCCTCGCCCGACTCTTTTATCGTACGATCCAGGCGGGGTGGCAATCCCTCGGCCACGTGCTACGACCGGGCATGGGACGGGAAACCTTTCTGGGCTATATGGGGCCACTTTCCTTGCTGGCATTGATCGGGTTCTGGGCGGTGCTCTTCGTCTTCGGATTTGGGCTGCTGATGTGGGGATCGGCTCTCCCATTGAACGCCCCTGACAAGACGATCAGCTTCACAACCTATCTCTACTTCAGCGGAACCACATTTTTCACCCTTGGCCTGGGGGATATCACTCCGGTGCCAGGAGTGGGACGTTTTCTGGTGGTTTGCGAAGTCGCGCTGGGGTTTGGCTTCCTGGCCCTGGTGATCAGCTACGTGCCCATCCTCTACCAGGCGTTCTCGCGGCGTGAACTGAGAATCTCCTTGCTGGACGCTCGTGCAGGTTCTCCGGCAACTGCGGTGGAACTCCTGCGTCGCAATTACGCGGGCAAGAACGTCGAGGAACTGCGCATTCTGCTGCGTGACTGGGAAGTGTGGTGCGCGGACATCCTGGAGAGTCACCTGTCCTATCCCATCCTGGCCTATTATCGCTCGCAACACGATCAACAGTCCTGGGTGGAGGCGCTGACAGTGATCCTGGATACGTGCGCACTGATCCTCACGGGCATTGAGGGCATACCGGTCGAAGCAGCCAAATTCACTTTTGCCATAGCTCGTCATGCAATGGTGGACCTGGCCCAGGTCCTTGCTACGTCACCTACAAACGGGGTGAACCGGCTGCCACCGGCCGAATTTGCCCGCCTGCAAGACATGCTTGCGGCATCCGGCATCCGCTTGAATCCGGGATCGGCAACCGAGCAGAAGCTGGCCGAGCTTCGAGAGGCCTATGAGCCGTTTGTGAGCGGCATGGCCAATCGTCTGCTGGTTTCCCTCCCACCCTGGATTCCCCCGGCAGACAGTCTCGACGATTGGCAAAGCACCGCGTGGGATGATCTGTTTCCTACAACCCGTCAGACGCTCATCCAGGTGATGCACCAGGATTCAAAGACCCAGGCTCCCTAAACGGGGAGCCTTTGAAGACTCTCCCCTTTTCTCCAATTGACTCCTTAAGTAAAAACAAGCTACAATGAGATTACCATTCCAAACCTGGTCCAAACGAGTAATATTTTTGTTTAGGTAAAAACCGAGGAACATTTATGACGACAGGTCGACAGATTCGCCTGACTACCCTTGCCAGCTGTGCTGGCTGAGCGTCGAAAATGGGGCCGGGAGCCCTGGCGCAGGTTCTGCGTCCGCTGACAATACAGGCTGTTCCAGCAGAGCTGCTGGTCGGCATCAATGCTGCCGATGACGCGGCTGTGTATCGTGTGAACGATACACAGGCGATCATTAGTACAGCGGATTTCTTTCCGCCAGTCGTTGATGACCCCTATGTATTTGGAGCGATTGCCGCCGCCAACGCTCTGAGCGACGTGTATGCCATGGGGGGACAGGTTTTGATGGCGATCAACCTGGTCGCCTGGCCCGATAACCTGGATTATGCCATCCTGAGCGAGATTTTGCGTGCAGGCGCGGATATCGTCGAACAAGCAGGAGGAGTCGTTGCGGGTGGACATACAGTCACCGATAAGGAGCCAAAATACGGTCTTGCCGTCACAGGAATGGTGCATCCACAACACATACTGACAAAGGGCGGGGCAAAGCCAGGCGATCTCCTCGTCCTCAGCAAGCCACTTGGAACAGGGCTGATTACTACAGCGCACAAACGCGAAGAGGTGGCAGAGAACGACCTGGATGCTGCTATTGTGTCGATGATGCAGTTGAACCGCAAGGCCAGCCAGGCACTTCTAGAAGCAGGGGCAGGTGTACATGCCGTCACCGATATTACGGGCTTTGGCCTACTCGGTCATGCCTGGGAAATGGCTGCGCAGAGCCTGGTTGGCATGCGTTTCCAGTTTGCCGCGCTGCCATTACTGCCTGGTGCACGACGCTATGCGGAACTGGGTCATATTACCGGTGGAGCGTATCGCAACGCAACATATCTTACGCCACACGTGCACATCGCTGAGCGACTGGACGAAGTTGATCGCGAACTATTGTGGGACCCACAAACATCGGGTGGACTTTTTGCGGCAATCGACCCGGCAATGTGGCCGGCACTCGCAGCATTGGCACCAGAAGTTAGGTTCTGGCGTATCGGTGAGGTTACCGAACGGGTACAAGATGAGACCATGGTATGGAGAGTTTCTCGGCGATTCCATTCTTGCCTTTGTCAGTACAGATTTTCTCTATCGTACCTTTCCCAATTTGACCGAAGGGGAATTAACCGATGTACGAGCCATCCTGGTGAAGACAGAGACCCTGGCGAATTTTGCAAACGAAATCCAGTTGGGCAATTTCATGCGTATGGGCAAAGGCGAGCAGCATAGCGGTGGTGGAAAACGCGTACTGGCCTCGGCATTTGAAGCGGTACTGGCCGCGATTTACCTTGATCAGGGCATAGAGGCCGTACAACGCTTCTTAATCCATCGTCTAGAGCCAATTGCGCTGAATATTGTCAAGAAACGCTTGTTCAAAGATAATAAATCGCTTTTCCAGGAACTTGCCCAGGCGCGTGAGGGTATCACGCCATCCTATCGACTGGTAAGCCAGGAGGGGCCATCCCACAACCGGGAATTTACCGTCGAAGTGATGTTGGGTAACCAGGTGGCCGGTCGGGGGCATGGGCGTAATAAACAAACAGCGGAACAAGAAGCAGCTCACTCTGCTCTTGTGAGCCGTGGCTGGATATGACATCAAATCCGGCTGAAGAGTCATGAAAAGCAGCGGGAGTGCAGAGGGCGGCCAGCCCTCTGCCGGGGTTTGGGGCAAGCAAGCCTGGGGGGCTTGCATTCCCCAAAGAATCCCTTTTTAAACGGATTTGATATGACAACACAACGATGGAAGTGATTAGCGGCATGAAGATAGGAGGGGAAAATGCAACTGGAACCTAGACAAAGGCCAGACCAGGTTTTACGTGTCACGCCAAAGCTCATTACATCGAGCGCCATTCTCCAGCTCTCAGCAGATGAACTGGAACGAGCAGTGAGTTCAGAGCAGGTAGAGAATCCCGCACTTGAAGTAGATGAGCAGCGTATCTGTCACTTTTGCGGTACGCGCATATACGGGCAAACCTGCAGTGCCTGTGGTCACTTCACACAGCCAACACTAACGGGTGGAGAAGTCTCCATCAACTATGACATTCCGGTAGACCCCCTGTGGAGCACCCACCAACAATTTTACGACTTCGATAACTATGGCTTTGCAGAAATTGACCGTGACGACGAATTTGACATGCTGGCGAGTATCCCCACGGGGGAAACACTGGTAGAGATACTCCTGCGGCAGTTGGAAGCCCTTGTTCCACCTCATGATCAGCAGATTGCCGAGCAATTGGTGGGCAACCTCAATGAACGTGGCTACCTGGAGATCAGCCTTGATGAGATTGCCAACCATCTCCAGGTATCAATAGAGCGCGTTGAATATGTTTTGAGCCAGTTACACACACTGGAACCCCTGGGAATTGGGGCACGCAACCTGCGTGAATGTCTTTTAATACAGTTACAAGCGCTGGGTGAACAAGAAGTGCCATACCCCCCCCACCGGTTGGCCTATACGCTCATAGATCATTATTTAGAGCGCCTTGGACGCAGCCAGTTTGCTGAAATCGCCCGCGAACTGAAGGTTCCTGAGCAGGAGGTTCGCCAGGCTAGCCTCTATATCCGCAGCACACTCCATCCATTTCCGGCACATACCTATAGGGCAGATAGCATTTATACCAGGTTGGGGAGCGATGCAACGTATATACGCCCCGACGTGATTATCCGCAAAGGTGATGCCGCTTTTGAGGTGGAGCTTATCGAGGAGAAACGCTATCACTTTTCCATTAGTACCGCTGCCGCCGGGTCTGTCAGTGCTGTGAGTGGAATAGTCAACGCTGAAGTACAACACTACATGCACCAGCACAGTGATCGAGCCAAGTTCTTTATTGACTGCGTACAGCGGCGCTGGCGTACACTTAAGCGGGTAGCCGAACTGGTAGTGGATTACCAGCGCGAATTTTTAGAGCACGGGGTGCGCTACATGCGCCCTTTGACTCGCGCCGAGGTTGCCACTCGCTTGAATTTGGATGAGGGGACGGTCAGCCGGGCAATGGCCAATAAATATGCGCTGCTCCCCAATGGTCGCCTGATGCCCATGTCAGACTTTTTTGATAGTTCTCTCAGTATAAAAGATGTCTTGCGCGAACTGATTGCCTCCGAGGAACCGAGGAGACGACTGAGCGATGAAGAGTTAGCACGGTTGATGCAGGCCAGAGGGACACCGGTGGCGAGAAGGACAGTGACCAAGTATCGCGAGGAGATGGGGATTGGGTCGTCGAGGGAGAGAGGGTGATTTAGCCCCAACAAGACCCATTGTCCTCATCATTGTGAAGGATGTTCGGGCGCCACATAAATAGTTCGTTCCCGTTCATAGATGACCATGCCGGGGCCAGCACCTTTCATGTGGCGCACGTGACGTTGCAGGGTATAGTCAACGGGGGCGGTGGTAGTGCCCCGGGCCTGGCTGTAGTAGGCAGCGAGGCTGGCCGCCTGTTCGATGGTGCTGCGGGGAATTTCGCGACCGGCGGCTTTGATGATGACGTGAGCGCCCGGGACGCCGCGGGCATGGAGCCAGATATCGTTGGCTGCCGCCTGGTGGAAGGTGACTTCTTCGTTCTGGCGGCTGTTCTTGCCGACAAGTACCGTAAAGCCGTCGCGGCTCTGTACGTGTAGAGGAACGCCACCACCTGGCAGCGCGGGTTTACCTTTGATCTGTTTACCACCTTTGCCCTTTTTGGGAGCTTTTTGCAGTTTCTTCTCTTGCTGTTTCGGGGCTCCCCGCATATAGCCGGCGGCCTGTACTTCGGCTTTGACCAGGTTTACTTCTGCCGGCGTTTCGGCGAGCATGAGATCGGCCAGTAATTGTTCTATAGTGGCCAGTTCGCTGGCGTTTTGCTCAATCTGGGTAGGGACAAGGGCAAGGGCGCGGCGCAGTTTGTGATATTTGTTGAAGAGGCGATTGGCGTTGCCTACGGCATCAAGGCGTGGATCAAGTGAAATGGTGACGTTGGACTGGCGGTCAGCGCTTTCGCCCTCGAAAAAGTTGTGCAGGGTGACGCTGGTCTGACCTTGCTGGACTTCGTGCTGATGGGCTAAGAGCAGTTCAGCCTGGAGACGATACTGCGCAGCTTCCTCAGAGGCTGCCAGTTGCTGTTGCAAGAGTTCAGCTTTACGCTGGCAGCGCGAGCGCTGCGTTTGCAATATTTTGCGTATGGGCGCACGGACACTTTCCATGGCGTCGCGCCACTCGGTACGGGCATAGTAGTCGTCGAGCAGGACATTCATGGATGAAGACTGGCGTATGCGTACTCCTGGCACGTGCGCGTATTGCTCTAGCGCATAGGGAGCAAAGGCTAGCGGAGTAGATTGCCCTTCAGGCTCTATACGCTCTACGAGTTGTGGTAACCAGTGATGTTTATCATACAGCGCAGCCAGTTCACGCACATTCCAGGCTAGCTCCTCCCATACTGTGGTCTCGGCATTATCTACCAGTGTTTCAGCATTTCCGGTGCTGCGATAGACCGCTTCACGGGCGATGAGAGGGCTGAAGCCAAGGAGGTGCCTGGTTAGTAGTTGCCACAGTTTTGGTCGCTCTGGGGGTCGTTTGCGCGCCTTCTCGCGCGAGGTGAGTTCAACAGGTACTTCGTCTCCGGCACAGAGTTCTAATTGGGCGCTATCGAGTGTGGTCGGTTCAAGCTTTGGCGTTGTTTGGCCCGCAAAGGTGCGTTGTTGGGGGGGTGGTGGTACATACTGAACGTTCGGAGCGATAGTTCGGTAGCGATTGATGTCTGCTCCGATACGTTTCAGACTGCCCAGAATGAGGCCGCGCTCGTCACACAAGATGATATTGCTGAGGCGCCCCATGACCTCGATGATGAGGCGGTACCGAACGCGCTCATTGCTCTCAGGGCTGACGCGGTGACCAGCAGTAAGCTCCAGCACGCGCTCCCAGCGCGGCTGTGCAATGGTCTCGATACGCGCACCCTCGAGGTATTTGCGCAGTAACATAACAAATGGAGGTGGTTCGCTGGCAATCCTGGGCGGTTTGAGCGCGATGAGATGCGCTCGTGCCAGTTGCGGGTGGGCGGAAAGATAGAGCCAATAGTTTTGCCCACCATGCCCGCTGCGCACGTCTTCGCCCTGGATGCCAGGCGCGTAGCACTGGAGGGCAATGGCGTATTCTGTTGGTTGAATAATGGTATCAACGCGGGCGCCTGTCAATAAGGTACGCCATTCACTGGCGACGGCGGCCAGGGTTATAGCATCTACGTGCATGCGGTTATCCAATCTATTGTTATTATCTGTTTGTGTTGTACAATGATAATTAGGAGGCCTTTTTCATAAATCGTTGTAGATACGCTGTCTGCTCTATCCTATACCAAACAGGGGGCATTTTGGGACCTATAAAGAGAATACGGAATGTAGCAGGCCATATCCTACACGAGATACCTGTTAGTATAGCAAAAGACTATCTGTTCGTATACCATCCCTCGGAATGCCGCGCCAATAATGTCAGGGGAAAATAGCATGCAACTTGAGACGGAGCAAACTGTGTCGCAGCAGCTACATACATCCGCAGCACCATCAGCGAGGCAGGGACTCCTCTTCGTGCTTTCAGCACCATCTGGTACGGGAAAAGACACTGTTATCAACGCTCTCAAACAGCAAGGTATGGATTTTTACGTAGTTGCTTCAGTTACCACGCGCGCTCCGCGTCCTGGTGAAAGCGAGGGTAACCCCTATCATTTTATCAGTGAGGAAGAGTTCAAGCAACTGGTCGATGAAGGTGAACTCCTCGAATACGCCAATGTTCATGGAAATTGGTATGGGCAGCCCCGCCAGGTGATTCGAGACAATTTACGGGCAGGACGTGATGTCCTCCTAAAGATTGATGTGCAGGGAGCTGCCTCCATACGCCGCAAGGTGCCACATGCTATCTTTATTTTTTTAGTTCCCAGTTCCTTGGAGGAACTTGCACAACGTTTGGCTACGCGCCAAACAGAAACGGAGGAAGAACGCCTGCGACGCCTGGCTGATGCACGTAAAGAACTCATGCAACAGTACTGGTATGATTACGTGGTTGTCAACCGTCAAGGTCACCTGCAAGAAGCGGTTGACCAACTGCGTGCTATCATACTGGCCGAGCATGCCCGTACCCATCCCCGCCACATAGATATTTGAGAACATCAAGGAGGACATAAGTTATGATAGAAGAGGAACGTTTTGAGCAATCTCGTACCAAAGAGCGTAACCTGGCCATGGAACTAGTTCGTGTGACCGAGGCTGCAGCTTTAAGTGCTGGCCGCTGGATGGGCAAAGGCAATAAGGAGATGGCCGATCAAGCCGCCGTAGATGCCATGCGTCAAGCCCTTGATGGTGTCGACATGAATGGAACAGTGGTGATTGGTGAGGGGGAGAAGGATGAAGCTCCTATGCTTTATATCGGTGAGCAGGTAGGCAACGGTTCTCAACCTGAAGTTGATGTAGCGGTTGACCCGATTGAGGGAACCGAATTACTTGCTCTCGGTCTCCCAGGGGCACTGGCAGTGGTGGCTATTGCTGAGCGAGGCAGTATGTATTCGGCTCCGCCAGGAGTTTTCTACATGGAGAAGATAGCCGTTGGCCCCGCTGCTAAACATGTTATTGATATTAACGCCCCTGTGGCCGTCAATCTTGATCGTATCGCGCGCGTGCGCGAGGCTCACATTGACGATCTGACCGTCGTTATTTTAGACCGCCCCCGGCACCAGGACATCATCCGGCAAATTCGCGAAGTGGGCGCTCGCATTCGCATGATTAAGCATGGTGATGTGCCGGCAGCCATTCAAGCAGCGATGGAAGACTACAGGGGAGTCGATGTGTTGATAGGCATTGGAGGTGCTACAGAGGGAGTATTGGCGGCAGCAGCAATCAAGTGTCTTGACGGAGAAATTCAGTGTAAAATCTGGCCGCGTTCAGATGAGGAGCGTGAAAAACTCAAGGCCGATGGCGTAGATCTCAACCAGGTATTCCGGACGAATGACCTGGTCAAGGGGAACGATGTTTCGTTTGCAGCGACAGGTATCAGCAGCGGAGAGTTGCTCGACGGTGTACAGTATTTTGGTTGGGGCGCTCGCACTTCCTCTGTTATGATGCGCTCGCGCACTGGTACAGTACGCTACATTCAAGCTCGCCACAAGTGGCGCAAAGCCATCAACAAGTAGACCCGGTAAACCTCCACTGATACATCAGCGGCGCGCTTGCAGTCCGCCAATG
>WNGJ01033082.1_pt1 | contig 10618 bp, 4 predicted proteins | sample 5400611 | NCBI WGS metagenome assembly WNGJ01 (sample SAMN13153375, study PRJNA577476) | soil metagenome | isolation source: 40 cm soil or saprolite under Garry oak tree replicate 1 | place: USA:California | collected 2016-06-15
AGCGCGAAAGCCCTCGAAGCTGAACCAGCAGTTGCCCACGGCTTTTTCTTACCGCCATCACTTGCGCTACTCCACACCTCACGTGTGTACACCGATGATACGCCTGCTCGAAGATGGCGGCCTTGATCTCTTCAAGATCTGTTGATTGCACAGGTCCCTCCTTGTTCGTCGTTGCGCTCAGCCTCTTGCGTGGTGAGCACAAACACCTGGTGGTACGGTGCAGGCGGGCGAAAGAAGGTGTAGAGGTCTACTTGAATCTCAATAGCGAGCGCGGCGGCGCAGGCGGCATGAAAGACGGCCACCCCGGCATCATCATTCATGATCAAGGGATACTCCGAAAGCGCTTTGGAACAGTATGAGCAGCGTTTCGAGAGACTCTTAATCCCTGCCCGAAGACGCTGTTCGTCATTGATGATGAGCATGAAAGGTTCCTCCTACACCAGAAACATCGTCGGAGCAAGATCTGCTCCTCTGTCAAGAGTGTAAGAATCGACCTGGAGATTGACAAGGGGGTTTGCCACGCCTGACTGACCATCTACGTAAAGCATGTTATGCGGAGGTCTCCTGGAGGGTATTGATGCTGCGTTTCAGATCAATATGCGGCAACCAGGAGTTTACCATGTTCAGGTACCCGCCGACACTATCGAGGCGGGATTTGTCTTGCATAGTAAACACGCAGCACGGGCCGTCAAAATACCTTTCACGCTGCCATTACCGATAGTACATTGGGTGGTTGTCGATGGGCGGCAGGCTGTTATCCAGGAAACCAGCTGGCAAACGAAGGTAGTAACGCATACACGGGCGTGGCTCGAACAGGCCGAAAAGCCCCGGCTCTTTGTCGCCCTCACCCCTCGAGAGGGATGGAATACTCCACTGAGAGGAAGATTACTCGTCCACTATCGCGAAAGCAGTGAGCCACAGGTCCTGGAGCCGCGGGGGTATGCGAGTAAATGGCTCACCTTTCACCTTGCTGAAGCCGCCGATAGCATTCGCAGCAGTGATGATGGTTATATTCACCTGGAACTGGAACTGAATGCACTCCCCGGTCAACTTAAAGTACTCCGCTTCTGGTCTCTTTGGCAACCGTGGGCAGCACCCTTAGAACGAGCTATCTCTGACTCTGCACAACAGCGTTTCGATATCGAAGTGCCACTCATAGAGCTATCCCCTGGTCTTTACTGTGTAGAGATGGTTGTCCGTGACCCATGGTCATCCAGCATAGACCGGCGACCAGCGCGACAGGCACCTGGCATTTTGATGGTGCTGCTTGGCAACTCGGAAGAGCAACGCCAGCACTTGGCGGGACGAGAAGGGACGCTAAGTAGCCTGGAAAGGGCTTTGGCCGCGCCCACAATCTTATCCTGTTTAGATGCACTACATAGCTTTGACGTACAATATCGGGCCCGGGATATGCGCCCCGCATTCGAGAGCTTGCTGGTCCTGCAGGAACAGTTCACGGATACAAAAGAGCAGGCAAAAATCTTTGCTATTTTTCAACGACACCTCGTTAAAACACCTATTGACCTGCTTGCGCTGGCTGCCATACATAGTATTGGCCAGGAACAGCCTACTCGCTGGCACTTTGAGGAACTTCTAGCACGCCTTGCTCCAGGACTCGGTCTAGAGCAACTCTTGAATCAGATTCATCAAACCGGTTCGATTACATGGGAAGATTTACGCCCATTCATGCCCACACAAGATGCCGATAGCCATAACCAAGCTGAAGTTTTTTCCCTTCTGTTAGATGCTGGTGTTCGTCTACAAGAGTGGGATAGCGATATACAATTGCCAGATAAGCAGAGACTCGCCGATACGAACGAATTATATGAAGGCCTCTCTGAATACTATCTCGACAGCGCACGTCAGTACCTACAGGAAGTAAGTAAGTTTCCATTGCTAAACGCAGAACAAGAACGCCGGCTCGCCTTACAAATTCTCGAAGGCAAAGCAGCAGAGGTCCAGCAAGAGCGACAGGATCCTCCAAATCATTTCCTGCAAAAGCGCATTGAGCAAGGCAGGAGCGCTTATGAGACACTCGCAAATGCAAATTTACGTCTAGTCGTAAGCATCGCCAAGAAATACATGAATCGTGGCCTTGAGTTGCTCGATGTGATTCAGGAGGGCAATATTGGCTTAATGCGCGCCATCGGTAAATTTGATGGCTCCAGGGGCTACAAGTTTTCAACCTATGCTACTTGGTGGATACGCCAGGCTGTTATGCGTGCACTCGCGGACAAAACGCGCATCATTCGTCTACCTGTTTATGTGATTGAAGAAATCAGCCGACTTTCCCGCACGAGGAAAGAACTGGTACTCCAGCTAGGGCTAGATCCCACAGATGAGGAACTGGCTGAAAAGCTAGCTTTCTCGGTTGAAAAAGTGCGAGAGCTCCAGACAATAGCACAGGAGCACTTTTCTCTTGAAAGCCCATTGGGAGAAGATGAGGGAACAACCATTGGGGATCTCATTGCTCAAGAAGATTCTGATCCACTTGATCTCGTTACCGCTCAAGATGTCAAGCATCAGGTTGGTCGCTTGCTAAGCTTATTAACTGATAGGGAGAGGTTGGTAATAGAATTACGCTTTGGCATGCATGACGATGTTGAACGCACATTGGAAGAAGTTGGTAGAGAACTCCACGTGACCCGTGAACGCATTCGGCAAATTGAAGAAAGGGCTCTAAAGAAACTGCTTTTCTACAGTCGAAATGAGGATTTTCATCTTGTCAACTAAATGGTATCTGATTTTTTACGAGGAGTGATAAGACTGTGAGTACATTAAACCCGATAGCAACGATGCGTATCATTCGTGATACCTACTTGCGTTATTTAAGAACTATTTATCCTTTTCAAGATGATGCTCTCCGTAGAGCTTTTCGTGAAGAGACGGAAATAGAAGGAATACTGGTTAAAGGACCTCTTTTAGAGGCAGCCCCACCCTTTGAGCATGGTCGTAGTATTGCGCAATTGGTTGCAGACGGTATACTCAGCACGCGTTTTCAACGCCTTTGCTCGGAAGCTCTTCCACCTAGTCGCCCACTATATTTGCATCAGGATCAGGCCATTACGCATGTCGTTCAGCAGCGCCGTAACCTGATCGTCGCAACTGGCACGGGTTCTGGGAAAACGGAAACGTTTTTACTCCCTATTTTTCAGCATCTTTTACAAGAAGAGGCCAATGGCACGTTGCACCAATCAGGCGTACGAGCTTTGCTCCTCTATCCGATGAACGCCCTTGCCAACGACCAGCTGAAACGGCTCCGCCACCTTCTGGAACACTATCCGGCGATTACGTTCGGGCGCTACACGGGGGAGACCGCAGAGAAAGATAGGGATGCAGAAGACCGCTTTCGAGAGCAATCACCTCATGAACCCCTTTTGCCCAATGAATTGCTGAGCCGCAGTCAAATCCGGGCCAACCCGCCTCACATTCTGCTCACGAACTATGCCATGCTGGAGTACCTGCTGCTTCGTCCGGAGGATTGCGAATTATTCGATGGTCCTACAGGCAAGCACTGGCGTTTCTTGGTACTGGATGAGGCGCACACCTATGATGGCGCCAGTGGTATAGAGCTCGCTATGCTACTGCGCCGCTTGAAAGATCGCATAGTTACAAGTAGACCGGGTCAGTTGCGCTGTATCGCCACCAGTGCCACTCTTGGACAAGGACGTAGCGATTTTCCGGCGGCTGCCACTTTTGCGAGCGACCTCTTTGGAGAAACGTTCGAGTGGCTACGCGACAATCCTCAAAGGCAGGATGTAATCGAGGCTACTCGTCTCCCTACGGCAGCACTTGGACCTACGTGGGGAACAGGTTCGATTCAACTGTACTCCGCGTTGGAGCGGGCTATAGATGCAGTCTCACAATCCACCGACGACACCTCGGAGGTGCTTGATTCTCTCACTGCCGCCATAACCCCAATCATCCCTGCGCCGATCATAGACGAGGCACGCCAACTGGCTTTGAAGCAATGGCTGGCAGAACATGAGGACGGCCTGGAAAGCACTCGCGAGCAATACACCATCGATGCGTTTCTCTACGTTATTCTTAGCGGTGATGAACGGCTGCACGAGCTGCAAGATCTGTTGGGGAAAGAGCCATCATTGCTTGAGGAAGTGGCCCATAGAATCTTTAGAGGTGAGCACGATGCTGGTGTTCATTTAGTTCGTCTGGTTAAACTTGCTGTGCGAGCTCGTCCAACGGCCTCAAGCCTCTCGCTTTTGCCAGCGCGCTATCATGCCTTCGCCAGAGCGCTGGAGGGAGTTTTTGCTTGTCTCAATAAACAGGGTCATACAGATCAGCAGCCACGCCTATTCCTCAGCCGTCATGAGACCTGTCCAGATTGCGGTGGGTGGGTTGTCGAACTAGCAACATGCGTTCGCTGCGGTGCAACCTATATTGTAGGGCGCGTAGATGACGATGCCTCCTCCCTGATCGCCTCAGCCGCTCAGCAACAGACACTACGCCAGTTAGCAGACGGCAGCGCAGGGCAACTCGGTCATCCCGTCTATTTCTTGCTTGGTAGACAAACCGTATCAGTCGATGAAGATGAGATCACTGCGACCGGTGAGGGTCTACCAGAACAAGCCGCTCCCGCGCAACTCTATCAGCTGTGCCTGCAATGCGGGAAGTGCTCCGTCCAGGAACGCCAGCTTTGTAGCTGCGGGGGAATGATGATAGCGCTGTGTAAAATGGAGACCCAGAACGAAAGAGAACCCAGGCGATGCATTCAGTGTGGAGCGCATAGCACAAACGCTATCATTTATCGCTTTCTCACGGGTCAGGATGCTCCGGTCAGCGTCCTCGCCACCGCTCTCTACCAAAACTTGCCCCCTTCGCTTGACGAAGAGGTCACGGACCTACCGGGAAAGGGCCGTAAACTCCTCGTCTTTTCAGATAGCCGACAGGACGCGGCTTTCTTTGCCCCTTATTTGGAGCGGACCTATAATCAGGTTTTACACCGCCGCCTCATCGTACAAGCTCTGCTTTCGGATCGAGAAGGAAGAGCAGGTCAGTTACGCATTGAAGATGCCGTGAGCCTTGTCCTCAAAGCTTCTGAACAAGCAGGCATGTTTGAACAACGGCAAAGCCGCGTCCAACGGCAACAGGCAGCCAAAACGTGGTTAATGCAAGAATTGATCGCGCTGGACCGCCGTTTACTCTTACTCGATACGCTTCGTCAGCAAGGCGTCACTACTTTTTTGGAAGGGCTTGATCCCAGGGATGAACGATTTGCCCCACGCAGCAACGAGTTCTTTGTTCGAAAAGATCAATCAGATAGTAAAGCAGGCATTTTAAGCTGGATACCCACGCGCGGCAGCAATCGGCGACAGAATCTGCTCGAGCGTCTACTCGCATACTGTGCAGCAGAACTTCCTTTGGAAGAGCGTCGGCAAAAAGCAACAGAAGCATTGCAGGGAATATGGACCCATCTTACGGAGCCGCGCTCTTTCTGGCAGGACCATCTCGAGAGTATGTCACGCCCGAAAAGTGGGCTAGTCTATCGTTTGAGTCACGCCTTCTGGGAAATGGTGCCATTGACGGAGGGAAGCTCTATTTACCGTTGCAATCGTTGCCGCGCATGTACAGGGCTGTACTTACGCGGGCTTTGTCCCACACTTAACTGCCAGGGGAAACTCGAACAGTGTAGTGCGGAACAACTGCTCCAAGAAGAAAATCATTACCGCTCACTCTACTTGCATATGCAGCCAATCCCCCTCGCTGCGGAAGAACATACCGCACAGTGGACCAGCAGTGAGGCAGGCAAGGTGCAGGAGCGTTTTATCCGAGGCAGAGTAAATGTTCTGAGTTGCTCAACAACTTTTGAATTAGGGGTTGATGTCGGGGAACTCCAATCGGTACTTATGCGTAATGTCCCGCCGACTACCGCGAATTATGTACAGCGTGCTGGGCGTGCAGGTCGACGCACCGACTCAGCCGCGTTCGCTCTAACCTACGCCCAACGCCGTTCTCATGACCTGACACACTACAGCTATCCCCGGCGTATAGTTGCGGGTAGGATCAATCCACCGCGCATCTCGCTTGCCAACGAGAAGATTAGCCGCAGGCACATGTATGCACTAATGCTTGCCCACTTCTTTCGTACTATGCGTGATCGAGATCAACGCCTCTTCAGTACCGTAGGAAGTTTCTTTCGGCCAGAGGATGGCAAAGAAAGCGGCACCAGGCTTCTACTGGAATACGCACAAGACCATCCCAGCGAAGTACAGGAGGCCTTGCGGCGCATCGTTCCACAGGAAGAAGAAATGCAGTCAGCAGTCGGTATAGAAGACTGGAGTTGGCTGCGCACATCTGATGACGATGGCATGCTTGATCTACTAGAGCGCGTTGACGAAGAAGTGACGGCAGATCTCGAGCTCTACCGAAAATCAGAAGACGAGGCGGCTAGAGATGGATCGTATGATATGAGCAAGCATTACCAATCGGTGATACGGACTATTCGAGGGCGTTCTTTACTTGGCTTTCTGGCTTCGCGCAATCTTCTGCCCAAATATGGTTTCCCAACTGATGTAGTGGCTTTGAAAACTGATCATATTCCTGATCCCGATGCTTTGCGCGTGCAACTCGAGCGTGATCTGCGCATTGCGATATCAGAGTACGCTCCTGGGGCAGAGGTTGTTGCAGCCAAGCATATATGGACTGGTGGAGGACTCTACATACAGCCGAAGCGAGCCTGGCCGGTCTACAAATATGCCATTTGTCCGGACTGCAATCGATTTCTACGCTGTAAAGACGAAGAAGAGCTTGGCACGGTATGTACCTGTGGGAGTACGCTACATCGTAGTGTCACCTTTGTCATACCGGAGTTCGGCTTCGTCGCAGCACGAAATCTACTTCGCTCTACAAGTGAGTCACGTCCACAACGACTCTATGCCTCACGCGTCTACTTTACTGAGTATGTGCGGCCTCAGCATACACAGCAGGTTACAGTCGAAGCGATTACTGCGCCGAAGCTCGTTGAAGATCTCTCCAGTGCCCATATTCGCATCTCTAATTACTACTCACGTTTTGGTCAACTTGCCCTTGTAAATGAAGGTCTTGATCGGCGAGGATTCCGTATTTGCTCATCTTGCGGATTTGCCGAGATGGCTCCTGCTGTCCCGGTCGGCAAGACAAGACGCACCGGTAAGCCGCAATCACATTCTAACCCTCGTACAGGCAAGCCATGTAACGGCCTGATGCACACGCATCGGCTAGGACACCAATTCCTTACCGATGTGGTCGAGATACGCTTTGATGGCTCGCTGGCAAGACAGAGTGAATTTGTATTGTGGCGATCTCTGCTTTACGCGCTGCTGGAAGGTGCGTCACAGGGACTCAGCATACGTCGAGACGACCTGGATGGGACCCTATACATACCAGGTAAAGGAGAGTCACCAGCCCTCATGCTTTTCGATAATGTGCCAGGAGGAGCAGGGCATGTGCAGAGAATCTCCAGCGAAATGCGGTCAGTCTTTGAGGCCGCATATGAACATGTAAACAAGGAGTGCTGCGGACCAGAAACAAGCTGTTACGAATGCTTGCGAAACTTTCGCAATCAGCCTTACCATGACGAATTAAAGCGTGGATTAGCCCGCGATTTCCTCGCTCAGGTGCTTGGAGCAACGCCGTTGCAGATAGGGTAATGTTATGGCAAAAATGATTCCTTTTCCCATACGACGTGATGTGAAAAGTCCGGCAGAAAGGCGTTTGTATGATCTGTTCAAAGACCAACTCTCTGCCGATTGGACAATATTTCACAATATTCCCTGGCAGACCCGTGATGTACGCTATGGAGCCAAAGATGGCGAAACGGATTTTGTACTTGCCCATCCCGACTATGGCATCCTTATGCTGGAAGTCAAGGGCGGTCAGGTCCGTTACGATGGGTCCAGTGGGTAATGGTTCAGCCATGAGTACACTATCAAGGATCCTTTTGAGCAGGCCAGAGGTAGCAAATACAGCTTGCTCGCCGTACTCAAGGAACAGCCCTACTGGCGTGCTCACTGGATAACTATTGGACATGCCGTTGCCTTTCCCGACGTTGATATTATTCATGAACCGCGGATGCTACGGCCAGATGCTCCTCGTGAGATAATCATGGAAAAGAGCCATACGAAAGATCTGACTAGCTGGGTTAAAAACGTCTTTCACTACTGGCGCGGGCAAGAGTCGAATAGCAATACTCCTGGTCCTATCGGTATCAAAGAAGTAGAGCTTGTCCTCAGTCCATCCTTCTATCTGAAACCATTGCTCAGTTCAGATATCGAAGATGAGCAAGTAGAATTGCTGCGTGTTACAGAGGAGCAATTCGAAATATTGAACTTCCTACGTCTGCATCGTAGAGCTGCAGTAAGCGGTTGCGCGGGATCAGGTAAAACTCTAATGGCGGTTGAAAAGGCCAAGCGTCTAGCCCAGCAGGGCTTCAGTGTCTTACTTACCTGTTTTAACTACAACTTGTCGGTGTTTTTGCAGACAAATCTGGCTGACTATCCCACCATCCATGTTCATCATTTTCATGGCCTTTGTAGAGACCTGGCTCGTAAAGCAGGTTTATTAGTGGCAACAGATCGCGTAGAGAAATCGCGGGATTTTTACGATGAGGAGCTTCCCTCTCTGCTTGTGGAGGCAGCGGATCGTTTGACCTGGCGTGTAGATGCTATCATCGTCGATGAAGGTCAGGATTTTGACGAAGTATGGGATCTCTCTTTACGCTACCTGCTGCACGATCCTGAAGATGGCATTATGTATATCTTTTTCGACGACAACCAGAATCTGTATCAACCTGGTCAACACGTCCCATTGGAAAAGACGCCTTTCCCGCTCTCGAAGAACTGTCGCAATACGAAGCTCATACATACCTTTGCCCAGAAATTTTATCGTTCTGATCATCCCATTACCGCTATCGGTCCACAGGGCAGGCCGGTACAGATCGAGCGATACGATACCCCTGACAAAATGAAACAACTTCTGCGTCGCAATCTACACCAACTCATTATTCAGGAGAAAGTGCAAGCCCAGGACATTGTGATCCTGACCCCGAAGTCACCAGATAAATCAATGCTGGGGAGTCTGGGCTTATTGGGTAACTTCCGCCTTGTCGACCACCCGACAGGTGCCAGCGGCGAGGTGTTTTATACAACCATTTACAAGTTTAAGGGGCTCGAAAGTCCTATCGTTATCTTGATAGAGATGGAGGCTGAGTATGCCCCAGACATGCAGAAATTGTTCTATATTGGAAGCTCACGCGCCTGCAATCATCTCATAGTAATTGCCCATCAGGAATTCTTAATATGAATAGTACACATGTAGATGCTCATCAGCCGTCGAATTTGAACTTCATTTTGACTTCAGAGCGGAGGATATAAAGGAGGCCGTTATGATGGCCTCCTTTATATCCTCCGCTCTGAGCAGTAGCTCTGGAGGTCTATTTCCCCGCCACGATCATTACTCACAGCTAGCAGTTGAGGCATGTGTGAACTGTATCAAAAGGCACTAGCGTTGAGAATAAGCGAGCTTCGCTAAATGTCACGGTGTTCCGAATATTCATGAGGCATCTTTTTCGGTCAAAATAAGATTCTCCCATGAGGCAATACGTTACCAGAATGGTTGACCATCTACACACAGGCTTGTAACATGTCTGAAACGGCCTGCATGATTGCCGCTGTTGATCTGCAGGAATGGAAGTCGTTCGTACCATGCTTCGTACTTGTTGAAGCAATGCGGTGAGGGAAAGCGCATTCAAATCTGCCATTGAAGACTCCTTACAAAGGTGACGACTCGCCGTTCACCTTTTTCTCCGTTGCTCTTTCACCTGAGTGCTCTTGCGTCTGGTCTCTCTCGGCCCAGGCATGCGGGTCGGAATGTGATCGCCAGGGCTATATTTGCGCTTCTGTTCCTGGAGGATCGTATCATTCATGTGGATATAATTGAGCACCGTGGTCAGATCCTCATGTCCCAGTAGCTCCTGAAGCGAAAAGGGATCGTTGCTTTTGATGAGGTAGTTCATGGCAAAGGTGTGCCGGAGAATGTGCGGACTCACGCGTTTGTCGGTGATCCCCGCGCGTGTTCTGAGGCGCTTGAACAGCATTTCCATGCCATTTTTGGTGAGTGGCTGGCGGGTCTCAGAGAGAAACAAGTGATCTTCTCCGGCACTGCCCCACTCGGCGAGTTCTGCTGCATCAGGACGATGTTTGTCCAGGTAGTAGGAGAGATTACGCAGACAATTTTGTCCCAGCGCCACTCGTCGTTCCTTGGCTCCTTTCCCCAGAACGGTCACGACTCCCTTTTTCCGATCCAGATCGCTGACGTGCAGATGGGTGAGTTCGGAAACGCGGATGCCGGTATCATAGAGGAGCCAGAGAATAGCGCGGTTGCGCACCGCCGCTCGCTCGGCATAAGGACCGGTCTCATGGGGAGGGGCACAAGCCAGCAAAAGCTGTTCAAACTCCTCGGTCGTGATGGTTTGGATGAGCGGCCTGCCGACTTTGGGAAAGACCACGCGCTCAAAGGGATTGCTCTCAAGGGTGCTTCGACGCACCAGCCAGTGGAAGAAGGCGCGCGCCGAGCGCGCATAGGTCTGAATGGTGCGTTCGCTGCGCACTTTGCCACGGGCTGC
>WNGJ01009030.1_pt1 | contig 10617 bp, 9 predicted proteins | sample 5400611 | NCBI WGS metagenome assembly WNGJ01 (sample SAMN13153375, study PRJNA577476) | soil metagenome | isolation source: 40 cm soil or saprolite under Garry oak tree replicate 1 | place: USA:California | collected 2016-06-15
AGCCAGTAGATCGCCCCGGCGAACACGTAGGCTTCCATGGTCATGCCGACCCAGGCGGGATCGGCAAGAGCGGCCTGGGCGACGCCGAGCAAATCCAGGATCGAGACGATCAGCACCAGCGACGTGTTCTTGAGCAGCGCGATGAATTCGTTGGTCATCGCCGGCAGCGCAATGCGTAGCGCCTGCGGCAGCACGATCAGCACGGTCATCGCCGGATAGCGCAGGCCAAGCGCAGTCGCTGCCTCGTACTGGCCCTTGGGAATTGCCTGCAGGCCGCCGCGCACCGCCTCCGCCATGTAGGCCGCGATCACCAGCGCAAGCCCGATCACGGCGCGCGCCAGCCGGTCGATGCCGATGCCCGCTGGAACGATCAGCGGCAGGATCAGCGAAGCAAGGAAGATGACTGCAATGATCGGCACGCCGCGCCAGAACTCGATGAACAGCACCGCGAGCGTGCGGATGGCCGGCAGACGGGACTGCCGTCCCAGCGCCAGCACGATGCCGAGCGGCGCGGCCAGCAAGCCCGCATAGACGGCAATGAACAGGGTGAGCATCAGCCCGCCCCAGTCGCGCGTCTCGACCAACGGCAAGCCAATCGCACCGTAGAGAATGAAGAGCACCAGCGGCGGCAGCGCTAGGGCCATGCCGGCCGCAATCGCGCCGCGATAGCGCGGGCGCGTGACCGCGATGACCGCGGCGCACAGGATCACGCCGACGGCGATAAGGTCGACCCGCCAGCGCTGATCGACCGGGTAGAAGCCGTACATGAACTGGCCCAAGCGGGCCCGGATGAACACCCAACAGGCCCCGGCGCCGGTGCAGTCCGCCCGCGTCGCCCCGCGAAAGGTTGCGTCGATGACGAGCCAGCGCGCCAGCGGCTCGAGCAGCCGCGCCAGAGTCCAGCAGCACGCGAGCGTGATGACCGCGTCGAGCGGCGTCGCGAACAGGCGCGCCCGCACGAACCGCAGCGACAAGGCGAGCCGTGTCGTCATTGCGTCACCAGCGCGACCCGGGCGTTGTACCAGTTCATCAGCGCCGACACGGCAAGGCCGATGGCCAGATAGATCCCCAGTGTGATGGCGATGATCTCGACCGCCTGGCCGGTGATGTTGAGCGCCGAGCCGACAAATACGTTCATCAGCTCGGGAAAGCCGATGGCGGCGCCGAGCGAGGAGTTTTTCAGGACGTTGAGATATTGGCTGGTCAGCGGCGGAACCATCACGCGCAGGGCCTGCGGGATCACCACGAGGCGGAGCACTTGCCCGGGCCCGAGCCCGAGCGCGCGCGCTGCCTCGAGCTGGCCCTTCGGCACTGCCAGGATTCCCCCGCGCACGATTTCGGCGATGAACGCAGCCGCATAGGTGGCGAGCGCGGCGACGAGGGCGACGAACTCCGGGATGAGAACGAAGCCGCCGCGATAGTTGAAGCCGCGCAGCACCGGGATGTCCCACGGGGTCGCCGCAACGGCCGCGGCGAAAGCCAGGAGCGGGACGCCGGCGACGAGTACCGCGCCGCTGCTCCAGAGGGGAAAGCCCCGGCTGGTCCGCTCGCGGCGGCGGCGCGCCCAGGCGGCGATCGCGATCTGGGCGCCAACGCAAATCACGCTCGCGAGGGCTGCAAGCGAGAAAGCTCCGGCCGCCTGCGGCGTCGGCACGGTGAGGCCGCGGTTGCTCAGGAACGCGACCGCGAAGATGCCGATGGCCTCACGCGGGCCGGGCAGCGCGGCAATGACCGCGAAGTACCAGAACAGCACGAAGAACAACACCGGGATGTTGCGCACGACCTCCACGTAGGCGCCGGCGAGGTTCGAGAGCAGCCAATTGCGTGACAGGCGCGCGATCCCGAGTGCGAAGCCGAGAAGGGTCGCCGCGAGGATCGCAACCAGCGCTACCGTCATGGTGTTGACGACGGCGGCCCATAGCAGCTCCAGGATGGTCGATTGCGGGGTGTAGCGGGTGAGCAGGAACGGCAGCTCGATGCCGGACGTGCGTCCAAGGAAATCGAATCCCGACGCAATGCCGGCTTTCGCCATGTTGTCGGATGCGTTGCGCACGAAGTACGCAATGAGTCCGGCGGCCGTCGCGCATACGGCGATCTGCCAGAAGACGTCGCGGACGCGGCGGTTGTTGACGAACGCGAGAACGGGGCTCACGATCAGGGATCAGCGATCAGGAATCAGGGATCAGGGATCAGAAGGAACGAGGAATCACGACACCTGATCCCCGATACCTGATCCCTGATACCTGATTCACTGGAACGGCGGGGTGTACAGCAGTCCACCCTTCGTCCACAGCTCGTTCTTGCCGCGGGCAAGCTTGAGCGGCGAGCCCATGCCCACCGTGCGCTCGTAGGACTCGCCGTAGTTTCCGACCTGCTTGATCACCTGGTAGATCCAGTCGTTGGACAGGCCGAGCAGTTGGCCGAAATTGCCCTCGACCCCGAGCAGTCGGCGCACCTCCGCGTTCGTCGATTTCGCCTTCATCTCGTCGACGTTGCGCGAGGTCACGCCGAGCGCCTCGGCGGCGATCGTCCCGTTGAGCGTCCAGCGCACGACCGCTTGCCACCGCTCGTCGCCCCAGCGCGTCACCGGCCCCTGCGGATCGTTGGAGATGGTCTCGGTCATGATCAGATGCTCGCCGGTCTCCTTCAGCTTGATGCGCTGGCCGGCGAGCGCACCGAGGCCCGCCGTATAGGCATCGCAGCGCCCGGCGTCATAGGCGGCGATCGCATCGTCGTTCTTCTGGAAATTGATGATGGTCACCTTGAGCTTGCGCTCGGCGTACCAGTCGGCGGCCGTCTTCTCTTCGGTCGAGCCGGCCGCGACGCAGATGGTAGCCCCGTCGAGGTCCTTGGGCTCCTTGGCGCCGGCCTTCGCGCGCACCACGAAGGTCTGGCCTTCGTAGAAATTGATGCCTTGGAAATTGACCCCGAGCGACGCATTGCGGGAGAATGTGATGGTCGTGTTGCGCGACAGCAGGTCGACTTGGCCCGACTGGAGCACCGGCCATCGCTGCTGCACCGAGGTCGGCGTGTATTTGACCTTGCCGGCGTCGCCCAGCACGGCGGCCGCGACCGCGCGGCAGTAATCGACGTCGATGCCGCTCCACTCGCCCTTGTCGTTGGCAAAGGAGAAGCCCGGCAGTCCCAGATGGACGCCGCATTCGACATGGCCGCGCGCCTTGATGGCGTCGAGCGTCGGGCTCGGCGCCAGTTGCTGGGCCAAGGACGCAACCGGCAGCAAGCTCGTGACGGCGGCGCCGAGAACCACTCTGCGGATGAACATGTTGTTTCCAGCCCTCTGTCCGGTGGTTCCGTCATGGTGCGGAGGTTTGGCCGCGGTTGCAAGGCGTAAGGACGGGCGTGCTTGTCGGAGGCGGCGCGTGTGAAGTCATTCCTGTTCGATCATGCGCTGCTTCCCGCCGGCTGGGCGCGCGAGGTGCGCATCGACGTGGCTGACGGCATGATCGTTGCCGTTCAGCCGGGCTCGCCGCGCGGCGGTGCCGAGCGCGTCGCCGGCATCGCGGTTCCCGGCCTGCCGAACCTGCACTGCCACGCGTTTCAGCGTGCCATGGCGGGGCTTGCCGAACGCCGCGGCGCCGCGGGCGACAGTTTCTGGACTTGGCGCGAGGTGCTGTACCGCTTCCTCGCCGAGCTGACGCCGGACGACATCGAGGCGATCGCCGCGTTCGCCTACATGGAGATGCTGGAACGCGGCTTCACCGCGGTCGGCGAGTTTCACTACCTGCATCACGATGTGGACGGACGGCCGTACGCCGACATCGGCGAAATGGCGGCGCGCATCGCCGCGGCCGCGGCGCGGACCGGCATCGGGCTGACGTTGCTGCCGTCGTTTTATGCCAACGGCGGCTTCGGCGGCATGGCGCCGACGTACGCGCAGCGCCGTTTTCTCAACGGCCCGGACGACTTCCTCGAATTGCTCGCACGTACGCGCGAGATCGCAGCCGGCGTCCCCGATGCGGAGGTGGGAGTGGCGCCGCATTCGCTCCGAGCCGTTACGCCGGCGGCCTTGCGCCGCGTGATCCGGCCTGCGACGCCGGACCGATCCACATCCACGCGGCCGAGCAGAAGAAGGAGGTGAAGGAGAGCGTCATGGCGCTCGGCCGGCCGCCGGTCGCATGGCTGCTGGACAACTGCGAGATCGGACCGCGCTGGTGTCTCGTGCACGCCACCCATATGGATCACGCCGAGACGTCGCGCGTTGCCCGTTCCGGCGCCGTCGCGGGCTTATGTCCGCTCACCGAGGCCAATCTCGGCGACGGCATCTTCCCGGCCGAACCGTTTCTCGCCGGCGGCGGCCGCTTCGGGGTCGGCTCGGATTCCAACATTGCGATCGATGCGGCGGCGGAACTGCGCCAACTTGAATACGCCCAACGGCTGCGACACCACGCCCGCAACGTGCTCGCCGGAGAGGCGGGCCGGTCGACCGGCCGGAGCCTCTATGAAGGGGCGCTTGCCGGCGGCGCGCAGGCGCTCGGCCGCCGCATCGGCGCGCTTGCGCCCGGCCGGCGTGCCGACATCGTCGTCCTTGAGGCCGACCATCCGGATCTTGCCGGCCGGCGCGATGATGCGTGGCTCGATGCCTACGTGTTCGTCGCCGGCGGCCAGATGGTGCAAACAGTCCTGGTCGGCGGCGCGACGTTGGTGAGCGAGGGCCGGCACCACGCGCGGGCAACGATCGAGGGCCACTACCGCAAAGTCGTGATGCGGCTGATCGGGAAATAGCGAAGGTCGTCCCGAACGAGTTGACTTGACTGCGCCGACGTCCGGGTCGATGGCGTGGCTGGCTAAATTAGCGATAAGATAAACTGAGCAGCTTAGGAGACCAAGTTGCCGGTTTGGCGACCGTGTTCCCGGGTTCTGGCCAGCGGTCCGCGAAACTCACTGCAAGGATTCATCGGGATTCGCCGGGTAGGTTGGTTATAAAGCGCCGCCATTTCTTTGTCCGATCCATTGTGGCCATTTGCGGCTTGTTCGTACTGTCGGGGTGCATTTCCGGCAGTCACGATATATCAACTGATCTCAACCAGGTGTATCCGGCTGCCTCGGGGGAATACTCAACCGGTTCTACGACATATAGCATCGTAAAGACGGTCGACGGATATGACTGTTTTAGCTACGGAACCAAGGCTCCATCCGGCCGCTCAAGACTCCGCTTCTTTAGGATTAGTGAGTATAGCGGCTTGGTTTTGCAGTATGAGGTTGATCGCGGGAAATTCTTCATTTATGCATTGGTCCAGACCGATGGAAAGAATGTGACAATTTACCAGACACCTACGGCTTCCGGCGTTAAACAGCTCGTTGCTGCAAACTATTTAAATAACCTACTGAAGAAAAACATGCTTACTGAGACAGGATACAGTCCGCCTACCATCAGGCCCGCACATCCGGCGCGCGATACCGTAAGGGTTTTGCGTGAGATCGCCCGCCGTAAGATTGATCTTGATTATATGACTTTAACCAAGTCGGTCGCCGCGTCAGTGCCGGCGGCTATCGAGCCGGGTGATGATTGTGACGCAGATGACTCTATCGGAGGTGCCCTCTGTCGGAGTTCTACTCTCAAGAGCAAAAATCGTGAAATGATTGCCGGCTATCGGCTGCTCGCGGAACGCCTTCCTTCGCATGCTCTCGCGCAATTGAGAAACGCGCAAGACGCGTGGCATCAGGAACTATCCGCGTGCGCGGGAAAGCCAGGAGTGTCTGAGCCGCCTCTACGACATACGGATTGCGGAGCTTAGGGGGCCACTGCAGAGAGGTAATCCGAGGGGGCGCACGAAAGGCTCGTGAGGCCAGCCCGGCGTTCATCGGCCCGCCCGATCCCGCTCGCGTTTTTGACCGCGGGATGGCCGCAGGCGCCGTCTACTCGCCTCTGGAGGCAAAAAAGAGCAGGGCCAAAGCCCTGCTCGGATTTGTTAATTTGGCCCGTGATCCCCCGGCTTATACGCGGAGCTGACGAACTTATCGCTCGGGGCAGGCTGCGCAGATCGCGCCGGCGGGCTTCTTCCTCCCAAGACTTGGACCACGCGTGGGTCGCAGAAACCGGTTTTCCGGCTTGTCCTGCGGCGGGTTACGCTAGCGAGGCGGCATTTCCAAATCAAGCATAACACGACGACATGAACGGGCAACGCGACGGCCGGGGGCGGCGGAGGCCATCGCCGCAACTCTGGCGCTCCGCTGCGACATCGCGATGACACCAAGGCTCGCGAGGAAGGCGTTGTCGACCCTTGTGTTTTCGCCGCCGATCCGGTTTGTCTCCCAAACTCCCCCGTTAGCCTCGCGAATCGTGAGCCGAACGCCGATGCGCCTGTCCCGTTTTTTCCTGCCGATCCTGCGCGACACGCCCAAGGAGGCGGAGATCGTGTCGCACCGGCTCATGCTGCGCGCCGGCATGGTCCGTCAGGAAGCGGCCGGCATCTATGCCTTCCTGCCGTTCGGACTGCGCGTGTTGCGCAAGGTGTGCCGCATCGTGCGCGAGGAGCAGGACCGCTCCGGCGCCAACGAGCTGTTGATGCCGACCATCCAGCCGGCCGAGCTGTGGAGGGAGAGCGGGCGCTACGAGGACTACGGCAAGGAGATGCTGCGCATCGCCGACCGGCACGAGCGCGACATGGTCTACGGCCCCACCAACGAGGAAATGATCACGGAAATCTTCCGCGCCTACGTGCGCTCGTACAAGGACCTGCCGCTCAACCTCTATCACCTGCAATGGAAGTTCCGCGACGAGATCCGGCCGCGCTTCGGCACCATGCGCTCGCGCGAGTTCCTGATGAAGGACGCCTACTCCTTCGATGTCGACGAGGCGGGCGCACGCCACGCCTACAATCGCATGTTCGTCGCTTACCTGCGCACCTTCGCGCGCATGGGCCTCAAGTCGATCCCGATGGTCGCCGACACCGGCCCGATCGGCGGAAACCTGAGCCACGAGTTCATCATCCTCGCCTCGACCGGCGAGAGCGAGGTCTACTGCCACCGCGACTACCTCGACTTTCCGGTACCGGACGAGAACGTGAATTTCGACAGCCTCGATGATCTGCGCCGCATCGTCGAGAAGTGGACCTCGCTCTATGCCGCGACTTCGGAGAAACACGACCCGGCGGCCTTCGCGCAGCTGCCGCCCGACCGGCAGGTTTCGGCGCGCGGCATCGAGGTCGGGCACATTTTCTACTTCGGCACCAAATATTCGCTGCCCATGAAGGCGGTGGTGACCGGACCGGACGGGGCCGAGCACCCGGTCCACATGGGCTCCTACGGCATCGGCCCGACCCGCCTCGTCGCCGCCGTCATCGAGGCGTTCCACGATGATGCCGGCATCAAGTGGCCGGAGCCGGTCGCCCCGTTCAAGGCCATCATCCTCAACCTCAAGGCCGGCGACGGGGCGACCGACGCCGCGAGCGAGGAACTCTACAAGTCACTGAGCGCGCGCGGGGTCGAGGTGCTCTACCACGACCTCGACGAGCGGCCGGGGGCCAAATTCGCGGTCGCAGACCTCATCGGCATACCGTGGCAGGTGATGGTCGGGCCGCGCGGCCTCGCCGAGGGGAAGGTCGAGGTCAAGTCCCGCGCCGACGGTAGCCGGGAGCTCATGAGCCCGGCGGCGGCGATCGAGCGTCTGGCCGGGTAAGATCTGTTCGTATCCCCGCCGTGGGCGGGATAGTTCTGGCTTGAATCCGCCTGAATCGGATGAAATGCGGCTAGGGTTGCCCCGCGGGGACGTTCCTTTACCACGCTCGGCACGGCACGCCTGCCGCAACACAGGATTTTCGCCTTGGACGCACGAGCGGCGCACGTCGCGGACGCGGAAACCGCGGCTGAGAGCCATGAGCCGACCGGGACCCGGCCGTTTGCCGCGTTCGAGTGGATGTTGTCGCTGCGCTACCTGCGGGCGCGGCGCAAGGAAGGATTCATCTCGGTCATCGCCGGCTTCTCCTTCCTCGGCATCCTGCTCGGGGTCGCGACGCTGATCGTCGTGCTCGCGGTGATGAACGGCTTCCGTAAGGAGTTGCTCGACAAAATCCTGGGCCTCAACGGCCACCTGCTGGTGCAGCCGCTCGAGTCCCCGCTCAACGATTGGGCGGCGGTGGCCGAGCGCATCGCCAAGGTGCCGGGCGTCACCCTCGCGGCGCCGGTGGTGGTGGGCCAGGCGCTCGCCTCCTCGCAATACGATTCCTCGGGCGTCCTGGTGCACGGCATGCGCGCGCGCGACCTCGGGCGGCTCGGCTCGCTGGCCGGCAAAATCCGCCAGGGGACGCTCGAGAATTTCGACGCGGGGCAGGGGCTCGCAATCGGCCGGCGCCTGGCCGAGAAGCTCTCGGTGCACGCGGGCGACCGCGTCACCATGGTCTCGCCGCGCGGCGCGGTCACGCCCATGGGCACGACGCCGCGCATCAAGCCCTACAACACCGCCGCGGTGTTCGAGATCGGCATGTCGGAATACGACCTCGGCATCGTGTTCATGGCGCTGCCCGAGGCGCAGGCCTATTTCAACCGCGGCGAAAGCGTCGACGGAATCGAGGTCTACACCAATGATCCCGACCGGATCGATCAGTTTCGGCGCCAAGTCAGCGAGGTCGCCGGCCGGCCGATCTTCATGATCGACTGGCGTCAGCGCAACCGCACCTTTTTCGGCGCGCTCCAGGTCGAGCGCAACGTGATGTTCCTGATCCTCACTCTGATCGTGGTGGTGGCCGCGCTCAACATCGTCTCCGGCCTGATCATGCTGGTGAAGGACAAGGGCCACGACATCGCCATCCTGCGCACCATGGGGGCGACGCAAGGCGCGGTAATGCGCGTGTTCCTCATCACCGGCTCTTCCATCGGCGTGGTCGGCACGGTGGCCGGCTTCAACCTGGGTCTGCTGATCTGCCTCAACGTCGAGTCGATCCGCCAATTCCTCTCCTGGCTCACCGGCAGCCGGATTTTCCCCGAGGAGCTTTACTTCCTCTCCCATCTCCCCGCGGAGATGGACCCGGCCGAGACCACCGCGGTCGTGGTGATGGCGCTGACGCTCTCGTTTCTCGCCACCCTTTATCCGTCGTGGCGCGCCGCGCGGCTCGATCCGGTCGAAGCGCTGCGCTACGAATGAGGCGGCGATGAACGACAAAGAGCCCGCGGTTTTCCTGCAAGCGGTCGAACGTCGCTATCACCAGGGCGAGACCACTCTCGAGATCCTCAACCACGCGGACTTCGCGGTGTGGGCCGGGCAGTCGGTTGCGCTGATCGGCCCGTCGGGCGCCGGCAAGTCGACCCTACTGCACATCGCCGGGCTGCTCGAACATCCCGACGGCGGGGAAGTCTTCATCGAGGGCATCCCCACCTCGACATTGTCCGACGCCGAGCGCACCCGCATCCGCCGCAACGAGATCGGCTTCGTCTATCAGTTCCACCATCTGCTCGGCGAGTTCTCGGCGCTCGAGAATGTGCTGTTGCCGCAGATGATCCGCGGCCTCTCGCGCAACGAGGCCAAGCGGCGCGCGACCGAGTTGCTCAGCTACCTCGGGCTCAAGGATCGGCTCACTCACCGGCCGGCGGAACTCTCGGGCGGCGAGCAGCAGCGCGTCGCGATCGCGCGCGCGGTCGCCAATGCGCCGCGCATCCTGCTCGCCGACGAGCCCACCGGCAATCTCGATCCGCGCACCTCCGAGCACGTGTTCGGCACGCTCGCGCAGCTGGTGCGCGCGTCCGGCCTCGCCGCCATCGTCGCCACCCACAATATGGAGCTGGCGCGGCGCATGGACCGGCGTGTCACCTTGCGCGACGGCCAAGTGGTGGAGATGGAGTGACAGGAGCATGATCCCGAAAAAGCCTGCCCCGCACTTGATGCGGGGTGGGTACCGGTTTCCCGCCTGCGCGAAGCCCGTGGCACGGTTCTTCATTTGGCTGGACGCTTCGGCGGGCGAAGGCAGGTCGGAAAAGATCATGCTCAATCAATAAGCCGGGGAGGCGACCCATGCGATTGCTCAAAACTGCGCTCGTCGCTGCCGCCCTGACGGCCGCCTCATCCGCGTTCGCGCAGACGGTCGATGTGTCGACCATCACCTGCAAGGACTTCAGCGCGCACAAGAAGGACGAGATGCTGGCGATCATGATGTGGCTGAGCGGCTATTACACCAAGGACGACGATCCGACCGTCGTCGATTTCGCCAAGGTCAGGGCCAAGACCGACAAGGTCGCCGATTATTGCGCCAAGAATCCCGCGGTCGGCCTCGTTCCGGCGGCCGAACCCATCCTCGCGAGCGAGTGAGTGTGGCAGGGCGAATAGCGAATAGAGGGAAAAGCAGGCGCGCTTCCCTATTCGCTACTCGCTATTCGCTCAGTGACGTTTCGATGACTGACAAGGTTTTCCTCGACTACGATCAGGCTGCGCTCGACCGCCAGTATAATCAGCGGGCGTGGGTGGCGAACGCCGACGAGTTGATCCACCGCTATGTGGTGATGAGCGAGGCGGCACGCGCGCGGCTCGGCGAGCCGGAGACCATCGCCTACGGCGCTGCCGTTAACGAGACCCTCGACATCTACCGCGCCGCCCGCGCGCCGGCCCCGCTCCTCGTGTTCGTGCACGGCGGCGCGTGGCAGCGCCTGACCAAACGCGAGAGCGCGTTT
>WNGJ01030915.1_pt1 | contig 10617 bp, 8 predicted proteins | sample 5400611 | NCBI WGS metagenome assembly WNGJ01 (sample SAMN13153375, study PRJNA577476) | soil metagenome | isolation source: 40 cm soil or saprolite under Garry oak tree replicate 1 | place: USA:California | collected 2016-06-15
CGCGAGTGGCGCACAAGCATGGCGTGCCTTTGATCGTAGACAACACGATCGCGACACCAATCTTATTGAGGCCGTTTGAATACGGCGCCGACGTGGTGGTTCATTCCATGACCAAGTTCATGGGAGGGCATGGCACGACGCTGGGCGGGATGATTGTGGACAGCGGAAAGTTTCCGTGGCGCGACCATCCCAAGCGTTATTACATGCTAAACCAGCCGGAACCCGCATATCACGGCGTGGTCTATGTCGAGCATTACGGCGACGCGGCCTATGTCGCGCGGTGTCGAACCGTGGCTCAACGAAACACCGGGGCTACGCTGTCGCCATTCAATGGTTTCCTGCTGCTTCAGGGGGTTGAGACACTCGCGCTGCGTGTGGAGCGTCATGTGGAGAACGCGCGGAAGGTAGCCGAGTATTTGCGCAGCCACAAGATGGTCGAATGGGTCAATTATGCTGGGTTTCCGGATAGCCCATTGTATGCAATGGCACAGAGATACTTGGGTTGCCGGCGCTGCTCGCTGCTGACGTTTGGAGTGAAAGGCGGCTTCGAGGCGGGCACCAAGTGTTTCAATGCTCTGCGCTTATTCAAACGAATGGTCAATATGGGCGACGCCAAGTCGCTGGCATGTCATCCTGCATCCACCACGCACCGGCAACTGACGCCGGAAGAACAGGAGAAGGTGGGTGTAACGCCAGAGATGATTCGGCTTAGCGTGGGCATCGAGCATATCGACGATATCATTGCTGATCTCGATCAGGCGTTGGAGAGCGCAACGAGATGAGCTTGAGCAATTCGTTATCGGTAGTGGGCTGGGGAGGATTCTCATGTCACTGCTTATAGAAGGAGGCCGAATTCCGCCTCGCTGGGCAGAAAGAAAGAGTTTCCCGCCGGTGGTATCGATCGGCGATTACAACCGGCAGGAGGAAAGCGTCAAAATCGCATTCATCAACAACATGCCGGACCCGGCGCTGGAAGACACCGAAATGCAATTTTTCGAGCTTCTTAACGCCGTGGCAGGCGACATCCCCGTGCGTGTCAAGCTGTATTCACTGCCTGGGATTCCCCGAGGCGAACGGGGCCAGCAGCACCTGAGCGACTTCTACTTCAATTTTGATGATCTTTGGAATAGCCGTTTCGACGCTGTCATAGTGACCGGCACTGAGCCGTGCAGCTCCAACTTGCGGGATGAACCTTACTGGCCGGTCTTGGGTGAGCTTCTTGATTGGGCCGAACGCAATACGGTGTCGGCAGTCGTGTCATGTCTGGCAGCACACGCAAGTGTCCTGCACAGCGACGGCATTGATCGCCACAGACTGAGTGACAAGCAGTTCGGTGTATTCGCCTCGAGCAGGGTTGCTGATCATGCGTTGACAAGCCGTGCCGGGGACCTGCTGCGGTTTCCGCATTCCCGATGGAACGAAGTGCGAGAGGATGCGCTCACGTCGTGCGGTTATGTTGTCCTCGCCAAATCAGCCGAAGCGGGTGTCGACTCCTTTGTGAAGAAGAAAAAGAACAGCCTGTTCGTACATTTCCAGGGTCATCCGGAGTATGAGGCGCGGACTCTGCTGAAAGAATACCGAAGAGACATAAAGAGATTTCTCAGACGGGAAAGAGACACCTACCCATCGGCGCCTCAGGGATACTTCGACGAGGCAGCGACAGCCCTCTTGGGTAGCTTTCGAGAGAGAGCGCTGTCCGATTCGCGTGAGGAAGTGATGGCAGCCTTTCCGGAAGCCGCAATTGTCAGCTCATTGCAGAACGGCTGGCAGGCATCCGCTATATGCGTATACAGCAACTGGCTGGAATATTTGAAGTCAAGAAAGGCTGAAACTTCAGCATTTGTGCCTGTGACAGCTTTCCCTGATCACATCCAGCGAAAACGGTCGGCAGCGCCGTAAAGTGCCTTCTCTACCGTTGCCCCGAAATCGATCAAGACAATGACTAAAGATGTTGTATCCGACGTGTTAACGACGCTCCCTGGGCGCATCAGCGATGTGGTAAAGCCGTGGGCGGAGCGTTTGCCGGACCACCCGGCTCTGGTGGAAACCGCGGGAACATGGACCTATCGGCAGCTAGCTTCTGTAGTTGCTGATACTCAGGTATGGCTGCAAGGCTTGGGTGTGCGCCCAGGTGATCGGGCGATGATCGTCTGCAACAACTGCCGAGCCTTTGTTGCCATTCTGCTTGCTGCAGCTAGTCTGGACGCTTGGCCAGTGCTCGTGAACGCGCGTCTCGCCGCGCGGGAGATCGATGAAATCCGGGATCACTGCGGCGCCCGTCGTGTGTTTTACACCACAAGCGTGTCCCCGCATGCTACTGCGCATGCCAAGCGGCATGACGCGGTGATCACGGAAGTGGCGGGTTTGGGTTGGATTGGCATCGGTGCCCTGAATGAGAATGTCGAACCGGAGCCAGTGGAGAATGACAGCGCGGATCAAGTCGCCGCTTTGATTTACACGTCCGGAACAACCGGTCTTCCCAAGGGCGTGATGTTGACTCACCGGAACCTGTTATTCATGGCAGCTGGGTCAGCGAAGATACGATCCCTGAGCCCCGATGACCGGTTCTATGGTGTCTTGCCGATGTCTCACACCGTCGGGCTTTCCGTAGTCCTCTTGGGCACCTTGCTCAACGGGGCGACGCTTTACTTGTCTTCGCGTTTCGATCCGGTAGCTGCGCTGGCGTCACTGGAGAGGGACCGCTTGACGGTCGTGCTGGGCGCACCGGCCATGTTTTCGTTGTTGCTCGATTACACAAAATTAAAGGGCTTGAAATCGCTGAACTTTCCTGCGCTTCGGATCATTGCCTCCGCCAGCGCCCCACTCCAGCAGGCACTCAAGTCGGCGGTGGAGAGCCTGTTCGGCTTGCCGCTGCACAACGGATATGGAGTGACCGAATGCTCTCCCACAATTGCCCAGACCAGGGTCGAAGCGCCACGTGGTGATACTTCCATCGGTCCGGTGTTCCCAGGAGTTGAAGTCAAGTTGGTTGGACCTAACGGCAAACAGATGGCGGATGGAGAAGTGGGCGAATTATGGGTGCGCGGCCCCAATGTGATGAAGGGTTATTATCGCGCTCCCGAGGAAACTGCCTCCGCGATCAACGCAGAAGGATGGTTCAACACTCGCGATCTCGCCCGGCTGGAGGATGGCAATCTGTTCATCGTTGGACGCACGAAAGAGTTGATCGTCCGTTTCGGGCTGAACGTCTACCCAGCCGAAGTGGAGGCAGTGCTAAATACGCATCCTGCAGTCGTGCGGTCTGCCGTGATCGGCCGATCAGTTGCAGGAGTTGAGGGTGATGAGGAGGTCGTTGCCTTTGTTCAATTGTTGCCGGATTCTCCACACACAACCACGGAACTGGCGGAACATGCTGCGCGACACCTTGCTCCATACAAACGGCCGTCGCGGATCCTCGTCACTCCTGTACTACCGCTCACTCCGACCGGGAAAGTTGTAAAGGCGGAGCTTGCCAAAATGGCCATTTAGCCTTCAGGCGCGGTGATGAACCGGAAGCCGCGCCGTTAGAGGCGTACCTCGATCAGCATCGGTCCCCCTCCCTCAAAGCCCTCCCGCAGCGCCCTCGCGAAATCCTCAAGCGAGATAACACGGGTGCCGGGTACCCCCATACCCTTTGCCAGTAGCACCCAATCGAGATCCGGGCGGCCGATCTCAAACATGTCTAAGGCGCGCGGTCCAGCATTTCCGACACCGAGATAGGAAAACTCGCGTTTGAGGACGGCGTACGCGCGATTCGCGAAAACCACGGTCGTGACATTGAGGCTTTCCCGGGCCATGGTCCACAGCGCTTGCGCCGTGTACATGGCACTGCCGTCAGCAGTAAGGCACAGTACGTGCCGTTCGGGGCATGCCACTGCAGCGCCAACGGCCAGAGGCAGCGCGATGCCTATCGATCCGCCAGTGTTAGCCAACCAGTCGTGAGGCGGGGCGCCTCTGGTAGCTGCCATCAGGCCTCGGCCAGAGGTCATGGATTCATCGACCACGATGGTGTTTTCAGGCAGGAGTGCCCCAATCACCGCTGCGAGGCCTTGAAGATTGATATCGCCGCTCGGCAGAGATGGCCGCTCCGCGTTCGCTGCGATCGGCTGCATCCCATCGAGCGACAAAGCTGCTGCGAGCGCTTCAAGCGCACCGGCACAGTCCTCGTCTGGGCTGGCCAAGATATGAATCTCACACTCTGGCGAGGTGAGCACCGCATTCTTTCCTGGAGCGGCGAAATACGCGACTGGAGGCCGGGCCCCCACCAAGATAAGCTGGCGAAATTCCTTTAGCTGCTCGACAGCTTGCTCAAGGATGTAGTGGACACGTTCCACAGCGGGGATGCCAGCACCACGCTGCATTCGGGTGAACGGATACGGCGCAAGCAGTTTGGCTCCAGTACCGGCGCCGATGCGCCCCGCAACGGCAAGCCCCTTGTCATATAGCGCGCTTCCCGCGATTAGCATTGCGGTCCGTAGGCCTGACCGGAGCATCGCTGCCGCGCGCTCGACGTTTGCGCCTTTGGGTGGGAACGCTTTGGGCAAGGCAGGAACTTCGGAAATGACTCCACCCTCGCCCCAAGCAACGTCGGCGGGGACGATAAGGGTGGCAATCCTGCCTGGCGCGGCAGCAACGATCGCTTCGGCCGCATTGCGGCCTAACTCGGATGCAGCGCAAGATGTTCGCAGCCACCTGGAATAGGGCCGCGCGATGGCTTCTATGTCAGAGGTGAGCGGCGTGTCGTGGCGCAGATGATAAATGGCATGCTGGCCAACGATATTGACGATCGGCACCTGCGCCCGGCTCGCATTGTGCAGATTGGCGATCCCGTTGCCGAAGCCGGGGCCAAGATGAAGGAGCGTGCATGCTGGTTTCCCAGCCATCCGTGCATAACCATCTGCCGCTCCCGTTACCACGCCTTCAAACAGACCGAGCACGCAGCGCATTTCCGCCACTCGGTCAAGTGCAGCAACTATATGCATTTCCGAGGTGCCAGGATTCGCAAAACACGTCTCAATGCCTCCCCTGACCAGCGCGCGAACCAGACTCTCGGCCCCATTCATCCGTGTTTACCTCTTTGTTGTCTGCGTCTTAGCTAATAATTTTCAATACCGGCTTGCAAAGAAGACGACCTAGTGTACAATGCCCGCTGCTCGCAAAGGACGACTCGTTCTCTTAACTCTACGAAAACGGGAGGATACAATATGGGCCACTTCGATCGTCTACAGCTAACCGGAAGAGTCACCTACTACTTCGGTTGGATCGCGCTGATATGCGGGGGATTGGCGCATCTGAACATTGCAAGGTCACTGTTCGATGCCCTCAGTGTGAACAAGCGGAACCTGCTTGAGCTCAGCGTAGTATGCTTCCTGATTTGCATGGCTTCTGAGCTACGCGCTCTCACCCAAAACAAAGGCGAGATGTCCAGCGAAGCGCCCGGCGTGGTGAAGAGACAAGCGGCAGCTTAGCCTTCGTCCGCAGACCGTGTAATCATACTCTGGAGAGGCCGCCCCACGTGTACCTCCAGCGGAGTTGTGACCAAGAGGCGTCATGCCGGACAGAGCGCTTCAGTCACGAAACGGGAAAGCACGCACGCGAGCTGGGCGAAGTGTGTAGTGATGATTTCTAAATGATCGCCGGGCACAGTCTCCACCTCGAACTGGTTTGCTAAATTGGCCCAAACTGCAGCAGGATCGTCGGGAAAGTCAGTGCTGACTTGCGCTCTCACAAATTTTATCGCGCCGCGATAGAACCGGGGCTGATAGCGGCTCAATGCCAGATAAGCACTGTCACGCACGCGCTGCATCGCGGGGGATACGCCGGAGGATTGATAGCGGGCTCTGCCACTGTGGTCTCCAGGAATATGTTGCCGTCGCTCAGATGGGCGGAGGATATACGAGAGCGCTTCGCGCATGGGTAATTGCACAACAGTAGATGCATGACGCGCCACTAGGCGCCTAAGCAGACGTATTCGCTGTCCTGGTGGGAGGTAACGTATGTTTGGGTAAGAGTCCAGCATCGCCAGCAACGCAATTTTTTCTCCACTTTCAGATAGGCGTTGCGCCATTTCCAGTGTGACCAGACCCCCAAGTGAATAACCTATGAGAAGGTACGGACCGTGGAATTGCACCTCTCTTATCGCATCGAGATAAAACTGAGCCATGTCTTCGATGCGATCAAAGGGTTCCTCCACGCCATCGATGCCTTTTGTCTGCATCCCGTGAATCGCATTTGGTAGTTGGATATGTTTCACTACCTGGTAAAAATCCATAACGCTGCCGCCCAAGCCGTGTGTAATGAAGACCGGGGGCGCCTGGGTGCCAGGCTTTAGCAGGACAAGGGGAGGCAATCGAGGTGTCGTGGGCTGGATCTCATTGAAGAGTTCAAGAGCTAACGATGAGTCACCCCCGAGATCAAAAAAATTATCTTCGACAGAAATCGAGGGTACTTGCAGCACACGCTGCCAAATCGGACTAAGTACGTCGGCCATCGTGGAGATGGGACTCTCCTTCACTGTGCACCTTGATAGGGTGAAATCAAACAGCAGTTACCGCCGGCGGTGCGAATATCTGACACGGTGGACATTGAGTCCTTAACTGCCTGGTGAGACGGCACTGCTCGCAGTGCCTCTAGAATGCGCAGCGGATGAATGCGCGAACTCCCAATAGAGTTCCCGGGCCTTGGTGTAGATTGGGCCGAATTGAAGTGAACGGTCGCCAATCCGGGTCACTGGAACGACTTTGGAATAGTTTCCCGTCGAGAAAATCTCATCTGCCTTCTCAAAATCTTGATAGATAAGAGTCTTCTCGACTACCGTGACACCGCTTTCGCGTAAAAGCCCAATCACCCGCTGGCGAGTGATACCCGCCAAAAATGTCCCATTCGGCGCCGGTGTAAACACCACGCCATCCTTGGCCATAAAGATGTTAGAAGTCGCGAACTCGGCCACATTGCCCAGCATGTCGCAAACGATTGCATTGTCGAAGCCGCGGGAGTTCGCCTCGAAAAGCGCGCGAGCGTTGTTGGGATAGAGACATCCCGCCTTGGCATCCACCGGCATGCTCTCGAGCGTTGGCCGGCGATAGGGAGATAATGTCGTGGAGAAGCCGCGAGGCGTACGCAACGGAGCCTCGTAGATCGCGAGACACCAGCGCGTGGACTCGGGTTCATGTGCCTGAACCCACGGTCCTTCTTTTTCCGCCCAATACATGGGCCGGATGTAAAGCGCGACATCCTTATCGAATTTCTTTATCCCCTCACGCGCGAGACCAACCCAGGTTTCTGTCGAGACCGTTGGCTTCAGGAAGAGCTTCGCTGCCGAGTCATTGACACGCGCGCAATGGAGCTCAAGGTCGGGCGTAACCCCTTCGAACGCCCGCGCGCCATCAAACACGATGGAGCAGAGCCAAGCGGCATGGGTGCGTGGACCCATGATTGGCACATTGCCTTCATGCCACTCCCATCCAGTTCCCTACAAATTGCTTTAAGTGTCTGAATTCATGCCGGTGCAAACAACGGAAGGGGAGTAATCGCTCTTTGGCGGCCACTTAATTGCCGCAGGGCTCAATTCACTGTACATTACGCCACCTGAAGTTACCGAGTCAACCACGAGTTAGGCAAGGCTGCGGCAAGACTTGGAAGTGCAGATTCCTCAACTCTTCCCAAAACACGCGTGTATCGAGTCTTCCGCAGCCTGCCCGGGCTCTTCCAGCGGCCTTGTTCCAGAGATCGCGCTCCGCTAAGCTAATGGCGGCCGAGCTCGAAATGGTTTGAGACAATCGACGGCGTTCAAGCCGGCGGGATCTTCCGGGAACATTTAATGGTGAGGAGACGATGTCCATGAAAAGAGTTTTACAGGGAATATGTCTCCTGACGATGCTCACTGGAGTGCTATTTGTCGTTGGGTGTTCGCATCCTGAAACAAAGGTTGCTAACACTTGGAACCAAAAGACTGCTGCCGCTTACCTCGATCAGAGGGAAAGCTGGTGGATGGATTGGCCGGTCGCCGCTCGCGATCACGAAACCTTCTGCGTCTCATGTCATACCGCAGTGCCTTATGCGCTCTCACGACCAGCGCTGCGTGGGGCACTCGGTGAACAAGCTCCCTCGTTGAATGAACGCAAACTCCTAGAGAATGTCATTAAGCGAGTACGCCTTTGGAAGGAGGTTGGCCCCTTCTATCACGACGAAGGATATGATCACAAGGCTGACGAGTCCCGCGGTACGGAAGCAATTCTCAATGCCCTGGTCCTTGCAAGCCACGACGCTCAGAAGGGAAAGAGCAGCGACGACACCCGGACCGCGTTCGAGAATATGTGGTCACTGCAGCAGACGACGGGAGATAAGAAAGGCGCATGGGAGTGGCTTTCCTTCGGGTTGGAGCCGTGGGAAGCGAGTGACTCCCAGTATTATGGCGCGGCTCTTGCGGCGGTCGCGGCAGGTATGGCTCCTGAGAATTATCGCTCCACACCGGGAATCCAGAATAATCTCAAGCTGCTGCGCGAATACCTGAACCGCGAATACGCGACGCAGTCGATCATCAATCATGTTGTCCTCCTGTGGGCTTCGACGAAATTGCCCGAACTCCTCGAAGCAGGGCGGCAAAAGACTATTATCGACGAAGTTCTGAGTAAGCAGCGGAACGATGGAGGCTGGGCGCTGCCTCCGTTAGCTTGGAATGGGCGGAACTGGAGGCTGTCTTCACTTGTCGAAGCGTGCATACAACCGTGGATTCGACATGATGGAACACTGCAGCAACAAAACGGCGACGGATATGCCACAGGCCTGATTACGTTTGCGCTGGAACAGTCGGGCATCCCCCGAGACAATGTTCACCTGAGGCGGGGACTTTCTTGGTTGGTGCGTAACCAGGACAGGACGGAAGGCTTTTGGCCTGCGTTCTCCGTAAATAAGCGACGTAGTCCATCTTCGAACATCGGGCGCTTCATGACTGACGCGGCAACGGCTTACGCCGTGCTCGCCCTGAGCGAGGACGATCGTATTGAAGCGGGCAAGATTGCCGTTAAATAGTTAAAGGGGGTCCGATTCGGTAAGGCTAGTCGCGCCCGGCGGCTTAGAATTTGTTTTCTCGCGAGGCCTGCTGAAGAGTGCGCGAAGCAGACCCGAAGCGCGGTACGCAATAGAGATGATCCGTTGCAGCCCCTGTTTTGCTACAAGTACAAACCAGGCTGCCCTTCCAATCGAGTGCTTTCCGCTGGTCTTCCACATGGACCACAGCATGCTCAGACGCTCGCGATGACTGACGCGAATTCTGACTCCCTTCGAAGCGATAATCTCGTACGTTCAGATGACGGGGTAGCGTGTTGCACGATCGCGTCATGCGCAAAGAACGGCAGCTCTCCTGCTTGCATCAGATTGGACAATAGAAGAGTATCCTCAGCCCTGCGCGCGACTGGATCAAAAATTCCCCGCTTTAGGTCCACTCGCGAACGTCGAATGGCGAATCCGGCGGTATTCAGGTAGCGAATGCAACCGTTTGGCTGGAGCATGTGATTTTGAATCGTTAGAAGCCGCAGTTGTTCCGCTCGGCCAACCAATCCCCTACAGTCTCCAACTAAGCGGAGTTGAAAACTGTTGTGCTGGTGTGAGCCTGTGATTGTTGCATTCAGGGCCGCGAGGCAGTTCGTTTGCAGCCTGGAATCAGCATCCACAAATACCAATGCCGAACCTCGAGAAAGCTGCACTCCTCGATTTCTAGCTGTGGAAATTCCCGAATGAGGCTGTCTGTCGATGATTAAGTGGTAGTAACGCTGCCATTGCCGAATGAATTCAGGGGCAGGTTCTGTGCTTCCATCGTCTGCAATAATGACTTCAAAGCTCGGACCATCAGCTTGTTGCGCCAGAGACTGCAGGCATTGGTCAAGTGACTCCCAGTCGTTGTAAGCGGCTATGATGATGCTGAATAGCGGGGTTGTGGTCGAGGTCAGATCGTGCGTAACCATGTGCCCCTTTATGTTAAATGCTGCCGCATAAGACAGGATTGTTGTAGCATCGCACATTCAACCACTGGAATCACTATTCGTCTGTGCGATCTCGGCGGGGGGGGTATTCTCGAGTCAGTTGTCGTCCGCCTGCTGCTGGCAAGCCGGCGCCAAGATGATAGTGCCGCGTTGAATGAGTAGAATTGTCCGGCAGATCGGGGAAGCGCCTATCCATGTCCTCTAAAGCACCTAAATCCTCCTTATACAAGGGCATTATCCTGGCCGGGGGCTCAGGGACGCGGCTCTATCCGGTGACTCACGCGGTTTGCAAAAGCCTGCTGCCAATCTACGACAAGCCGATGGTCTACTACCCGCTTTCCACGCTCATGCTGGCAGGAATCCGGGATATCCTGATCATCTCTACTCCAGAAGATCTGCCCAGATTCAAGCTGCTGCTCGGAGATGGTGCAGCTCTGGGGCTTAACTTCCGATATGCTGCTCAGCCTCGCCCTGAAGGAATCGCGCAGGCCTTCGTGGTAGGCAGAGAATTCATCGGTTCCTCCTGTTGTGCACTGGTGCTCGGCGACAACATTTTCTACGGCCATGACTTCGCCAAGAGCGTGACGCAGGCAAGTGCCCAGCCCAAGGGGGCGCGCGTGTTTGCCTATCCTGTCCA